>ERZ1066127.159-NODE-159-length-43476-cov-31.738951_pt1 | contig 43476 bp, 36 predicted proteins | sample MGYA00382774_ERZ1066127 | MGnify/ENA primary metagenome ERZ1066127 (study PRJEB33369, sample SAMEA5778357) | biofilm metagenome | biome: Industrial cooling water; feature: Water cooling tower basin; material: Biofilm | place: United Arab Emirates | collected...
GGTTGATAACGGGCAGCGGCTCAATGGCAAAGACGTATGTCCCTGCGGTCGAGGGCGTAACGGTGGTGGAAAAGCGTGATAAGATAATCAGTGTGTTCTAATTTGCTGGAGTATCAATGACAATATCGGCAAATTCATTGGCACTACCGTTTGCACCATCAATAATAAAGCCAACCAGTCCGCTAAAAAGCAGATTCAAAATAAACCACCCTGTACCTGGAACTTGCTTTGCTAAGTATTGTTTCTCCATGCCTTTGTAGCGAATGGTCAGAATATGGCTGGATTGTGCAGGTAATTTTATGGTAGGCTTTCCCTGGGAAACTTCGACGGGTATTTTGGTGCTGTCTTTATAGACTTCCAACGGTTCTTCTGCTTGTACACCGACTATTTTCACTGTGCTGTATGTTCCTTTGAGTATAGTTGCACAGCTTGAGAGCAAAGCACTTTCTGTGATGAGTAAACACATCGTCAGAGCAAAACGGCGATAGAATGTAGGCATAATCTTGTTCAAGGAAAAGGTGGGGGAGCAAAGGTTATTTGGATAACGTTTGTTCAATGTTAAAAAAGAGGTTTGTCGAGTAATCTCCGTTAGCAAGAATATTGGTAGCTAATTTCCGCTCGGTAAGAACACGCAGTATTGTTTTGTTATCACTATGTTTGACGGCGACAACACGGATAATTTCGCCCCAACTGAATCCGCTTATCGGAGTTTCGCCAATAAGAATATGCGTTTTTTCATCAACAGCACTATCAAGGGTTACGGTAACCCGCTCTTCTGTGAGTGCTTGTCTCAATGCAGGAAGCACGATGGTCATTTCTCGGTTGAATATTCGTTCATTGCCATTAGTCAGTGCTGCACCTCGAATAGATTGGGTTGTTGAACAGGATGTAAGACAGCAGCATAACGTTAAAACGAACGCTATGACAAACAGAAAATAGCGAGAAAGAGAGAATGATTTCATCGTTGTTTTGGTAATTGGTTGAACAATAGATGTGAACAAACGGAATGGTTGGTCATCGTGCCGCCTTGAAGCAATAAAGATGCGTCCATGTTGAAGCATAAATTTTTCCATCTGCACCTGTAACAACATCCTGAAAACCGATACCGCCGCGAGGATCTTCTATCTTCATCAAAATAGCCCCAGTCGCAGCGTCCAGTCCGTAGAGATTTCCATCAGCGATGGAGGTAAAATAGATAACACCATTCATAAAAAAGGGTTTTGAAGCACCGCCGCGAGTACCTGTTTGCCAAAGAATCTTTCCCGTTTCCACGTCAAGACAGTAGGTTGTTCGATTTTCATTAGTAGAATAGATCTTATTATTGACAATGAGCAGTGCAGACGTAGTAATACTGGAAAAGCGAGTACGCCAGAGTTCATTTCCTGTTTTCAGGTCGAAGCAGAGAATAACGGGACCAGCAGGAAAATAGATTTTGCCACTGTGTATAGAAGGTGAATGACTGAACGCACCAGAGGTATCGCCAGGGATAGTTTTGGTATAAATAAATTTATCTTGTGTGAGATTGTAGAGATTGAAAACATTAGCTCCTTCGCCTTCAGCATCCGTATGAGTTAAAACAACTAAAGTATCAAAAAGGCTTGCTTGAGGGATAAAATTTGGTTGTTCATTCAGGAACATCTTCGGAGATGAGCTAATAACCAAATTAATATTTCCGTTATACTGTAAAATCGGTCCGATAGAAATATTTCCTGTACGCGTTAAGCCTGAGAAATAAGTAATACGAGCAGACGGAAACAAGAATCTGTTTCCTAATCCGGTTATATTATCGGCGCCAAATCCTATATTACTCATAATGTTTTGTCTCCAGACAGTTTGACCTGTTAGCAAATTGATTGCATAAACTCTTCTTACAGACCTCCAAACCAGAATGTTTTCAAATATATGCACATCATCAGTTTGAGATTCTTCTTGCTGTGTAAAAAGGTCGCTCCACGACCATATTTCTTTACTAGAGTTTTTATCCACGGCAACGATTTGTGTTTGCCCATTTTTTTTAATATGGGTTATGAGATTATTTCCGTGAATGAACTGAGGGAAGCGACCATTTACGATCGCTCCCTCGTTTCTTGGTAAAACCCATAAATGCTGCGTAGTTATTGAGTCTGGTATTTGAGAATTGGGAATTGGTTGACAAGCAAAGGATTGGCATATAAGAGCCATTCCAACAATATAAATTTTTGCTAAATTCATTATTTTTCTACAAAAAATGCTGTTCGTATTCTAGGGTTAGTTTGACTAGTTCTAGCTTCTATTGTTGCTTTAAGTCTTTCTTTAATAACAGGATGATTCGCCTCAGAGAAGTGGTCCACTTTGTTGGCTTCGAGGTTCAGCCCTGTGGGAGAGTTACCGCCTGCCCAGCCTCGCTCTTGCGGGCTTTCTTGTGTAGAAGCCGGTACAATGCCGTCATGGAGTGTTGGTACATAATAGGTTATCTGTACATCTACACGAGGGTAATCGCCGCTTGGCAGTGGGTCCGGTAATTCTTTGATAGCAGGGTTGGGCCACGCAATACGGGAAGCGGTAACGGTAACTTCCTTAGATGCCCCAATGACGAACGCCCAATGCCAGTCAGCTTCATTTTTGACCCATTTACTTCCTTTTTCAAAGCTGGCTTTGATTTCGTCACCGGATTCTACGGCTTGAATCATGCCTATTCCACCAAAAACTCCACCAGCAATTAACCCCGGTAAACCGCCAAAAGCTGCCGATTGACCGAGTTTTAGAAGTTCCATACCTGCACTAAGCCAAATGTAATTGGACTTAAATTTCTCTCCTTCTTGCTGGAATGCATAACTGTATGCTTGTTGGCTTTCAGCACCAAGATTTTCATAGTTACGAGTAATATCAACAGTTTGTTGTTGATAAATGATATCGTCCAAGCCACCTGGACCTAAAGTTGGAACTACAAAATTAACTTTCAAATCAAGGCATCGATTTTTGGTGTGTGCCTTCCAGCGAGCTGTTTGCATGACTTGGAAGTAGGATGCTTTATCAAAGCGCCCGTTAATACTAACCATAGGGATATTGTTTTGTGGCGTAGCATTGAGTTGTGTCCAAGCAGATCCCGGTTCCAAGTCAGATAAAAGTCTTCTTTTGTCTTTTGAATAGGCGGATTTGACATACAAATTAAAAATTTTAGGGTCGTTTGGAGGGAAGGTGTCCTCTAATTCAGGGTAAAGATCCCCAATAATTTCTCCCTCAAATTTAATCAGACCCTTTAAGATTTCGCTAGAAACAAAACCAAAAAATTTTAATCCCAACTTCTCGAATAATTTTTTAAGAGAGAAATAGAAAAAGTCCGGTACAAGCAGCCCTTCTCCAACGCCAACAAAACCAAGCCCTAAGCCAATAATAGTACTAAAAATTTTTGATTCGAGTTTAGCGGCGTATTTTTCATAGCCAGCACGAAACGTTTTTTTCATATTTTTATCAAAATTATCAAATCCTCCATTGGACACCGAGTTGATAAGAGGAATTCCTTGATTTGCACCGCCAATACTAATGATTCCGCCAAATTCAGTCGTAGGAAAGCGACGATTAATGTCCAAAGCAAGCGTAGCACCAGCTCCATGAGCAATAACAAACGGTGGAGATTGAATACTAACAGCACCACTACTGTTGATAGTATTCATTTCATCTCGAAGTCTTGAAGCCACATCAAGTGCCGGGGGCGCATCTCCAACTTTTTGCCGTATTAAAGAAATTCCGCTATTGGTAACGACAGAATATAGCCCTTTAGGAATCGGTCGGTCGGTGTAATACGATAATAGTGATGGTTCCATTTTATACTCGGAACGAAAATAACCCGGACCTTGATCTGGACAATTATCTTCCGGCGTTCGTGCTATTCCGGCATAATTGAGCCAAAAATTTGAACGTGGATTGGTCAGTGTAGCATCAATATTATCTTCATTGATGTCATGTAACCAATAGACACGACGGCGAAAATTCGGGTCATTGGGCGTTGTTTGAGCAAAAAGTGATGCCGTAAAAGAAATAACAGTATAAAACAGCAAAAGTATGGGCAGTGTGCGCACATTCATAGTGTTTTCCTAGAAAATGAGTGTTAGTAAATAGACGAAAGAAAAGAGAAAATTATTCAAGGTACAAGTACAGTACGATTATTCAATCAACGTAACCTTAAACTGCTCGAAAACATCCGCATTGCCGAAAACCATTGGTATTCCTTCGTATTCATAGTAAGAATAGGAAACTTTAGATTTCCAAATTATCTTATTATTTGCGTCAAAAGAGTAGTTCTGAATAGTTCGGTGGACAAGTGGTTTAGGAATTTGTGTACCTCGAAATGTGCGAATTTCTTCCACAACATCAGTTGCTGTATTCAGAAAAATATGTATTTCTTCACTGGGTGCTAACTTGACCGATGCAAGAATGTCGTTGGGAATCATAACGCTATCTCGGAGTGTGATACGATAGTAGTGTGAGTTGCCGACACGTTGAACCGGAAAACCCATTTTCCATGCTTCATAAAGAATAGTAGTGCGAGCAATTACAGAATCTGAAGGAAATATCGTTCCGGGTGCTGCACTTGACGATGTAGTTCTTTGTGCTTGAGTGGTTTGAGATTGATTAAAAATGGCATCACGAATTGCGTAGATTTTATCTACAATAGGTTTGAAGGGTTTTGAGCCTACGGGAAGTTTGAACAAAAGTTCATTTGTTCCAGTGTAAACTTCAATACTATCGGTCGCCGTTTTCATAATTGAGTAGCGGATTTGGTCTTGTAAAGGTAAACTTGAGGGTTCATTGCTTTCAAGATCTTCAAAACGTATTTCAGCATTGCCATCATTAAAGACTTTGCCAGTCATACTACTTTTTTTGATATATGGTCGGTTTTTAATAGCAAGCATTTGTCTCATATCAGCAGAGATTGGGGTACTAGAAAACTCCGGTGTAGCATATCTTGCAGAATCCAGTTGATGAAAAGAGTATGTTGTTGCCACAATACTCACATCCGCAAACACCGCATTATTCGCCCGACACGCCACGACAAGCGGCAGCGCTGCGGAAGAACCACCCCCCGCCGAAGGGTTCACCACGCGGACATTATTCGGCTGTGCCGAGGAAAGCAAAGAGCGCGGGATGCTCACGCGGAGCGTGTTCGGGCTGACGTATTCGGGCGTAAACTGCGCCGTACCGATAAAGACGGTGGACTGCCGTGTGAAATTATCGCCCGTGAGGGTGATGATGACGTTTGGGGGCGGTGTGGTTTGTGCCTGAGCAGTCTGCACGTGCAGTGTGAGCCGCCCCAGCAAAAGCAGGGCGGCAAAAGCAACGAAAAAAGAGAAGCGTTTCATAGCGTAAGAAAAATTTGAGAGTGAAGATATAGTGTTGAGTGTTAGGTGTTGAGTTTTGAGTGAGCAAGAGTTTTACACTCACCACTCATCATTCAAAACTCAACACTGGTGAAGATTACTTGCTGCGCTGCGCCTTGACGGTTTGTTGCATCTGCTTACCGGAATCGGTTTTGACGAGCAGCTGAATGAGGTATGTGCCGCTTGGCAGCGCCGCCGGGGGAGTCCATTGCGTTTCGTAGCTTCCCGCGTCTTGATGCAAATTGACTACTTCGGCAACGGTACGCCCATTCACATCTTTAACCGTGAGCTGCACGGTAGCGTGTTCGGCGAGGTCATACCAGATAGTGGTCGCATCGCGGAAAGGATTGGGTGCATTGGTGTAGAGTTTGAGCATCTGAGGCTTCTCTTCGGTGGTGATTGTACGTGGTTGTACGCCCGGCACCGGACTTGTCGTACTACTTGCCGCAGAATTATCAGCGCTGGTAAGCGCAGCATTGCCTCTGTCAATGGGCAAAAAGGCGAAGGTCGAGCCGCAATTTTCAATAATGACCGAAGGGGTAATACTGAAGAGTGCGGGCAGGGGATTGAGGACTTGGAATGTGCGTTGCCCTCGTGTATTGGCGACGGTAATACCCTGCACAACAAGCGCGTAGGAATGTGCCGCATTGATATTCGCCTGCGCAAAGCGCAGCCCGCAGACTTGATAGACACCGAGGGACTGCCTTTCGGCAGCAGAAATCTGGACATTGCCGGTGGAAGAAATCGTTCCGCTTGCATATTGGAAGGAAAGCGTAGAGCCAACGCCGCCGGGTTGAATATCGGCAAGGTTGCCAACGGCATCACGGAAGGTGAGGGTAACGCAGAGTTCGCCCGTGTTCATCGGCACGGACGGCGCAGAAAGGGCAAGTTCGACGGTGCGCGGAAGTGCCGGAATGACAACAAGGGGATTGGTTCCGACGATGCCGGGCGCACGGTTGATAACGGGCAGCGGCTCAATGGCAAAGACGTATGTCCCTGCGGTCGAGGGGGTAACGGTGGTGGAGAACTGCGGCACCCCTGCAACAACCGAGCGCGTGAGAACGCGGACGAGCGAGGCGTTTTCCAAGGTCGGAATGAATGCAGAAGTAGAAGCTATCAGGCGCACAGGCGTTGACACGTCGGCGACATTGCCCAATGTGTCGCGGAAGCGAACGGTAATGGGGAGTGCTGCGGCAGCATTGGCAGTACCGTTGGGATTGAGCGAGCCGAAGGAAATCTCGGCACGCTGGGGCAGTGCAACGACGTTGACGCTGCGGGCGGCGCTCATGCGGAGTTCAACGCGAGCGGAATCATAGACGACAAAGGTGTGCCGTCCGACGCTGTTGATGACCGTTGCAGAATCAAGGTCGAACCAACCGGAGTGAGCAAGACCAAATTCGTCGCGCATATTGAAGATAACGGGTTTTGTTTCGGGACCACTGATAATGGCATCACCGTACCAGTGATTGGTGGGCGCACCCAATCCGTCGAAGAACTGCACCGCTACGCCGTACATCGGGCTTCCCACCAAGACCGAAGTGGGAACATTGTCAAAGGTAGCTCTGACAGCGCGTCCGGGGTTAATGCTGAAATCGGAAACGCCACGAATGTTCATCTGCGTCGTACCGCGTTTTGCAGTAAGCGCATATAAGCCCGGCTCCAAGACGGTCAAACGTGCCGTATAAAGCCCAACGGTGGTTTGTGGAATGATACTGACTGTTGCCGTCGAAACAAGTTGCTGGTTGTCGGCGATAACTTCACCGTCAAAAGCAGCAGGATTACCAAACCTATCGTGGAAACGTAAGGTCATATTGACCGTTGCTCCGCGTGCGGTCATGGAGCTTGTGCTAAGGGTGAAGGTAGCAGCCACAGACGGCGCAGGAAGGAATACCACACGGCGATTACCCTCCATATTGAGCGAAGTAATCCCCGCAACAGAAAGGGTATATGTCCCGGCAATAGTGGCTTGTGTACTGTTCAGCGCATAAACCCCTGTTTCAAGGCGCGTCGTGCTGACGGTTGCCGTAGAACTTCCCCCTGCACGGGCGTAGGTAATGCGTCCCAGCGAGTTATCGGTGGGGTTGTCGTTGCGGTCGAAATAGCGCACAACCACATTTTTCAAGCTATCGCCAGCAGTAAGGGTATCGGGAACATTTTCAAAGACGACGCGGAAATCCACATTGGGGCGAACGACAAACGCCGCCGTACCGCTTGTGGAAGCGATACCCTGCATGGAAAGAGCATAATTACCGGATTGCAAGAAGGGTGCGGCAAGGTCGGCGGTAAACACGCCGAGGCTGGTGCGTTGGATGGTAAAAAATCCGGCATTGACAGATTTTGTACTATCATCCAGTGTCGCATCGGTACTCATGGTGAAGGCAACGTGTGTGGGCTGCACGATAGTCACACTATCCCACTGCGCCACATCGGTCAGATTCTGGAAGGTATCACGGAGCGTCGCGCGGAAGCGAGTCTGCACACCACCGGAAGCAAGCGCGGGAGTTACCCCCGAGAACGCCACCTGCGAAGCCGGACGGGGCGTAACGGTAAAGGTACGCTCACCCGTGATATTCGTTGCTGTTATTCCAAGCGGCGTAATGGTGTAGAATGCCGCTCCGGTGTAGCGTTGTGCCGGAACGGTGTACACGCCCGTTTGGGTACGGTTGAGCAGTAGTGTATCACGATATGCTGTGCCACCAACGGTTGCCGTAACAATCACGATACGCGAACCGAGGTCAGTGAGGTTATTTTGGCTGTCAAAATAGCGGAAAGTGAGTCTTGGCAAAGAATCTCCTGCGGTGAAGGTAGAGGTAACGCCTTCGATCTCCACGCGGGAGGCACTACGTGTGAGAACGGTAAAGCGGTCTTGCCCTAATACCACGAGTCTTCCGGTAAGACCGGTATCCGCCTGCACGAGATAGCGCCCGGCCACAGGGAAACGCAGGGTATCGGCGCGATACGTACCGAGTGAAGTACGGGTAATGGGAAAGTATCCTGTTACAACCGTAGAATCCAAATTGGTGTACGTCAGCGTTACGGGGTCATTATCCACAAGATTGCCTGTTTTATCACGGAAACGCAGGGTAAAGAACCAGAGACGGTCTCCGGTGTTTAAAAGCGTATCCAAACCGATATATTCGACGCTATGCGGCACATCAGCGTTTACGGTCAGGGTTTGTGAAACGGATAAACCACCGCCAAGTGCCAATGTATCTGGTGGAACCATCGTGGGCGCAAGGGCGGGATTACTCACACGAAGTGAGTACGCACCGCGCACGTGAGTCAGTGCTGCGGGAATCCGCACGGTCAAACCAATAACCGAATCACGGCTTTGCGGAACAAGCGTTGTCGCGGTTGTTCCGAAGGTAAGCCTAACGCTTGCATCCGGCGCAAAACGGTCGCCCGTGAGGGTGAGAACGGTATCGCGTCCGGCAATGACCGTCGCTGGGTCAATGGTGGTCAAAACAGGCGCAGGATTCTGGACGATATGCGGAACAAGATTCGAGACCAAAAGGGCGGTATTACGAACTTGAACGGAACGCCGCGCCTGTGCAGCTTGGAAAGAATCGGGGAAGACGGCTCTGAGGCGTGTTGTCGAAACAAATTCGGTATAAACCTCACGCCCGTTTACCCAAACTTTCGCGGCATCATCAAAGAGCGTCCCGTTTACGGTCAGCGTCCACGCACGGTTGCGGTCACCAAGCGTGGCAGTGGTTGTTGCCGGAGAAAGCGAGGTTATCGTTGGTGCAGGCAAACCAATCGCCAAACGCAGCGTATCGGACGCACCGCCGCCAACGCCGCCTGTAGGCGGATTCACGACGACCACGGGGAAGGTGGTATCACCAACGGGAACGGCAGCAAGTTTGACGAGGAGCGTGTCTTGCGTGCTGGGTGTGCTGCTATTGGGGATGTATGTTGTGTTTGCAAGGCTCTGAAGAGCCTTGTTGTAGGAAATCTGCGAGGTAGAGGTAAAGAAATTACCGATAACACGCAGCGTCCATGCTCTGCCGGAAGCAGTGGTCGAATTTGGCAATAACGCCGTCAAAACAGGCAGAGGATTAGTAACGGTAAAGCGCCGAGCGACGCTTGTGCCGCCGCGTGGTGTGGGGTTCAGCACCGTGAGGTTATACGCCTGCGCTCTCCAATCGGCAGCAAGCAGCCGCACCGTGAGTGTGGTTGTGGCGACAAAGGTCGTGGGCAGGTCGGTCGTTGGAGCGCCTGCAACGGTTGTTGCGATACGGGCAACAGAGTTGCGCACAAAGTTTGTTCCGACAAGCGTGAGCGTCACAGAATCTGCGGGAGCGCGCCCGCCGATGGGCGCAAAAACGGGATTAACACTCGTAAAGGTTGGTACGGGGTTAAAGACTTCCAACGAAAGTGTATTGGAAGAATCACCGTTCACACTGCCCGTTTGTGACGGCGCAGGATTAAGCACCTGCACACGCACAAAACCGGAGAGCGTAAAGAGGCTTGCGGGAAGTGCCGTCGTGAGCTGCGAAGCGCTCACAATGGTGCGCTCTGCGGGCATACCATTGATGAAAAGTTGCGTTTCACGGGTGAAGTTTGCACCGTTTACGGTCAAAGCGGTATTCGGCGAAGCGGCTGCTAATGATGCAGGCGCAAGGCTTGAAAGCGAAGGTGTCGGATTTTGTACCGTTACATTGAGCGCGGAAGAAATCCCGCCGTCATCCGAAAGTAGTTGCGCCGGAAAGGCGCGGGGATTGGTGACGGTGAGCGAAAATGTTCCGGCGGTGGTCATCACGGCGCGGGGCATCGTCACGACAAGCGCAAGCCCGCTTGCACTCACGCTCGTTGGCGTGAGAACGGTATCCACAGCGTTCATACCCGCACTGCTTCTCACCCGCACCGTAGCGGTGGAAGCAAAAAGTTGTCCGTTGAGCGTGAGCGACGGCAGCGCATTGGCACTCCACGCATCCCGCAGAAGCGCTGCCGGAGTGCTACTCGTGAGCGACGGTGTACCGTGTGTGAGCGTCAGTACACCCGCCAAACCGGGCGCAGAACCTGTACCACCGCCAACGGGCATTCCGCCGACGACAACACCATCAGTGGGGGTGAAGACCGTTACTGCGCCCACCGCACCGCGCACTTGTTGGGCAGGCGGAATGATTGCCGTGAGGCTTGTACGGGAAACGAAGGTTGTTGCGAGGTCTTGTCCGCGCCAGCGAACAACGCTGGTCGGCGTAAATTTTTGTCCGAACACCGTGATTGTTTGCGGGTTTGTGCCGCCTGTTATCACGCGCAGTGCAAGGCTGTCCATCTGCGGAACGGGATTAACGAGCGCAAAGGTGAGTGGCGCAGAAACAGGGTCGGACGGCGCAGGATTTTCGACACGCAGCGAGTAAATACCGCCACGATTGACGAGACTTGCCGGAAGCGTTGCACGGATTTCGGTAGCGGTGATGCCGGTTGTGGCAACCGTTGCGTTTACACCGTCCGGCGTAGTAATACGCACGATTGCTTCGGGTAAAAAGCGTGAACCGGTGATAGTAAGCGGTACATCCAGCGTATCAAGTGGGATTTGTGCGGGGGAAAGGGCGGAAAGAAGCGGCTGCGGGGTGTTTACACGCAGTGTCAGCGCTTCGGACGTGCCGCCGTCATTGCCGTTGGTTGCAGGATTGCGGACAGTAACCGTGTAGAAGCCGCGTGAAGCGAGCATAGCTGCGGGTATGCTTGCCGTGATGCGAGTTGCGGTGCGGCTTTGTACGGTGACGGGCGTACCATTTACCAGAATTTCTGCGGTATTGACAAAACGGTCGCCTGTGATAGTGATGGCAAGGTCGCTTGTGGGAATCACCACGACACTCGGCGTAATGCGCTCTGCAACGGGAACAGGATGGAGAACATTCATCACCACGCTTTGCGACCGTCCGCCGCCGGGTGTGGGATTTTCCACCGTAAGGCGCACCGTTCCTGCTTCGGCGGTCATTGCTGCCGGAACAACGGTCGTGATTTGGTTCAAACTGAGGCGCGAGGAAGAAAGCATTGATTCCATGCGGCTTCCGCTACTCGTGCTTGCACCGTTTTCTTTGACCTGTGAGGCAAGAATAAAATTATCGCCAAATAAGGTAACGGTGGTCGCCTGTGTGGAAACGACCAATGTACTCATGCCCAATGTACCAATGGCTACTGCACTGTCAAGGCGCGGAAGTGGATTATTCACTATGAGACTGAGGCTATCGGAAAACTCCGGCTGCACACGCGGTGTAGGATTTTGGAGCGTTATGACGACTGTTCCCGCCTGTGCCAGCACCGACGCAGGCAGCGTCAGAACAGCATTATTGTCGTTTTGGCGGTTGGTCGGAACGGGCAGACCATTCGCAAAACCCGTTACGCCGTCCATGAAGCTCGTGCCTTGTACGTTCACGGTGAGCGAAGGCAATCCCGTGAGGGTTTGTGTGGGATTCATGCTTGTTAGGCGCGGACGGGGATTGACCACACTCGCCTGAGCAACACCCGAAGCGGACTGAACAGGTGCGGGGTTCAGCACACGGATTTGTAAGGTTACGGCAGAATCCAGCAAAGAAGCGGGCAGCGTGATTTGTGCCTCGGTGGGTGAAAGCACTTGTGCGGTGAGCGTATCAACCACATTATTCAAGCCAGTAACAAGCACTCGTGCGCCTTGCACAAAATTATCACCCGTAAGTGTGAGTGCTGCGGAGGCAGCAAAACGTGGCAACAGCGTAGGGTTCACGCTAACAAGTGATGCTGTCGGGTTTTGAAGAATAAAACTGAGCGTGTCGGATGTGCCTCCGCCTTGACCCGCGAGAGCATCATTCACCACCACCAAACGGAATGTTCCTGCTTGGGTGAGAAGATTCGCGGGAACGCTTACGCTGAGTTGATTTGCGTTGGAATAGCTTGCCACGAGTGGTGTATTGCTAACACCAACACCCCAAATCACCCGTGAGCCGCGTACAAAGCCGCTTCCACCCAAACCAAGTTGAATGGGCTGTTGATTGGTCAAACTCCGCACCGACGATGGCGGAGCCAAAACGAGAAGTCGCGGCTGCGGTGCAAGCACGGTAAGCGTGGGCTGGTTCACAGCATCGCCGCCGCCTTGCGGGTTACGAACAACAACGGGAAATGCACCCGCAGAATCCAGCGCCGATGCGGGAATGGTCACGGTGAGTCGTGTTCCGGTGTTGCTGCTTGGGGTATATTCCACACCACGCACAACAATCTTCGCCAACGGCACAAACGCCGAGCCGTCAATGGTTAGGGTGGCATCCGCGCCTGTTTGTGCGGGGTTGGGGTTTGTCGTCATAGCGTTTACCACCGGACGCGGGTTATTCAGTACCCAAGCCGCTTGTTGAGAACTTGCACCGACACTTTGTCCCGAAGCATTTTGTACTGCAGGTTGATTCACCGTGATAGGAACATTTCCCGCTTCACCCAAAAGACTTGCGGGAATAAGTGCCGTAACGCGGTCTTGCGCGGGGCGCGAAGCGATGGGAAAGGTTTGTCCACGAAAACTTACCGTTGCATTGGTCGCAATGTAGGGCGTACCGCTTGATTGTAAAGCAGTCAAGGTCACGGTTTGTGCCGACGGCGGTGCGGTCAGCGTGTGCGGATTTGGCTGAACGGTGAGCGTAATGATAGCGGGGTTCGTGAGCGTGATGGGCAAACTTGCCTCAGCGAGTGCCGGAGCGGGATTGCGCACGATGAGGTGATGCACACCTGCGCCTAAACTTTGCAACCGAGCAAGCACGGCAGCATCGAAGCTGACAATGATTTGGTTTGCGCTGTTGCGCTGGACAGGAGCGTTTACGCCGCCGATACTGGCACTGACACCGGTGAGAAAGGCTTCACCGCTTAGAGTAATCTGCTGCGGAAGTGTTGTTATGCTAAACTCCGGCGCAGCGTTGAAAATACGCGGCGCGGGGTTCACGATGCGGAAGGTATCGGTGCGGGCGGAAAGAAGGTCGGTATTGTTTGCAGAAATGACTCCTTGTGCCGGATTTTTCACGCGAACAGTCAAAATGCCCGGTGGGGTAAATCCTACACTCGCAAAATTGACGGTGTGAGTAATGCGTGTTGAAGATGCACCTTGTGGGGTAATGCTTTGTTCAACGCCATTCAGAAGCAGTTTTGTTGTTCTTGGAACAAAATTATTCCCGTCAATAATCAATTGAATACCTGTTTCAACGCCAAACCAGCCATAGACACGCGGTTGAAGAGAGTCAAGACGCGGCTGGATATTATTGACCGTGAAGGTTTGTTCCAGCGACACGCCACCGCCAAAGGATTGTCCTGCTTGCGCTCCGACACCTTGGAACGCCGGATTGCGCAAACGCAATGTTGCTCCTGCCGGATATTGAATGAGAAGATTGCCAATACCTGCACTCCAATTTGGGTCGGAGCCTTCGATGGGAATTTGGCTTGTTTCACCGTTCATTGTCCATTCCAATATGGTGTGACCAAGGGCAATACCTGAGCCGGACAAAGGAAGCGGCAGCGATGACAGACCTGCATTGACCGATGTCGTAGCTAAAGGGGCGAGGGTCGGTGCAGGCATAACGACGTAATACGAAACAGCCTGAGCCGAAAGACCGCCGCCGATAGACGTTCCGGGGAACGGCGGCGTAAAGGCACTGATGGTAAGATGCTTTTGTGGCTGAGAAAGCATTGAGCCGGGCAGAGTAAAGGTCAGGCTATTGGCTGTCCATGCACTGGGTGTTCGTTCAATGGTTGTGTTATCACGTGTTACGCGCACAATGGTTGTTTGCTGAAAATTAGCGCCATTAAGTGTGAGCGTTTGGTCTGAGGCGATAGGGTTAAAAAATGTTGAGACAACCGCTTGCCCGTTTTGCGTGAGGCTTGTTGCTTGCGGCTGCGGTGGAGCGGCTTGCACGGTGAATTGCCCCGTAGCGCTTGGCGTACCGGGATTTTGGACATTCACAGTATAGGTACCGCTTTGGGGCGGCGTGAAGGAAAACGTGATTTGCGAAGCAGAAATTGTCGGCGAAACGTTCATTGTGCCGGAGGGACCGCTCACGGTAACAACGGACGCATTCGGCGCTACACCCGCGAGGAAATTACTGCCACTGACTGTAACGGTGAACGTCTGTCCGGCAACCACAGGCGTGGGATTGGTACTGACACCCGAAACAGAGGCTTGGGGATTGGAAACCGTCAGCGTCTGGGGAGTGGTGGTTTGCCCATTGGCAAGTATCGTGATATTATACGGCGTTGCCGATACCACGGGGGCAGGAAATGTGGCAATGATTTGGCTGCTTGTGCGTGTGGTGTAGTTAATACCTTGTATCGGAGCGCCGTTCAAACGAAGTTCTCCGGCAGTGCCAAAATTGCTGCCGTTTGCCGTCAGGGTAATAGTTTGCCCAGCAATAGCGGTTGCAGGAGTGATATTGGTAAGAGTGGGAGATGGCGCAACAACAGTAAACGGCGCTGAGTAGGTTTCACCGAAAAAGGTAACGACACGAACAAAGTATGTTCCGGGAGTATTTGCTTGTTGAGCGCCAATGGTGGTATTATAGGTAAAATTACTGTAGGAAATACGTGGCAGAAAATACTGCTGCGAAGCAGAAGCGTTACTGTCTGCCATGACAAATGCGTCTGGAATATCGGTACCCGGGTCAGGGTCAAGAGAAAGAGCAAAATTATCTCCGGCAATTGCCATTGCTTGCGATGTTGCCGGAGAAAACGATGAAGGATTAAGTGAGCGAATACGAGGCGCTTTACTGATAATCGTATATTGACCACCGGTGTTACCCGTCGTGCCACCACTAGTACCACCAGTACCGCCGCCGCCGCCACATTGAGCACGCGTTTGGTTAAATTCACTACCTCCACACGTAGCATCGTACTCAAAGCCACCAGATGCAGAACTGAGTGTAGCGCCCACCTCTTTTCCGGCAACAAAAGTGGATGATGGAGCATCTTGACCGACGTAAACTTTATTACCTGCCACAACAATACTTTGCGCTTGGCTATCCGGGGTGCGGGTTCGTTCCCAGACCAGCCCGCCATTGAGCGAGAAGAGAACACCACCCGGAGTGGTAGCAAAGAGTGTATAGAGCTTGCGCCCACGATAGCCTATCAGAACATCACCTGCAATGGCATCAACACCCATAGTCATTGCACCATTCATTGCGCTAGAAGTCGTGCGAGCAATACTCGTACCTTGATACACCCGTGTCCACGATGTACCGCTATTGGTGGAGCGCCAGATATTTCCGGCAATAGAGCCAGCGAGCCAGACGGTTGCATTGGTCGAAGAAAATGCAAACACCGCACGGCAGAGCGCCGTTTCTCCGGCGATGGTCAAGCGTGACCATGAATTTCCGTTATTGGTCGAGCGCCACAGACCTTCACGCCAGAGATTGACGATGATGGTGTTGCCGTCAGTAGTGATGCCGCGTACTTCGTTGTTATCTACTGTGCGGTCAATGTTTACCAGCGTCCATGAGCGCCCGTCGTTATTGGAGCGGAACACGCCTTTTTCCGTTGCGGCGAACCAAATTACACTGTTCCCGTTTCCATTGCCGTTTCCGGGTTGAATGATTTCAATATCGAATACTTTTCTGACCGAAAGCACGTTGGAAGTCGTACCAACGCTGCCTGTGGTCACTTCTACACTCTGCCACGTAGCACCATTGTCCACCGAGCGCTGAACGCCTCGGTCTGTTCCGGCAAGCAGTGTAACCGTGTTGCCGATTCTGCGGGATTTAACGGCATAGACGGCTTGATTGCGGAGCGTGGTTTCTGTCCACGTTGTTCCAGAGGAGCGGAATAAGCCTCTATCTGTAGCGGCGAAAGTTGTTACGGATGTTCCCGTTCCTGTGGTCGCAAACGCCCAGACGGTGCGCCCGGGCAAGTCGGAGCGGACGGGGGAAACGATGCGTTCGGGAGCGGCGGGGGTGCCGGATTGAGCAAGGACTTGTACAGCAAAGGTTTGCATACAGAGCAGTTGCAGCACAAAGGCAACACCGACAAGCGGCAACTGAGATACGAATGGTATCGGGTGTACACCGAATAAACGAGGGAAAAAGTTACGAGCAGCGAGCATACGGTAAAGAAAAACAATGAAACGATAATTAATTTGTTCTATGTTGGAATTTGTCTGTGAAGTCATTCTACGACACTGCGAAAATATTCTTTTCTCCTATATCAAGGGGAAAAAAGCGCTGAGCGGGACATATAAAGCGCTGAGCGGGACATCACTCTCAATATTGAGAGAAAAAAACCTGTATTTCGGTATATCACACGGATTTCTCACGCCACAAAAAAAACAGGAAAAAGCCAACGGCTAAAATCTGTTTTCTGCGGTGTGCAGAAAAAAAACATATGTTTTCAAGGCGGTGGACATTGTTTGGTACAGAAACAAACGTCCATCACCGAATATGGTGTAGGTGAAGATGACCGCTACGGTTTTTCGTTAGCGGTGAGAATAGCGAGGGATAACAAAGCAGTCAGGTTCTTCCCTGACCAAAAAGGCGTGTAGCACTAAAAAATCGTGGTGTTGGGGCTATCACGGAGACGGCTGTATGAACTTCTTGCCGCACTCAAATCATATATCAAACGCTGTAAGTACAAAAAAAAAAAAACATCTTACAGCAACACGAGAATTTTATCAGGGACAAACATACAGGAATATTTTCGGACAGGCAAAATATTTTTTTTCACATCACAGGATATTTTTCTCTGAAATGCCGATACCTACGCCGTTTTGTGGGGACAAAAAAAAATCCCCGAACACCACCGATTATTCGGGTGGTGTTCGGGGTTCGGTTCGCACTATTGCTGCTCACACCATTGGTACTCACACCATTGGTACGCAGTGGTTTTCCCAAAAAGCCAAAGCCGTGTCGCGCATCCGCTCAATGAGTTCTTCATCGCGGACAATCGGCTGCACGTGCAGCTTCCAGCCTTTTTCCATTGCGCAGACGTAGCCAAATTTCAAACCAAGTACAAACAAGTACCACTGCACTTGATACGCTGCCATTGTTCGCTTCTCCCGTGACCAATACTCACAGTTTTTGATTTCCAAAATGGCGTGAGGCGTTGTATCGCCGACGCACAACAAGCGGTCGGGCGTTGCGAGAAAAATTTCATCGCGCTTGTAGAGCCGCTTCGGGTTTATCACCGCAAATTCGGGTTTGAGTGAGCGAAACTCGCGCACAATAAACGGCTCTATACGTTTACCGATGCGCATTTGCTCGGTTTCGGGAACGTCGTAGCCTTCCACTTTTGAGCGGCGTACATCTTCTGCGGTCGCGAATGGGCTTACGCCCATGAGTGCAGCAATATCACTGCCGCCGATACCGCTCCGCCTGTGTTCTCGCCATTTTTTGAGCGAGGTTATTTTGATTTCTTTGAGCATAGCTTTGAAAAAAAATGCGCCCGCTTGCCGCGATAGTTCGTAGTGTAAGCGGACGCAGTTACAAAATTCGTGAATGTTATTGCAGCACTCGTGCTGCATGATTGGGCGAAACTTTTTCACTACCGTATTTGGTGCGAATGTCGTTGATGTCTTGCGCTTCGCCGCGTGTGCGCGTTGCATACTCCAACGCACGATAAAACCAAAGTTTCTTCACAGGCGCAAAACAAAAGCCTTCCCGCTTGAGTGCCTCGCGGTGCGCGTAGGTGTTACCACTTACCCACAGCCATTTGCCAATAATTTCCAATTCCAAGCCCTCCAAGTGCGCAATCGCCGCAATTTTGTCGCGGTAAAGTAGCTCACTCGTTTCGGCATCGGTCGAAAAATCAGTATTCATCACCCGTTTGAGCATTTGGGCGTATTCGGCGTTGAGTGCCTTCATCGCCTCTTCATTACCGCCGCCATCGTTTTGATGACAATCGGGGTGAACTTCCTTACACAGCGCATGATACCGACGTTTGAGGTCGTCGAGTGTGTGAATCTGTTCAAAGTAAACCATAGCATTTTCTCCTTTCAAGAAAGGGCAAGGGGCGAAAGGCAAAGGGATAAAGGCACAAGCCCTTATCCTTTTGCCCTTATCCCTCATCCCTTCCCTTCAGTTTAGAGTTGCGCAAAACGAGCGTTCACAAGTGCATTTGCTTCGGCGAACTCTACCAACTCCTGCACCCGTGCGGGTGTGCTTTCTTTCCACGAAAATTCTACCACGTAGTAATCACCTTCGCGTCCCGTGCGCTTTTCCATGCGTCCTGTGGTGATGCCTTCTCCGACGCTGCGACGTTTGATAAGAATGTCGGTGTAGAGCGTGATAAAATTTTCAATCGAGATACCTTTGAACAAAATATGCGAAAGTGCATTTTCCGCATCCACAAAGAACATTTCCAACCACGACTGACGTGGGTAGTTGAACAATTCCGCCTCGAACACACGATAGGAAATAATCTCCATCGCCATTTCCTTTCCCTTCATACTTGATTCACCGATTTTGAATTGCCCCGCTTTGCAGTCGGCGCGGTATTGGCGTGGATGCCCTGCGGTGTAGATGATACCTTCTTGTTTCTGTACGATGAAAGCCGATTGAAACGGCGTGAAACGGGCAAGTTCACTTCCCGCTTCGTGCGTGGGTTCAATGATTTCACCCGTTGCCGTGTTTACGACGGTATTGTTTACAAGTGCCGTTTCTTCAGAAACATGAGAAACGATTGTTTCTTTTGCGAGTTTTTGAGTTTTGGTAATCATGGTAAAAATCCTTAAAAAAAAGCCGCTTGCACAAGATGACAAGCGGCTTGTGAGAAAAAGTGAAGTATAAAAATCAGCCATCATAACGATAACTATCGTAACGATAGCGTTAGCACGGAAAATCTGTCAGCCGCGCAATGAGCCGTGCGGCTTCTTTTGCGGTCATGGTGCGAGAATGGTAGGCAATCATTACGGAACGATAATGCACCGAAAATGAGCAAACGTGCGGCTCTGCATCCTGCGAGTGCTGCCAAACGTGAAAGCTACACGAAAAGCCCTCTTGTGCGGCAAGCCCAATGGTTTCTAAAAGTTGTTTCATGGCAACACCTCCTAAAAACACAAGTCATACTCAGCATCCTCGCGGCGGCGCACTTCATTATCCCAATCTTTTTCAGGGCTGGCGAAGTTTTCATCACTTCCAAAACTCAAAAAATCACTGTCGAAGTACAAGTAATTGAGCCACTCTTGTACATCCGAGAAAAATTTCATGGCAAACGCCATTTTCACGCGGTCGCCCGATTTCCAAAATTCTTTCATCGTGCGAATACTCTCCAAAGCGTGATTAAGTGCCTGTTCGCGTTCAATTTGTACAAGCTCTTCTGCGCTTGGAATGAACGGAACATTTGGCATAAAACCGATGCCATGCGGTTCTTCTTGCATAGCTCGGTCAAGAACGATATTTTTGGTGTAACTCATTTTGACACCTTTAGCGGTTTAATAAGTGAGAAAAATCGGGCTTTCAAAAGGACAAGTTTTGAAAGCCCTTTGTTTTATGCGGGTAAGGTAATAGCAAGCGACGAACTTGTTTCCGAAATCACAGGCGGCAACACCTCCACGCCGTTTTCTTGAATCGGTGTAACGAGTTTTTTCAAAAACTCTTCCCGTGCTTTGAGTGCTGCCTTTGTGGTCTCAAGTTGTGTCTGAAGCTGACGATGCACCGCATCACGCGAAAAATCCCACGCATTTTCCAAGCGCACCGAAAACTTTACGCCTGTTTCGGTGGCATGAATCCCGTTTGCGCGTTGTGCTTCGGCGTGAGCAAGCGCACCCTGCATGATAGCGGCTTTGAGCGCTTTCAAATACTCTTCTGCGGCTTTGACAGCCACAAGCAGCAAAAATTTATCGGCATTGGTTCGCATGAATCCCGCATAATTGCTTGCGAGTTCGGCAAGAGCGGACTTATTGAGCGGAATAGAGCGCAGGGGCAGAAGTTCGGTAACTTTTGCCGTTTTTCTACGGCTGTCGGATGTTGAAAGAGGTTTCATAAGATTTCCCTTTCGGAAAAATGTGAAGGAAAAACAGTGAGTGAACTTCTCTCGCACCGTTGGGGCTGTACAACGTAAGCTGTTGTGCGGGAAAAGCAGATACATTGTCAAAGAACGCGAGAGCAGGAACATCATTTGCCACTACCGAGCGGAAAGCGCACGGCGCGGCGAGGGGCTGCGCTCTTGCGCCATGCGGGGGCGAAACGAGCGAGGCAGGAGCGAGAGTAGTCCCCCAAGCGATTAGCAAACCGCCGCTAGAACAGCGACGGCGCAGGAGACAGCAAGAACCACCCCGCACCAAGCGAGGAAAAACCCCACGCGGGAACACCAAACGGCGCAAACACCACCACAGGAACACCCAAACCAGCCGCAAACGCCGCCGAAGCCCACGAACCAGAGCCAAGACCACGAAAGCACACCGACGACGAGGAAGACGGCACAAGCCCCGCAGGACAAGCCGCAGAGGGAAAAACCACAAAAACAGCACCCCCCGCACGACCCGAAGCCCCAGCAACAAACCGCACCAACGCCACAGAGCGCAAGACCAAACGCCCCGCCCACGAGGAAGCAGAGAACGAAGCCGCCGAAAACACCGAACACCCGCAGACGGAAGCCCGCACGACCGAGTCCACACCCGCAGCACAGCCAACACCAACCAACGCACGAGACGAAACGGCAGCGCAGACAGCCGACACACCCACAGGAACAACCGAGCGAGAGCCGGAGAACCCCACCACACCCGCCCCGCCCACAAGGGACAGGACGGAAGCGGGAACAGAAGGAACAACCGAAGCAGAAGCAAGCGAAGAAAAAGCAGAAGCAACCACAGCGCACCCCCTACAAAACAGAAGAAGAAGAAACACCACGACGACGAGCCGCCGACAACAAACCCAACCACGCAGCAGGAGCAAGCGGAGAACCAAACGGAACAGCCACACCCGAAGGCAACACCGCAGGAACAGACACCGCCCACGAAGCCCCAACACGGCGCACGACACAAAACAACCCCACAAACCGCGCCGCACGAGAGGCAAAGGCACGAGCCGCACCAAACGACGAAAACGAACACACCGCCACAAAACCCGACACCGACCGCGCCGACAAACGGAACGACACCGACGAGCAACCACGCCCGACCAACCAACCCGAAAGGGAGAACACAGACGGCGCACGAAGAACACGCGCACCAAACGGAAACGAAGAAGAAACCATACAACACAAAAAGAAAAGTGAGAAAAAAAACGACAAAAGAACCACAACCGAACAGCACAAAGATACGAAAACGCGCAACAAAAAGCAAGAAAATAAAACACAAAAACAAAAATAAAAACACACAGAAAAACTTGCACACAACCAGAAAAAAAAAGAACACACGCACACCACATTCACCACCACACACGAACAACAAATGCCATGCTGCCGCAGGCGAAGGCGTATGAGAGCAGCCCAAGAACAACCATTTGCCAACAAGGAAAGGCAGCGAACACGCCGAAACAATGATGCCGAGCCGACCGACGCACAACAAGAGCAAGGCACGGCGACCGACAAAGACGCAAGGGCGGTTTTCCTGCCGATATTTTTTCTTCGGCAGGAAACCGCTCTGTATTACCCTTGCGGCTTTGCTCGGCGACGTGCTATTTTGTCCCTGCGGAGGGCGTGCCTCCCTGTCCGGGTAGGACAAAACAAAACAACAATGCCGAAGAAAAGTTTTTGGTTGCGGGGAGAATATTTGTGCTGTATATTTGCGAATGACGATGACAAAATTAACAGCATTTATTCACGCACAAATGGAGATATTTTGTATGTCAAAAAGAGGACGGAAACCTCGCTCGGAGGATGGCTCGGTTCGGACGGTAACGGTTCGTTTGACCGAAGAAGAATTTGCACGATTAACCAACGAATCGGAGGCGGCAGGCTTGGGTATTTCTCAACTCATGCGGGCGCGGTCGTTGGAAACACCGGATGTTATCAACCAAAAATACAGGGAATTGAAGGAGGCAGTGGCACTTGTTCTGGCGAAGTTCTAAAGTATCGGTTCACTGCTGAGGAGAGCGCAGCGAAGGGCGCGGAGCAGCCGCACCCGTAGGTTGCGCACCGACGAAGCAGATTCGGAAGTAACAAATCTCTAAATTCACTGAGAAGGATAAAAGGATGTACAAAGGGAATTCAATTACCACATTTACCGCATTTGTCAAACCGGGTGAACCTTTACCCGAAAAAATTGTTTTAACTAATGATAATCCAATGTACAATGAAAACAGTTTTAAGGAAAAACCAGAGACGGAGTTAGTCGAAGAATTATTTGGTGTACAATTCCAAAAGATGCACCCTTTGTTGCCACCAAAGGAGAACGTATCAAAATATTATCATCTTTTGACACAGCAACTTAATCTGGCAGAAAATAGTTGGTGCGCTCTAAATCGTATTAACCCAGACTTTACTCATGGTAGCAAGTTGCCGGGCGATTTTGATGTCCTCATTTGCGAGCCTGATCAATCTGATAAAACGGTTGCGATTGAAGTGAAAGCAATTCGTGAGCAAGAAGGTCATCTCAAAAGGTTACCAAAATTGGAACACGCCTGCCACCAAGCTGAAGGATTACTGGCAATGGGTTTTCATCAAGTGTACTTAGCGGTTGTTGTTGAACTCTATGGAAGAGAGGACACTGTAAGCCAAAACACACTGGCTCGGCAAAGTCATCGAGAATTAGCGTACTTAGAAAATATAGAAGAATTTTTGCAGAAATTTCGATTATCAAACTCGATAGGAATTCTTGTTATTGGCATTGTACAATTAGGTGGGCTTGACTATAAGAATATGGGACGGGTCACCATTGATAAAATACGTCAAGCTGAATCGCGCATATCTCAATCAGAACGTGCGACAGAAATAGTTAAAGGTTTTGTTTCCGAATAATTCTTTCAATTTGCAATGTCATGAGCAGACCACTTGTTGATTTGACGAAAAAAGATTTTGATTCTATACAATGGGAATCGTGCTTGAATGACTTAAATTCAAGTGATGGTTCTTCATGGTTCACCTATCATGGTAACTTTATGCATAAAGCCCAAGAAGCCGAGAACCAAAAGGATGAACGTACTCAAGCGACTTTTCTTCTATTGGCTGATATTATGTCTTTGTGTTTAAGGGTTGAAGATGACAACAGCAGATATGATGATCAACCATTTCAACCGATGTTTGTATGGGCTGATGGAAAGCGTTCTGCAATACTACAGGATTTTTCAGAGCAACAACTTAAAGTGTTATCGGAGGTATTGCCAACAGTAACAAATCCAGCAATTAAGGCGCGTATTGCAGATATTCTTTGGATAAGAGACAGAAGGTCGTATCATCTAATGGGCAAAATTGCTATTGAGAGTTATATCTCGTTAGCCAAGAATTGCAAACCAGAAAAAATTTCAGATTTTGCCGACATCGTTAATCAGATTTTACCACGTGCAATGCAATTGGCACACCAAGGCGGTAATCACGACCAAAAAGAAGGCGTTGTACAATGCATTCAAGAGATTATTACTCGGGGAGAAGCATTAAAAATTTATGATACTTTAGCTCTCATTCAATTATTGCAAAAATATAAATCACTTTATCAGGGTAATGCGCCTTTAGTGGACAAACAACTTTACGCAGATGAATCTGTAAAACTGGCAGAAAAGGCAGTTTCAGAAAAAGATTTCTTTGGTGCCCAACGAGCATATGATGTAGCCGCTCGGTGGTTTCAACTTTTGAATAATTCAGCAAAAGAAAAGGAGTTAAAAATATTTGCAGCAGAACTGAGCGTACAAATGGCAGATGCGGATAATCCCCAACAAAGTAAACTTACTATTGCTCATCATCTCACTACTGCATACGAGCGTTATCGTTCTATTGGCGGAACAGAAAATCGGCGTGAAGAAATTTATACGCAGCTTCTGGAAGCGCAGGAGGCTTCTGTATCAGAAATGGCAACTATTTCCAGCGGAGCATTGGATGTAACGGAATACATTGAGGAAACCGAAAAAACAGTGCAAGGTAAGACCCCAAGGGAGATACTGTTTTACATGATGCGGGAGTATCGCTCGCCTTCCGTTCAATCACTGCGTCAAAGTATTGAGGAAAGAGCAAACGAAAACTTACTGCTTGATTTGTTCACCCATACAATGGTTGATGCCAAAGGTCGCACAGTTGCGCAACGAAGAGGTTTGTGGGCGAATACCCCTGAAGAACGAGAAATTGCCATTATCAGTCAAATGTATGAAGCCGCGCAAACTCAACGACAGATTCAAATAATAACCGGAATTGAGCCTTGCCGGAGTGTTCTTTTGAACGAACATACCCCAAACATAGATTTCTTTGACCAATATGTCTATTACAATCCCTTTATCCCATCTGGTAGAGAAGAAATATTTCGGCGTGGGTTGTATGAAGGATTACGAGGAGATTTTCTTGTATGTACTCATCTATTGATGCCGCAAGTTGAAAATTCCTTGCGATGTGTATTGGAAAGATATGGACAGGTAAGTTCAAAAATCGTGGAAGATGGTTCACAAGAAGACATGAATCTTTCAGACCTTTTAAGCAATTCAAAGCCGGAAAAAGGGAAAAATATTTTAACAGCAGTTTTAGGCGAGGATATTGTTTTCGATTTACAATCATTGTTAAATGAAAAAGCTAGTGTTAATCTTCGCAATGAATTAGCTCATGGAAAGGTTAATGCGGACAGATTTTATGGTTATACCGCAATATACTTTTGGTGGTTAGTATTAAGAATTTGTCTCTTATTCAAAGCTACTCTCAAAACACCGCAATAAATATCAGTAATATTGCATTGATCGTGAGGTCTAATTTCTTCACCTTACAATCGTCCGACTAAACTGCACATTCTCCAGCATAAACCTCTGCTTGTTCCGCACTTCTTCCACCGCAAATTCGATGATACGGGCGCTTTCGTTCAAACACGCTCGAAATGACGCTCCGCGCCGTGCGGTGTATTCGTCATTCCTGCCGGAGCGCGGACGGAATTGCAGCGTAAAATTTGGGTCCGTGCCGGAGGCGATACGCCGCATTTTGCTTGCCCCTTGCAGCATGGATAGAAGCTGCGTGTTCACAAAGTCAATATCATGCACCACAAACAAGCCGCTTTGGAGGCGCTCTATGCCTGTCATCACCGTAAAATCCTTGATAGTATAAGCCCCCTCGCGCTCTTCGGGAACAAAACCGTTTATTACCGAGCCGCCCAGACGTGAGCGCACCAGCATATCATCAAAATACTTCCAACCTTCATCAACATCACGAAAAATCGGTGCAGCCGACAACGCCACTGTTCCCGCAGGAACGACAAAACTTGTCGTATTCAAACGGTATTCCTGACCGCTCACCAGCGAAACGGGTTGCCAACGGAAGATTTCTTGAGGTGCTGGTGAGGGGTTATTGGCAAACGGAAAACTGTTCAGCGTTGCGAGGTCGGAATGTGCCAAAACCCGCACACCAACTGCGTCGAAGTTGTCAATGTGTTCGCTGCCCGGCGGTGGGTTTATCTTCACCGCAAACGCCACCGATGCCAACGGTGATTCCGCCACAAGGCGCATTGCTACTATCGTTCCGGTAAACGCCATTATGCTTGTGCCTCGGTTTTGCTCTCCGCAACCATGGTTGCGGACAATTCCCACTCAGCATCCACTTTTACGGGATTGATAACCTGCACTCCCGTAAAAAAGCCGATGATAGCGATAGCCGCATTTTGAATCGTTTGCAGCGTGGCATCATCAATGGGAAAGCCGAACATCGAAGCCAAATGTGCCAAAAGCAGCACCAATGCGGCGGCGGTGGTTGTCCAATTTTTTGTTTGTGCGGTTTGGAACACACGGGAGATTTTTCCGATGAGCGTCGGAGCGTTAAAAATCCATTCAAAAACAGAAGGGATGCGGAGTTTGGTTGGGTCGAGCATGGTGGTTTTTAGTTTTTAGTTTTTAGTTTTTGGTTGCTTGGTCATTAGCCATTGGTCATTGGTTGAGCGATTTTTCTTCCAACTTTTCGATGCGGCGTTCCAATTCGCCGAACTTTTCTTTACCGACCGCAAGGCTTGTGGCTTGGTCTTGGACTTTGGCGATAACGCCTCTGAGGTCATTATGAATCAGCTTCAGGAAGTACGTGATAGCGCCCAAGCCGATGGCAAATATGCCTTCGATAATGCGAAAGTCTATGTTCATGCTTGGAGGAGGTTGGTGGTTGCTCGGCGGATGCCGATAAGGTTTTCAATGGAGTACCGTGCAATGGAAACCCGGTTGGATTGATTGCCGCCGCAAACGCTCATCATTCCTGTGCGCTCGTTCTTCCACGCATGAAAAAATGCCACGTGTCCGGCTGCAGGGTTAGAGGGATGAGCGAAGATGACAATATCGCCCGGTTGGATTTCATGCACCGCAACGGATTCGCCAAAGCGCAGAAAACTTCGCGCTCGTGCGGAGTTTGTTCCACAGCGACCATTATGGTCGCGGAAGCCCGCTTTCAACAAACACCAATTCACAAATGCCGCACACCACGGAACTTCATCCGATGTCGCTTTCAGGCTCGTTGCTTGGTGGTATTCCAGAATACGCGGGTTGTGGTCTGCGCCTGCACGTTCTTCTACGCCGAGTTCTTTCAGCGCAATGCGGTAGGCTCGTTGCGCGAGATTTTCTATTCCTGCTTCCGTCATACCGATTGCCCTTTGCGGCGGGGTTCGTAGATGATCGTGATGGAGCGGTCATCATCGGCGATATTACCATTCCAAAACGAATACACGAGGTCATGCACGGTTATCGCGCTTGCGGTCTCATTGTCGTTGGTGAGCGTAATGTCGGCAACGGCAAAACCGTTTCCCATACACTGATACACACCGATATTTTGTCCCCATCCTTCGTAGATATAGGCAAACGATTCATCGGGAACGCTGTTATTGCTACATGATGTAATCACCTGAATAGTCTTGGATGCCCCGTAGGGAATCCTCACAAGGCTGGGTGCGGAAAGAATTTGACCGTCCATAATTTAAGGGATAAGGGATTGAGCGCAACGCTCAGTGGAAAGGGGATAAGGGAAAATCAGGGACAAGGGAAAGGGGCAAAAGGGATAAGAGAAAAACCGAACATTAGTTGTGGTGATAATTTTGCCCTTATCCCTTCGCCTTTATCCCTTCGTTTACGGTAACGGCAACTGCACAGCGCCGACGGCAGTTTTTGCTGCGGTGAGCGCGGTTTTCACGTTTTCCAATGCCGTGCGGAAAGCAGCATCGGGTGTGAATTGTACTTCGCCTTCCAAGCCTTTGGCAGCAACGAGGACTTTGCCGTCCGCGTCCGCTTGCAACACGTCAAACGCGGCAAGAGCATCGGTACAATTTTTTTCCAAGGTTCCGATAGAGCGCACGGCACTCACGAAATCTTGGAACTCTTTGAAAACGCGGTAATTGCCGTTGTCCTGCGTAGCAATACCTTCCAATTTGGTGATTTGCGACAATGGGGTGTTCATTGCAGCTTCCTTTCAAAAATGCCACGTTTGAGCGTAATGCTCAAAACCGTGGCGTGGTGGTGAGAAATAAGAACGGCTGCAAAATACGGCAGGGAACACGGACACAAAAAAAATGGTAATAGACCGTTATAGCGTTGAGAATCAAAGCACGTAGGGCAAGATCATCGTTGCGATTCCGGCGCAGCAAATCCGCGCTTGCGCAAACGTTCCGCAAGAGATTCACCCTCAAACCAGATTTCCCGCAGCAAACGCCCAAAATGGTCCCGTTCCGGCACACCCAAGAATCCTTTGCGTAATTCGACCGTTGCTCCCGTCAAAAGGCTTGTGCAGTAGAGTTCGGCTTGTTTGCCGCGCTCTTGTGCCACGTTCACCGAAAGTTTTGCTCGTGCTGCTTGTTTTCGCAGCTTGGGTGTGCGGGCAGATTCAAAACAATCAATGCCCAACAGTCGCACGGTTTCTACAATGTCGTTCACCACACAAACAAACGTGTCGCCGTCTATCACACGGAGTATGCGGGCACGTTCACGATGAATCGTGTAGGGTGTTCCTTGAGGTGTCATTAGGTAATCTCTTCCAAACGATGAACAAGCGCGGTGTATTCGGTATCGGTCGTGCGAAGTTCACGATGCGTTGCCAGAAAGTGAATAATCGTGCTATGCGGACGCTGAAACTCTGCGGCAATCTCGCGCACGGAATAGCCTTGTTCCACGAGAATTGCCGATAACGCCCGGCGAATATCCACCAGACGACGGGCGCGGGATTTTGCTTTTAAGCGGTGTTCGAGGTCGGGAATACGCAGTGTTTGTGCGATGTGGGAGTAATTTACCCGAATTTTAGACGGCTCGGAAGAGGGTATTTGCATCTGTTTTGGGGGAAAATCGCTTAAAACGGCTCTAATTGCGTATATGGAGAAGCGTGTTTTGGAGAGTTGCGGAAATACGGCTTTGAGTGGAATGTGTGCATCCGCTTGGAAGCTGCTTCTGCCGCTCAAAGCGCCTCTAATGCGCTAAAAACGGTACTTTTGAAGGAGTAAAGGCAAGAAAATCAGGGTGTTTTTAGGGTGAAAATCAAGAATTAGCCTAATATCCGGTTATCGCAGCATCCGATAGACATTCTGCGAAGCGCGGCGTTCCCACGTGAGACAACCTTTTGCTCGAAGCCGTGTGAGCAGTGTTCGTGCAAAACGCAGCGAACAACCGTAGTGTTCGGCAAGGGTTCGCTGCTGAACGGAACACATTCCTTCCGCGTCCACATAACACGCAAGAATGAGCAGCATTGCTTTTTCGGCATTGCTGATGCTGGTGTCGAGAACAACGGAAACGGAAAGGGTAGCGTGGTCATTAGTCATTGGTCATTAGCCATTGGTCATTGGTCGGAACGTGGGTCGAGTTCATGGAAATTTCTCCGAAACAAAGCTATGACCTCGAACCCATGACCTAAAACCTTAAAGTAATTGATGAACTGACACAAGACAAATCAAGAATATTCAACGGGATAAGGAGCGAAATTTACGCAAGGGCGGGATGCGTGGAGACCGATGGTTGGGAAGGAGAAGAATCGTGAGCAGTGGTTGCGTGATGAGCAGTGGTTGTAGCGTGAATCGTTGCCACAAGCTGGGCGTAACGGGTATCGGAAAGAAGAAGATTGCTGTGAGAGCGCACAAAATGGGTAATTGCCGAAGGGTCGCAGCGAAGTTCGTGGGCAATGGTGCGGTATGGATAACCTTGTTCCACCAACAGTGCGGCACAGGCACGGCGAATGTCGCAAATAACACGGCTGCGCGTGGGCGCTCTGCGCGACGAACCGCGCAGGTGTTCGTTTAGATTGGGAATGTGAAGGGCAAGAGCCAAAGCGTGGTAATCGAGGAGCATCAGAAAGAAAAGAAAAATGGATAACGATTGCCGTTATTACACGTTGAAGGGTTCACGACCACCGCAGGGGATTTGCTTCAAAAGGTGTGGAGAGGAAATTTCGCAATAACGACAACAACATGATGAATGTTCGCTACTGTTTCATGTCGTGCAACACCATTGAACAAATGTTCAAAGAAATGATGATAGTGCATTTGCAAAGTGCATGGGCAATTGGGCATGAGTTTACATAATTAGGCTTCCGCAGGGCAAAATGTACTTGTATCAACCCTCGCAATCTACTATCCCGCAACACCGTTTCCAAATCTTTTATCGCGAAAGTTATAGACCACTTGGAGGAAATCTGCACGTGAGGAAATTACCAATTACGCTGCTTCTGATGAATCCAGCGCGGCGCTGATGTCTGCTTCGGCGATACCTAAGATGTTGGCGACTTGTCCAAGAGGTATCCCCGCACGAACAAGGGCAATAGCATTATTAATGGTAGCCTTTTGCACTTGGATTTCTGCGTACTCCTGTACCGCACGGCTCTCGCCGATGTCATCGAAAATTTCTGTTGCGTCTATCATGGCGCGTATCTCCTCTGTGGTTAGGTGTTTGTATTTGCTCAGGTACAAATTTACAAAGAATTGTTTGAATACCGATACGCGCTCTGCATCGCGCAGCAAAACGAGGCTTGCGGCTAGTTCTCGAATTATCGGTTGGTCTGCTTCTACTTTCGCCGGACTTACCGTCAGGCGCACCAGATGAAGGCACACCTGCTCTTCGATACTCCAATCGGATGACACTTCCAGTGATTGTGCGGCTGCTTCGTCCAAATATACCACGTGCAAGTGACCTGCATCCACCATTGGCTGCCATAGACCTGCGCCTGTATCTACACTGCGGTTGGCAAAAAATATCACCATGCGTATTGTGCTGTATTCCGGTGATTGTAGTTGCACCGTAGCACACTCCGCGACTATTCGCGCATAAATGCCCGCATCCTTTTGGAACTGTATTTCTGCTAGGATGAGCGGTAAATCCTCTGTGGGAGGTTTCATCACCACATCCACCCGAAAAGTTCTCTTGAACTCCAACGCCTGACACGTGTACTCGTTTGCCCGCGCTACGTCATATCCTGCTAAATGCAGCGCCAACGACGGTGCAGTCTCGAACAAGTTCAAATACAACGCATCGGTTTTCATGGAGACAGGAGCAATCTTGTGGAAAATTATGGATTTGTTTCTTGACGAAATTTCTGTATTTTGCCGACCGATGATTCTATAAATGAAAAAGCCACGCGACGAAACGTGGCTCTTTTCAAAATCTTAATCAATCTTTCTGCGAAGTTTTGACAGACGTGAGCAGAAAGAAATCTTTAACTGCGTTAGATGACGCAAGCGCAACACAAAAATAACAAATTTTGATGTTTACTCAAATTTTACTCACGTTTTCTTTGTAGTGATTGATGTAAACTGTTCATAATCTTGACATTGTGAATATCAAAATTTGTTCTTCATTTTGCTGAAATGTGATACCGTTCTCGTTGCTGCTCTTCGCCTCCTCCGACGCGCCTTTTTCTTCCACTGTTTATGTCCGGCGCTTTCTTCCCTACTCGTACCGCTACCCATACGATTTCTTCTGCCTATCGTACCATCCTCCTCACTGACGGCGGCGCTCGCGTGTTCCAAGAATTTGGCTTGGAAGCGGGTAAACGCTACGTTTCTCCCTTCCGCCCCGATGCCGCTAAACGCAACTTCTCTGTCTTCCGCGCTTCCAAAGGCGAAATCCTCTTCAAAGACTTCGTTTCCGGTGACGGCGGCTCGTTTACTGCCCTGCTCTCCTTGTACGGTTACACCACCTTTGAATCCCAAATCCGCTTCGCCGCAAGGCTCTACAGTATTGAACTCAAAGATGAGGGCGAGGAGACTGAGCGCTGCGCTCAGAGGAATAAGGGAAATCATCCGTCATTCACACTAAACGCGAAAAAACCTAAAACCCATAACCCAAAACCTGAAACCTCTTCTAAATTCTACTGCGTTACCCAACTTGAACTCACCAACTTTACCCCCGTTGAACTTCAAACACTTGCCGAGATTTCCGGCGGATTCATTACCGCCCCGCTCTTGGAACGTTTCGGTATTCGTGCCTTACGCTCCTACACCGATGAAGGCAGGACAGAACAAGGACTAACCTACGGCAGCAGACACGAAGTCGCGTTTACGCTCGTTGTTCCCAGTGCTAACGGCAATTATTATGCCTATTGCTATTTCCAAAGCGAGAAACATTCACCCTTCCCTAATCATGCGAAAAACTTTCACCTCAAACTTGGCGAGTACACCAATGACGTAAAATTTGCTTTGGGACTCAACGAACTCCGCCCCAATGAACCTGCGTTTATTGTCGAAGGTATCAAAGATTGCCTCATTCTTTTGGCAAAAGGCTATAACGCTTTTACGCTTGGTGGTGTGCAACACCGCTTACACCCTAGCGTTGTGAAACACTTGAAGGACAACGGTAATACGCTCACTATCCTCTTTGATACCGACTTTGCGGGATTAGATGCGGCAGAGCGGTTGCAAAACTCCCTCAATGCTCTACGCCATTCGGCGCACTCTTCTCTTTCTTCCACTCAACACTCAGCACTCAGCACTCAACACTGTATTCTCCCCCGTTTAGAAAAGCAAACCACAAAAGATGCTCCTAAACCCCTACAAAACGACCTTGCCGATTATGTCTGCGAATACGGTTTCGATAGCCTCTTGGAAGAAACGCTCCTCTCCCCTGCTCCGCTTGTTTCTTCAAATATCACCAACGGTGCTACAACTATTCCCGCGTGGAAGCTGACAACAACACACGACAAACTCACTGATGATGCCGCAGCACTCAAAACACTCCGGCAGCTTATCCAAACCTCTTCCCGTCTCGTTCTTCGCGCTCCGACGGGATGCGGAAAAACTCATGTCATGCTCCGTCATATTGCTCAGAAACACTATGCCGAAACTAGCGGAATGACCGTTTTTGCCGTGCCGACGATTGCCCTTGCCGAACAAATCAAAGAAGAGTATGCCGATTTGAAGCCGATTGTGGTGACGGGCAACAACAGCGATATGCACCGCTACTATCAGCAATTTGAGCAAGATGCAACACCTCTGGACACGTCCATTATCGTCGTGGTCTATGATTCCATCGGGCGTGTTGCCGATGTGCTGTGGGACAAAACTACCCTCTTCTGCATTGACGAAATGCACATCTTGGTACAGGATTTTGATTATCGCTCCTACGCCATGCACCAGATGAGCCTTGCCATCCATAATGCTCATAAAGTCGTGTGTCTTAGTGCTACACCGGAACTGCTCTTCCACCATGCGCCGATGAATTTCACGTATTGCGATGTGGAAACGCCACAGAAACGCCCTGTTTCGTATTCGTTTCTTGATTACACCAAACGCGATGAAGCAGTCTTGGCGCTCATGCTAATGCTGCTTGAAACCATGCGGAAAGAGGAACGAAAGCACGATACTATCTTGCTGCGGGTACAAAGTAAATCCCTGCTCAAGCGGATGCAGAAACTCTTAGTAAAACACGGTATTGCAGAACAAGAGATTGCTCTGCTCACCAACGACACGACACAGCATAATGATTCTTCGCACAATGCCGAAGAGTACCGCGTTCTCATGGAAACGCGCCACTTCTCACGGAAAGTTATTCTTGCTACGGGCATTTTGGACACAGGCGTAAACATCCTCAACACGGAAAATGTCCACGTCATTATGCTCGATGAAAAAAATGAGAATACCATTATTCAAGTAGCAAACCGTTTCCGCAATGCCAAAAATGTTCATGCGCACCTTTTAGAGAGGGCAAAGGGCATCGGGACTGAGCGCAATGCTCAGAAGGATAAGGGAAGAACACAAAGCCCTTCGCCTTCTGCCCTTATCCCTCATCCCTCAAAGGAGCAATACCATTTCCTGCACACGCTCACTTCCGCACAAATTCTGGAAGAGGCGATGAATGAACAATCTGGTCGCAACGACACCACGCACAGCGTCAGCCGCAAAAGCGCTTCACGCCTCTTTGATACGATGCTCCACTTTAACGGCAAAGGAAACCGATGGCACACAAGCGAACTGGCTATCATGCACAAATGCGCTCAAATACGGGTGCAGATGACTTCCCGCGCCGAACTTGCCGACCGCTTGGAACAAGCAGGATTTACACCAATAACCGAACAACATCCCATAACCTATACCCTATCACCTATAACCTTACAAGAAGTCGCCGAAGAACAGAAAAACGAACTCCTTCAAAACGAAGAAACTGTACTCCACCTGTTGGCAACAAAAACCAAGTTTTTCCTTGCGGCACTAAACACCATTTCGCGTTCCCGCTCGTTCAAAGATAAACTGCCCGTTATCTGCCCCGAAGCATTGCTTTCCGTCATTAAAAACCACGAAGAGACCACAGCGATTCTCACCGAACACGCTGCTCTTCTCCGTGAATCCCGCACCGAAACTCTGGTGCGATATTATTCCGAAGCCCGCACCCTAGGCTTTGACCATACCGAAGCAATCCATTTGGTGAGCAATAACCGCGACCCGCGCAAATGGCTCTCCTTTACGCAGCACTTGGCAATGAAACAGCGCGAGGCTATCCACCTCTACGACAACCATGGCGGTGGCGGTCTTGTCGGTTTGACCGATAACGTATTAAGTAAGCATGACCGCGAAAAACTCCGTAAAGAAGAAGATATACGCAAGATGATTCGGAATAGCGCAGAACTGGGCTGCTTTTTCACAGGCTCAGACGGCACAGAGAGACATATCCCGAACAGTATCCGCAGCAAGAAAGCGATTGCAGAGCGTGTGAATGCCTACCAAAGCAAACTCTTCCGTTTGACGCAGCAACAAGCGGGGGAACTTGTTGATGCTATGTTCCACGTCAGGTATGTGCGGGAACGCACGAAAACGGAGAATGGCGTGAGATTAAGCGGGTATTACACATTTGAGCAGAGCGATAACACTCTCCGGTGCAAAACGCTGGCGGAATATGTGACGGAATACGGCGTGGACGGCACGAAGTATGAAGCTGCGTTTATGGCACGGATGTTGGAAGAAGCGCGTGGCTATGAACAAGCAATCATGCGCATTACAGTACAAAACCCGTTTAGTGAATATGCAGAAATGGGAAGAAGTGTGCAGGAAGTAGGCTAAATATTCTTTTTTCTCACTTGCTGCACAGCATGATGATGAGAATTCGGGCAAACAAATTGCACAAACAATAGGAAAAAAGATGTAATTTTGTCTCACTGTATGGATAAAGCCTTGTGGTTATTCCGTGCTTGCGGGGCGTGTAACACTCAAAACTATCAACCGACATTTGGAGAAATATATGATTATTGCCGTTATCAATAATAAGGGCGGGGTAGGGAAAACTACAACAACCGTACATTTAGCACACGCTTTGACTATGCAGAAAAAAAAGGTCTTGTGTGTTGATATGGACGCACAAGCAAACCTGCTCATGCACTTGTTTCGATATAATATCGTTCGAGATTTGAAGGCACAGCAAAATGGCGTATTACAATCTGCCCTACACCACTCATCAGGAATAGATGTGCTGCCGATTTCGTTTTGGGAAAGTTCGGAAGAGAGCTATGGCAAGGCACTTCGGCAATCTGCTGCGGATTATGATGTCGTGTTAGTGGATTGCCCTCCCTCAATGGAAAGGCGTACAACTGCTGCGGTAAAAGCTGCTGATGCGGTACTCATACCGACACAGCCGGAGGATTTAAGTGTGAAAGGGCTTGCGAATTTGCTGAATTTTTGTGAAGAATATGACAAAAAGGTATTGGGAATCATTGTAACATTTTTCAATAAAAAGAAAACAACTCATAACACGTATTACGCATATTTGGCTTCCACATTCCCCGATGCTTTTTTGGATATACCTGTTGTTGATAGCGCTGTTTTTTCTTCTGCCTCGTCCATGCAGAAAACAGGATATGAGTGGTTAGGAAAAAAATCGAACCCCGCATTAGAAGCATACAATACCATTGCGCGAACACTTATTGATTCCATAGAAGCGCACAAAAAACTCTTTCCGCAAGCAAGTTCAAAAACCAAGAAGGGAGCAAAATAATGGCAAAAAAAGCACAACCTGACTTTTCGGGAATTTCCGATGCCGTACCGAAAACATTTAAGGTGCAAGGCTGGATTGGCAAAGAAATTGTATATGTCAAACCTTCAGACTTACAAGCCAATCCACTGAATTCGACATTGTTTAAGCGCGAAAATGAGGAATACTTTTCAAAACTTCGTGATGATATTCAATCGCGAGGGATTCTTGTGCCGCTTATTGCGAAGCGCGATAATACGCTCTTAGCCGGACACAATCGTTTGGAAATTGCACAGAGCCTTGGTCTCAAAGTTGTGCCTGTACAATATGTTGATACGGCTCTCACCAAAGAAGCCGAGCAGGAATTTGTCATTAAAGATAATCTGCTTCGTCGCCAACTTTCCACACCGGAACGCATCGCACTCTATCGCCGATTGTACCATGATTTTGATGCACGTATTTTGGAAGAACATCGCGGCGGCGACAGAAAAAGCGCACAACAACAACCCCACAATGTAACCGGACAAAACAATGCTCGTCATACAAAATTAACAGCAAAGCAAATAGCCGATGACACAGGGCAGAAAGTTACGGCAGTCAAACAACAAATCCATAAATACCGCAAAGAAATAGGAAACCGAAACGGCAGCCAAAATGGTAAGGCTAAAGGAAAAACTCCCACAAAAAATATCAAAGGTATATCACATACCTTTGATATAAAAAACGCCACAAGTCTTGGAAAATCAGCACAAAACGCTACTGCAAACAGCAAAAAATCACCCGAAAAAATTACTCTTCGCGTGTGTGTGAACCTACTCAAAGAATGTGCGAAAAAAGTAGAAAATGTTGATGAAGAAACGCTCACGCACATCTACAAAAAAGCAAAAAACCTTATGAATTTTCTTGAGGCAAAGCAGCAAGGATAAGCACTTGAATTCAAGTCGGTATTTCGCCTCATTATTCGGGTAATTTTTATCCAGATAATTTAGCGCTTCTTCAGAAGTGCATAAATCTTTGCTGCATCAACGAGTTGTATCCGGTAAAAGAAAAAAGCCTGCTCGTATATTCCGGCAGGCTTTTATTGGTTTTGATGCTTGAAAATTCACGATGCTACTTTTGCCGTATGCGTGTAAGTTCTGATGCGACGTGTGATGCTGCTTCACGCATGAGAACATCGGTGTTCTGGCTTGAAGCAATTACTCCGCCGCCTACCCAGCTAGTGCCGTTATTGGATATTGTCCCAAGTATTTTTCCGCTTTTACTGTCCTTGAACTGTATGGTGGCATGAAAGATTGAGCTACCTGCACCAAGCCCTATCAAATACCGCAAAGCAGCATTACCTTTATCAAATTTATGAACAAAACCCGATATGACAATCGCCGAATCTGAAGAAACTTGTTGATCTTTCAATACGATAGAGTATATTTTGTTTTGTTGAATTTCCTGTGTCAGGTATTCGGTAAAGGTTTTGCAAACAACTTGTAGCGTGTCTTTGTATGCTTGCTTTTGTTCGTCGGTATTTCCAACGGGTTCGGATAAATCAACAAATGTCATCACAACGGCTGTTGTATGCCCACGGAATAGAACCTCATTTCCTTGAATACTCATTTGCAACGGTGTGGCGCAGCCGATAACACTTGCTGTCAGGGCAAGTAGAATGAAGAAAAAACGGAGAATACGCATACTGTGGGATAAAATTGTGATGATAATTGCTGTAAAATTATGATATATCGTTGTTTAGAAACTTCATGTTATCTCGCCGCCTTGTAACAAAAGAGCGAAATATACGACGACACATAAATCTTTCCGTCCGCACCGGTGACAGAATCAAAGAACCACGCACCATTGAAGCGGCTTTCGTCGGGAGATTCCTTTTTCCAGATGTGTTTGCCTGTTTTGGCATCAATGGCATGAAGCAAGCCATCACCGCCACCCGTGAAATAAATCACACCGTTCATCTCAAAAAGGCGGCTACTCGTACCGGAGGTTTTCGTAGCCCAGAGTTGTTTACCAGTTTTTGCGTCGAGGGCATACATGAAAGTATCTTCGCAGTTGCCGATAATCATGCCGTCGTAGTAGATGATGCCGGAGCCGGAAAAGAGGCTTGGAAATCTCTCTTTCCAGAGGAGTTTTCCAGTAAAAAGGTCGAAGGCGAGAATGTAGGAACCAGAAGCAAAGAAGATTTTTTTATCGTGTAAAATTGGTGGAAGAAAAAATACACCGGAGGTATCTCCGGGAAGAGATGAGGTGTAGATTTGTTTGTTTTGCGTCAAGTTCAAAACAGTAAAACCGATTTCAGTAAGATTACCAAAGGGTAAAATAGCAATTGTATCGTTCAACGCTGCATTCTCAATCGAATTTGATGACTCATTTATGAACATTGCAGTTGAAGAATACCGCGATACAGTCTGTTCAGTAAGAGTAGGATATTGCTTGAGATTGCCTTTGCCTGTATAGCCAGAAAAAAACTCTTTATGTCCTGTATGAAAGAGAAAACGTTCGCCAATGCCGGAAATATCATCACTTCCAAACCATCCACGAGGATGGGTAATACGCTCTTTCCAAACAGTTTGTCCATTATCAAGATTGATACCGTAAACGCGTCCGGTATAACGCCAGACTAAAGTAGTTTGATATTGATGGATTCCTTCTGTTCTAATTCCATGCGCATCAATTTTATCACTCCATTGCCAAAGTACTTTACCTGAGTTTTTATCCAGAGCGAGTATTACAGAGTTGCCTTGTCGAATGGCATGACAAATAATATTGTTTTTGTACAGGAACTTAGGAAAAGTTCCTTCGGTTAGTTGGGAAGAAATTTGTGAAGTCCATAAAGGCTGCTCTTCGGTGGGGTTTTGTTGCACCGAATTTTGACAAGACAATACATGGGAGAAAAGAAGGATGCCGAGACATATAATGAAACGCTGCATAGAGCTATTTCCTTCCTACTTCAAATGCTTGTTTTAACTGAGCATTATTTGTAAATCTACCATCAAAAACAACATTCAACTGCGACTTCACATTGGGATGATTGGCTTGGGAGAAGTGATTCGCATTTCTAATTTGCAGATTCAGTTCGGTGTCATTGCTTCCGGTAGTAGAAGACGGCTTCCAATTCGGCTCTCTCGGATTCGCCTGCGAGTACACCGGCACGAGCGCATCATTGGGCAGGGTGATAACTCTGGTGCGGGTAACGGTAACCTCCTGCAAGGGGTCTAAGCAATCGGGGTTATCAATCATGCTGGTTCCGCAGGGGTCTTGCAAAACGGTAACTTGATATTCTTCGGTAGCAGTAGCGCCAATCATATTGAGCCATTGGAAATCGGATTCTTGTTTGAGCCACTTCGCGCCTTTGGTGAATTTCGCGCTGATTTCACCGTATTTCGGTATAGAAGTTATCACACCTGCACCCGCCGAAAGCAGCCCCCAACCGTCAGGGATGGGACTTGCTAAGGCAATAGCAATTTTTGCCGCAGTAATGGCGGCAACCACTCCGCCATAAATAAGCGGACCGGCAACGCTCATACGCTCATATTCTGCGACAGCGTCATTAAGAAATTTTTCGGCAACTTTGTCATCGGGATTATCAACAACACATTTGTATTGGGTGTGGTTTGCGGGCATAGAGTAAAGAGCTGCTTCGAGATAAGGATATTTGCTTACAGTTCCGTTTAGACTTATAGACGGCAAAGGTGGGGTGTTCGTGTTTTGTCCTTGCTGATTGAGAAACTCGGAACTTGGTCTGAGGTCGGTAATAAGCGGTCTTGGTATATTTGCGTCATTTTTTAGGGTAAAAGTTTTGCCGATATAATTATGAAAATCTTTCAGCATAACACTTTGTGGGGAAAATTCTTCATCGGTAGGAATAAAATCCAAACCAAAATTGAAGATACTACCGATAAAAATATCTCTTTTGAAAGCAGTTTGTGCTGCTTTTTTTATCGCTTCGATAACAGTTCGTGTCATTTCCGCAGTAACTTCACCGGTAATAAATTCCGTCAATCCCTTAAAAAACAACCCAATAATAAAGCTGGTAATTTTGTCATTGACAGCATCTGCCAGTTTCGTATAACCCCCATTGAGAGCATCGCGCATTTGTGCATCAAAGGCATTGAGCTTACCGTTATCAATCGAATTGATAATCGGCATTCCTCTATTTGCCGCACCAATCCCGATAACCGCCCCAAAGCGAGGCGTTGTTTGGGGGTTTAAGGCATTGCGCTGCTCGACGCTACGAAGAAGATTATAGCCCATACCATGACCAACCGCAATAGGTAACGGTATTTCCAAATTGCCCACTTCAGGCATCGCAGAGGAACTCAAAACACTATCGGCTAATTGAAGGACGGTTTTTGAATTTCCCGCAGTCGTGCGTGCCAAGCCGGGTGTATGGTAAAATGAATTTCGCAGGCGATTGCCTGCAATCAAAACCGGTGGCGGGATATACGGATCGGAATAAAAATTGACCAACCGAGGATCCATATATCGTGTTGTGAGGAAGTATGAACCGTTATTTGGTTTTGTCGCATCCATTCTTGGACAGTCGAGTGGATAAGCAGCACCTGCATAGCGTCGCCAAAAGTACGATTGGGCATTAGGGGTAAACGAAGTCATGGGTTCGGGAATATCTTCATTGACATCATGTACCCAATAAACAGTCCTATTCGGTGTATTTTCGTCTGCCTGCGCAAACAAAATATTTGACACCGAAAGCAAGAAATACACGAGGACTGAAAGGAGATAAAATCGTATAGTCATAGTAGGAAGTCGAAAAAATGGATAAAAAACAGATGATAGAATTATTGCGTAATATTGAGAGTAAACTCTTCAAAATTATTAACGGTAACGTTTTTCAGGGGCATTCCTTCGAGGATATAAAAAGTAGAAGAAACGGTTCTGCGTAAACGCGGTACGATTTTTCCGGGAACAGGATTATCATATTCGTACCGAATACGGAATTCTAAGCGGTTGTCTCGAAAAACCTCGTAGCGCTCAATATAATCTTCCGGAGATTTTACATATATCCGAATAGTCTCATTGCTTGGTAGAGAAAGATTTGCCGTACGTTGATATTGTATTTTATAGCGTCCCGGCGCAATCTGCGTAATGGGAAAACCGGATTGATAGGCATCAGCAAGATAAATGCTTTTTCTAATCAGTGAATCAGCCGGAGGAGGAATTGTATTCGTCGTTGTAGCAGTCATGCCCGAATCAAGCCTTAATAACGTACTTCTCAAAAAATCAGTGACTGGTTTGAAAGGCACAGAATCAATCGGGGTTACTCGCATGATTTGATTTGCGGCATTGTAAAACGTTGCCTCACCTGAAGCTGAGTTCATGTAAACTCTGCTTAAACTATTAGCCGAACTTGACGGTGGATTTGCGGCAAACGGATTATCAGCATCAGGCACAAAAGACACGTTTACTTCTGCATTGCCATTCCGCAGATATTTGCCGCTCATAACAGTTCTTGAATTATAGGGCATCCGCGAATGAGAGAGAATCAATTTTTGCCCTTCTGCCAAGTTTTCTTCATTCATTGGCTCGCTCAAATCACTATATGTCGTCGTTTTCATAGTCATGCTGAAGTCTGCTAATTGTGGATTCTCTGCCGTTCGACACGCGACGACAAGCGGCAGCGCTGCGGAAGAACCACCCCCCGCCGAAGGGTTCACCACGCGGACATTATTCGGCTGTGCCGAGGAAAGCAAAGAGCGCGGGATGCTCACGCGGAGCGTGTTCGGGCTGACGTATTCGGGCGTAAACTGCGCCGTACCGATAAAGACGGTGGACTGCCGTGTGAAATTATCGCCCGTGAGGGTGATGATGACGTTTGGGGGCGGTGTGGTTTGTGCCTGAGCAGTCTGCACGTGCAGTGTGAGCCGCCCCAGCAAAAGCAGGGCGGCAAAAGCAACGAAAAAAGAGAAGCGTTTCATAGCGTAAAAAGATTGTGAGAGTAAAAAGTATTCGTAGAATTGTGAAGATTACTTGCTGCGCTGTGCCTTGACGGTTTGTTGCATCTGCTTACCGGAATCGGTTTTGACGAGCAGCTGAATGAGGTATGTGCCGCTTGGCAGCGCCGCCGGGGGAGTCCATTGCGTTTCGTAGCTTCCCGCGTCTTGATGCAAATTGACTACTTCGGCAACGGTACGCCCATTCACATCTTTAACCGTGAGCTGCACGGTAGCGTGTTCGGCGAGGTCATACCAGATAGTGGTCGCATCGCGGAAGGGGTTCGGCGCATTGGTATAAAGTTTGAGGGCAAGGGGCTGTTCTTCGGCAATGCGTGGTCGGGGCTGTACTACGAGTATCGCAAAGAGATAGGAAACCAAAACGGTAGTCAAGAGGGTAAGACGAAAGGAAAAACTCACACAAAAATATCAAAGGTCTATCATATACCTTTGATGCAAAGAAGAAAAAAATAAACGAAGAAAGTTATTTGGGTAATTTTTGTTCAATTCTAGAAAATAGATTTGTGGAGAAATTTCTCATCTTATACAAACGGATAATAGGAGGATTGAATCTCCATTCGTTGACTACACGAAGTATTGTTTTTTCTTCGCTATATTTGATAATTATAACGCGAATGATAATATCATCATGATCATCAAGCCAACCAAATCCGTTTAGAGGAGTTTTACCAATAATTATTTGCATTTTCTCGTTTATATTGTTTTCTTCGACTATCTTAACATCTTCTTCTGCAAGAGAGCTTTTTAAGAGAGGAAGCAAGGCAGACATTTCTTGATAGAAAGTTCTTTCAATGCCATTTTCCAGTGGAATACTTCGCATATATTCAAGTGTTGTAGCACATGATGAAAGACAGCAACACCCTATGGTAATAAAGACTATAGAGAAGCATTTGTAGAAAAGAGGAAAATTTTTCATGGTTTTTACCAGAGGGATAACAGAAAAAGAGAATGACAAAAATGTGAAATCATCATCATCGTGCCGCCTTAAAGCAGTAAAGATGCGTGTAGGTATTAGCATAAATCTTCCCATCCGCGCCAGCAACCATATCCCCGAAGCCGATACCGCCGCGTGGGTCGTCTATTTTCATCAAGATAGCACCTGTTTCCGCATCCAGCCCGTAGAGGTGTCCGTCGGCGATGGAGGTGAAATAGATAACGCCGTTCATGAAGAATGGCTTGGACGCACCGCCGCGTGTGCGTGTTTGCCAGAGAATTTTCCCGTTTTCAGGGTCGAGGCAATAAGTATTTCCGTTTTCATTACTGGAGTAGATTTTGTTATTAGCAATAACTAAACCAGAAGCATCGACGCTGGAAAAACGTGTACGCCAAAGCTCGTTGCCCGTTTGAAGGTCAAAGCATAGAATAACAGTACCAGAGGGCGTATAGATTTTTCCATTAAACACTGTTGGTGGCGGACCGAATGCGCCAGAGGTATCGCCAGGAATAGTTTTGGTGTAAATTTCCTTATTTTGAGTGAGGTTAAAGATGGTGAACAATGTAGCTGTTTCGCCTTCTGGTGTTCCATATGGCAAAACAGCAAGTGTATCGTTTATACTTGCTTGAGTGAGGAGATTAGGTGAAGTATTTAAGAATAGCCTGGTTTGTGCGTGAAGAGTACGATATGGTGGTTTCAGAACAGGATTCGCAATAATATTTCCAGTACGGGTAAAACCAGAAAAATAGATAGGATCCCAGCCGTGAAGAGTGTGTAATTTGTTTTGTGTAAATGCGCTGAAAGAGAGAAGTTGATACACT
>ERZ1066127.164-NODE-164-length-42820-cov-22.195674_pt1 | contig 42820 bp, 34 predicted proteins | sample MGYA00382774_ERZ1066127 | MGnify/ENA primary metagenome ERZ1066127 (study PRJEB33369, sample SAMEA5778357) | biofilm metagenome | biome: Industrial cooling water; feature: Water cooling tower basin; material: Biofilm | place: United Arab Emirates | collected...
GGGATTCTTGAACTTTCAAAGAACTTTCTTCAACTAAATGTGTACGGTGATGAATGAACAAACTGTTGCGTGGATGTCCATCAATACGACCGTTTGAAGACTTGCATAAAAAACTTTTCAAACGATTATTATCTTGAAAGAGTAATAAAATAAGCCATTCAGGTACACTTGAGTTCGGGCTGGATTTAATTGTAAAATCCTGCACAATCATCTCACTTGCAGTCATTGACGAGTCAATTTTTTCCCAAACAGCTGATGAGATACTTTGCCCTTGTCCTACCAATTTGGGGCAGTGAAGGGTGTACAAGATTACAAAAATGATATTGAATTTAAAGATTACTGATTGATTACCAAACCGCATAACCACCTCACTTCAAAGGCAAAAGAAAAAGGGAATGAATAAAAACACCACTGAAATATACACAATCGTCATACCAAAGTCTATCGGGAAAACTCTGTATTTTTTCGCCACCACCAAAACCGCACCAAGCGTTTCAGCAACAGAAATCTACAAAAGCCAAGACGCGAAGGCAATACCTAAAATTAAGTATTTTTGCCCTGTTCTCGGAGCAGCAGCGTAAAATTACATAGTCGCCATACCAACGTCTATCGGGAGAAGTCTGTATTTTTTGGTTGAAGAGTGCTTTTTTTTGTAGTTTGTATCTGTTCCGCACTTCATATTCCATTCAAAGCATATTGGTATGAGTATTCCTCAACAAAGCGCATTAGAACAGACCGTCCAAGCCTTCGGTTATGCGAATATCATGGCGTTTGCACGAGAACAGGCATTGGGTCTTCTGCAACAGCGTATTGCCTACTATCAAAGCCGAGTGGATTATTTTTCAGCAAAATATGGCTGCGATTACGCCACCTTCTGCCAACAATTTCACACCCTGCAAAGCCCATCACTCCTTGAGCGCGAAAACGACAGCATGGACTGGGAGACCGCATTGGACGCGCTCGGCGAATATGAGCGCGATATTCATGCCTTAGTCTGAATACACGATGCAGCAAAATACTCTACTCGCCGCCGCAGAGCCTATACTTGAGCAGTTTAGGCATATCATTATGGAGGTTTACGTGATAAGTAACCGCCAAGAATCACGCCTGTTGGAGGTGAAAATTCGATGTGTGTTGATTGACAGTTCAGTCTTGGTGTATGCCAATACAATATAGCCTCGCCTTGCCAAACGGAAATATGCTTTTCAGTGGATGAATGTAGAGGGCAGCCTCCGAGTGCGCTGGGATAATGCACCACACCACACGCATATCGCTACGCATCCTCATCACAAACACGTTGGCGACGAGACAATCATAGAGCCGTCCGAAGAAATGAGCCTTGATGCTGTACTCGGAATCATCGAAACAATGTTACAATGAGCAGACGGAATGCCGTAATCGCAACATACACAATCGTCATACCAACGTCCACCCAAGAAAACTCTGTATTTTTTCAACGATGATCATTCTCCGGCACGGGCAAGAATCATAGACTCCACCGCAGGGCTAATCCACATTCCACACGCTATGAGTTGGCGAAGAAGAGGTGCAATCTCAGAAACCAAGCCTGTTTGCTTGGCTTTGAGAAGAACTCCCAATGTTCCCGTAATGGTCAAATCATTCATCCGAGCAATCTTCCTACCAAGCGCATCATCCATAACAAGCAGGCTCTGAGGATGCTCCACACCAAGCAAAATCACCTCAGATTCGCCCGCACCAAGGTCAGAAAGAAGGGGAATAATACGGCGGTCTCTCGTCGAAAGAACAGTCATCCATGAAATGCCTGTCGGCTCAGGGACATCCACACCTTTTCGCATACCCTCAGTTCGTGTACCACTGCCGTTGGTACAAGTACCGTTGCGTACAGTTCTCGTAAAAGTTCCAAGTGATGAATTTGACGAAGATACAAAAGCGGAGAGGTATTGACGATAACCGCGTCATATCGTGTTTCCGCCGTCAATGTCTGCTTCTCACGCATTGGCAATATCCTTATCAAGCTCTTCTGCGGACATCCGAAACGGCGACACGCCAAACAGCCCGATAATCTGCAAAAACTCCACCCGCGATACACCCGCTAACTGTGCGGCTCTCCCCGAAGAAAGTTGCCCAATCTCATAGAGCTTAATAGCAGCCATCGTGGAAATACGCTTGGCAAGATGTTCAGGCGATTCTTTTAGGCTCAATGCTACTTCGTCGGGAATGTGGAGTGTAAGTGTTTGCATAGATAGCGTTTGTGATGTTGTCCGTAATTCTTGAATGTGCGGTTGCCGTACTGTGCCAATATACCAAAGTCCACCCAAGAAAAGTCTGTATTTTTTTGCTTGAAAAGTGCTTTTTATGAAAACCGTTGCTTTTTCCTATCTTCTCAGCCATTCTTTTCGTTTGCAAACCTTGTTCGCTTGGAAAGCCCTGCTTCAGTTTCTTTCCGACTTCTCCCCTGCTCTTATCTGCCGCTTCACATTTCGCTCTGCCTGCTCACGAAATATTGTGAAGAGTATCGGCGGCTGATACAAATACCAAAAACTACCTCCTACCAGAGCAAGAGTACCGAGTACGAAGAAAAACGCAAGATATCGTATGTCTTGGGGGAGGTTTATCATCATATTGAGCAGAAAAGCAGTGCCGAACATACCACTAGCGGCACACATCCACCCAAAGAGAGGCTTGGGATAGACACATAAATACTTAACATGGACAAGACAAGAAAACCCCAGACTCCGCAGCGAATCTTCGATATAGAACCTTATTCGCTCGGTGGCACGCCCGGGTTCAAGAACACGCTCCGAAATCGTAACGAAATACGCCATTTCTCCACCAAGGCAAAATTCTTGTACGTTGTTTGTGCTGACAGCATCTTCCCCCAAAAGACGGCGAATACGATTTTGGAATATCACACGGTCATGCTCCGGCGGAAAAGGCTCCAGTGCTTGTGCATATATGCCGTAGCAATGGAAAACTTCCGGTGGATATTCTCCTTTGAGCAGGAGATTGGTATCGGGTTTGGCAAATACTTCCGGCGAAAGTGGCGGAAGAACCGGCTCGGTGAGTTGTTTCGGTCGACTTTTGACCAGCAGCATAAGAACAACAACAATACCTATCGCCAGAATAAATGAAATTGCATTGATATTCGCGCCGTCTATTGCTCCGGCATCCCGACGCATGACATCCACAACAAAAAACCACAGCAATTCCGAGCAACCATAATACAACAGTCCGAAAAAAAAACCGGAAGCAAGAAAACGCTGCCAAAGTTTTGGTTGGTTAGAAGTGATGGGGTTATTCATCTGCTTGTACGGTTGTTGCGCTGTTCGCGTTGTAGGTTTCGCCATTGATATTCAGCTTTTGCACCACATTTTTTAGTAATGGCATCAGGGTTTACCTCAGATTCGCTCCACGAAAACAGCACCAATGCCAACTCCCGCGTGAGCGGCTGCCACGTACTTTTTGCCAAATCCAACGTTTCCAACAGGAGTTGTTCGACAAACTCGTCAGCATCGTAGCCCTTTGCAAACGCTCGTGTAAAAATGTACTGTCCCGGATAGCGTGTATCAAAAACGCTTTCGGCAATCTGCTCCCGCGAGGCGCGTGTCCACCATTCCAGCACTTGATTGCGGTTGAACGCCTTGCAGTATTCCCACGCAGTTTCATCGGAAGGAAAGGGACCGATGTTAGAAAAACTGCGGTCGTAGTTGTCGTGGATGTGCGCCCAAATTCCTTCGCGGAAAAATTGGTCGGTGATGAGGAGCATAGATGTCAGGGAAGAAGTATTCATGCTATTTCCGATGTACGTGTGCAGAAGAGTCTTGGAAAAACAATAGACGTATCTGATGCTTATCTCATTTTATCGGTTATTTCGGCTTGTTATGAATAGCTGCTTGTTGCGTGATTGGCAGAATGCCGCTCGAATGTTCGTTGCCACCACCAAAATCGCACACGCGGCATGACTGCCAAGCCAAGCACTATCATCAACACAAGTACCACACCGCCAAAGGCTAGGGGCAGAAACGCAAGATTCTCCGCCCGTGAGCCGATGATGTATTCATGATGGTTGTGGGGTGAGTAAAGAAAAGGAATCTCCTCACCGTAACGTTTTGGCACATCAGTAACACGGCTGGTGTCGCGTACCCAATGCCCTTCTGCTGTGCGAAACGTGCAGATAAAGAACGTTGTATCATGCTTTTCCGACCACTCGCCGAAGGTCAATGTCTCGTATGGTGTGAAGAGCGCTGTGCCTGTGGTTTCTTCATACATCAGTGCCGGATAAAGATTTGTCGCACACAAATACACCGCAAAACTTAGCACCAGTGCCGCAACAAACCCCAACACAACAGGATGAAACTGCCTTCCAAGCGGCACGGCTTCGATGCTGCACCAATCGCGCCCCGCACAGGCAAAGAAGCGGTCTTGTATTTCAGAAAGTGCTTCGTGCAAGGATTCATGCGCTTGTGCGGGGTAGCAAGTGAGGATATCCAAATGCAAACACGCCTGCTTGCCCAATGAAAGTTGCATAAGCACGTGGGCAGGAATACCTGTTTGCAGCATCGCCACAGCACACGCCCGTTCCCACTCGTAGGGAAGAACTTCCCCTATCGGTGGAACGCTTGGTGTGATGCGGAGCGCGTAGGTGTGGGTATGAGTGCCGAAGAACGAATACGCAGTCTTCTGAGGAATCATTCTAGTCTCGTAAAATGCTATCTACAAATATCTTAGATGCAATATTGATAACTGATTCAGTGCTGATATTTTTTGAATTACAGAATGAGGATAGTACATTAAAATATTGGGTTGGGCTAACATTAGTTGGCTGCCAACCACCGAAAGATTCAGAAATAGTAAAATTCAAACTTTTTTCTCTAAATGCGGTAGATAAACCTGGGTAAACAGATACTTCATATTTACGGCTATCATAATACCGTACTTTTATATTTGCCGTAATGCTGGAGGTATAATTATTATTCAAATCCTTGCCTCGTAGAAAAATAGTGAGCGACGTTTCTGAGCCATCGCTGTAGTTATACTGAGAATTAATTTTTCGCTCTACTTCTTCCCAACCGCTACTGCTTTTCTCAGTATTATACTCTGCTCTTTCCCGTGCTAATCGTGCTTTCTCACAAGCATCGTGAATTTGAGCTAGTGTTTTTGTCGCAACATTACCTTCAATAGAAGAAAAACCCGCAACTTCAACATTAAACCCTCCATCATTATTGCAATCGTCTTTGTCATTGACCAAAAATGATAACCGACCTGAATTTCTTGCAACAAATTGTATTTTCTTTCCTGTTGCAAAATAATCTCCGTCGCCTATTCGGGCTAAGAGAGTACCATTAGGAAAACCAGTAACGTATGTATTCTTAGTGTTTGTTCCAAATAATACCCCCAACGCCATACCGATACCCTGCTGCGCAAAGTTCAAACCACTGCCAAAATCCAGCAACTTAGGCTTTTCAAATTTTTGTACACTTTGTGCAACTTCCTCGGGTGTGCTTGGATTAGTCCATCCTTCTGGTCCATGTGTTCCCGCAAATGATCCCAGCGTCATCGTCCCTTCGGCTGTAATAATGACTCTATCACCTTCATTTATGATAATGTCCGTCAATGTTTCTGCTTCTACTCTATAGTTTTTGGTATTTTTCCAGATTTCTGCTTCTTCTGCACTGAGTAGCGCATATTTTTGTCGTGCTTGCTGAATCAGTGATTGCGAGACATGACGGTTTGTTTCATATAATTCAAGAAATTTTTTGTAATCACTACTCCAAATACATTGTTCAAACTGAGATTCTGAACCAGCGGACACGTAGAGATCGCGCTTATCAAGAACGAAAGAAGAGAACTGACTTGCAGGAAATGCCTTGATGAAAGTGTTACAGTCTTCAATATTACTCAACATTGTGGTAGCACGCTTTTCTGCAATTTTACTTGCTTCTGGGTATTGTTCTCCGAGAGCAATCAATTCTTCTAAGGTTTTAGCACGATTTATTATTTCCTCTTTTACAATAAGTGCCACGTTTGGAACAGGTTTTAATGTCTTTGCCAAGTCTCCCAAGCTATTCAAACTTGAATAATTGGGTAGTGAATTACGAATAATTTGTGGTAGGTATTGACTTTTCGGAAATGCTTGCAGATAAAAGAATGTTTGTTGTGCATTTTCAAGAACCTTTGTTTTTTGTTGTGCCGAGTCCGTGAGCACCAAACTTACAACAACAGAATCCCTTGAGTTCCTACTTGCTCGAAATGCTCCTACAGAATTTGGGACAATAAACATTTTTGTATTTAGCCCTTTCAGCCCGGGGAATTCAGATGGATTGCTCGCATATTGGGTTTGAATATCTTTGAGCCATAAAGGGATTTCCGAAGAGAGTATAGGACGCTCTTCGGGTTGAGGCACGAACCATTTGTTTAGTAAATACCCAACTCCCATTCCAAGGCTAAAAAAGAGAGCCGGTACCAGATAGGAACTGGGAGAAGGCTGCGGACCTATCAACACTAGACCTGTAATCAATCCTGCTACTGGCGGTGTGTACTGTACGACTGTAGAAATTGTTTGCCCTGTTTCTGTAAGTTTTGTTGTATAGACAGGGTCTTTAATGCGGTAGAAACTTTCTCCATATTTCGTAGATTGGTAATAAGAGTAATTGCTTGAGACACAACTTGTCATCAGTTGTTGTGCTATAAGGAGTGCACAAAGAGCTTTACTGATGGTAGGGATTCTCTTCTTTAAGGCAATTAATTGTGAAAAACTACTTAAACTCAAACAGAAAGTTTTCATCATACACCTCAATTTTAGTTGAAAAATGTAGCTTGGTTAGACATTGGTAACTTATTTGACAGTAAAAATCCAAAAGATATTATTACTGTTATTTTTCAACTGCTTACTGCTATAAATCCAGATTACATAATCGTTTGGTTCCAACTTTTGTTTAGGTAAGAAATAGTAAGCATCGTTACCAAGAGATTTTTGATGAAGCTCTATTTGCTTTCCCGGTGTATAAAATGGCTTTCCTTCAACAGCATCACCATGATTCTCAAAAAAGCCTTCATTTATAGTTTTCTGAGTCAGTGTAAATAGCGTTACCAGTTCAAAAGGGTAGTTGCCTTTTATCGTAAAACCTTTCATCTTGCTCGACTCTATGTTACTTGATTGTTTTTGTGTAATGTATCTATACCAAGGAAGGCGGTTAATATCCATCACATTCATACCCCCTGTTAGAATTTTTGTATAGCCTACCTCCTTCGATAATTCGCGCATTTCAAGTAAACCATCTCCATTCTCTAAATAAGCACCATCAAACTCAGGCAATTTTTGCCCGAACGATATATTGGGCATAAGGATAGCCAGAAAGAGGAGAGCGAAACGAATCAATACGGTTTTCATAAATTTTTTGGATTAAATGATAAGACCAGTGAATTTCTCTCCAAACATACCTATTCCTCTTCTCATCCGCCATCGGGAAAACTCTGTATTTTTGTCGGTATGGCATTTGAAAAATTTTCTGTACTTTAGGAAAACCGCAGACACTTTCACCATCGTTTACAAGCATCGGCATTTCGTATGAACCCTTACCCACATATCACCACTACCCAAGGCACGTGTGGCGGAAGACCGCGCATAGATGGCACACGTATTGAGGTTTCGACCATTGCCGCATACCTCAAGCAAGGTGTGAGGATTGAGGAACTTGCAGACTATTACCCCGGCTTGCGTCCTGCACAACTTCTCGCTGCCGCCGCGTACTTTCACGATAATCGTGAAGAAATAGAACGCATTCTTGCAGAGAATCACAGAATGTATGAAGCAGGAAAAAATGGACAAGAGGAACGGATGCGAGCGGGAGCAATGGTATGAAAAGTCGCGTCTTGTGTGATGAGCATATCCCGCGCGGCATTGTTACGGCACTACGTTTACGGGGCGAAGACTGTACGCATGTGGAAGAACTTGGGAGAAAAGGACTATCTGATGCCGAGCATTTGGACTATGCTGCTGCAAACAGCTTTGCATTTTTACCTACGACATACAGGATTTCACCGCTTTGCACGTGCGCTATCTCCAAGAAGGCAAGCATCATGCGGGAATCATTTTTGCACCGGAGTTACCTATCAGCGAGGCAGTGCGACGTTTGTCGCTCTTTTTACAACAGTATGAGCATTTTACGCTTGCCGATAACCTCTGGTATATCTGAATGAGAAACCCTTACCCCCGCCCAAAGAACTTCGCTGCCGCTTCTCCGCGAGAATTAACGTGCAGTTTGTCGTAAATGTTGGCAATGTGCGTTTTTACGGTGGCAATGCTGATGCTGAGTTCATCGGCTATTTTTTTATAGGCATCACCCCGCGCCAAAAGGCGCAAAATCTCATACTCACGCCCGGAAAGAATATCTTTCACCACAATAGCGTCAGATTCTTGCTGCGTTGTGGAAGAAGTCGCTTGCGCAGAAGGGAGTATTGCAGGTACAGACGCACGCGCCGCAATCGCTCGAAATGTTTCCAATGCTTTCCGCGCAATTTGCCCCGTCATCAGCGCACCGCCGGAGTGTAGATCTTCGATAGCTTCCAGAATCTTGTATTTATGCGGTGTTTTGAGGTGATATGCTGATGCACCCGCCATAATTGCTTCATAGATATTTTCCGTATCGTCAAACACCGTTAGCATCATCACCAGTGCTTTCGGGCAGAGTTCCGTGAACAGCCGCGCACACTCCGCACCCGACATTCTCGGCAAGCCAATATCCATCAGAACAAGGTTCGGACGCTCTTCCGGCGGTGCTTCGCGCACAGCTTCCAGAAAGGCTTCTCCGTTAGAATACGCGCCAAAACAAGCATATCTACCTGACTGTTCGGTGATATTCCGCAAAAAATTACGGTATTCGTTGTCGTCTTCAATGATAGCGATGCGGAACATGGTTTGTTGGTCGGTTGGTTACGTGGCTATTTTTCATTGATGCAAAGGTACGAAAACGTGGTGTGATGCGCCATCGGGAAAAGTCTGTATTTTTTGAAAAAAAGTGTTAGCCCACAATGAACCGCACCGTTGTTCCTTGCCCTGAAACACTCTCCATTTTGCACGTTCCGCCGATTTCCTCCATCCGTGAGCGCATATTTGCCAAGCCGTTACTGAAACGAGAAACGCTGTTTGGTTCAAATCCTTGACCGTTATCGCCAACACACCATTCAAATCCTTCGTTACCTCGAAACACCAATGCCAATTCTACGCGGCTTGCTGCGGAATGTTTAAGAGCGTTATTGAGAGCTTCTTTCACGCAGAGATACAGATTGCGCCGAACATTACCCTCCAAGGGCAGTGCAGGAATCACATCCGGCAAGACAACATTCAGCGTCATACCGCGCCCTTCACCAATACGCTCAAACCATTCGGTTGCTTTCTCTTGAATATATCCCGCGAGATTATCCAGCGTGTCGTTTTTCGGATTGGTCATCCAGATAATGCCGTTCATTGCGTCAATGACTTCTTGCGCACTATCGGCAATCACTCCTCCTTCGCCGTCTTGTATCTTTTCTTCCAACGCTCCCGCCAAAAGCGCAATTCTCATCATACCGGGACCAACTTCATCGTGAATATCTTTGGCAATACGCCCGCGTTCATCCGCTAAGGCTTTCTCTTGAGCAAGGTGAGCAATTTCTTGATTTTTTAGGCGAAGTTGTTCTTCGGCATTTTTCTTGATACGGTAACGATTGACCAATAATCCCAAAATAATTGCCAACGCTATTGCTCCACCTATGACGGCATTACGGACAAGAATTTGTCGCTGAAGTAAGGCTTGTGTAAGTGTTTTTTCTTGAGAGAGAATATTCATCTGTTGTGCTTGTTGTTTTGTCAATAATTCTTTTTCACGTAAAGCACTTTGAGCCTGCGATGAGCGTAACTCTGATAATTCTTTCTCTCCCAGAAGCAATGCGATTTCTTGGCGACGATTTTCCGATGCAATCCGCTCACGGGTAAGTTCAGATTCTTGATTTTTCATTAGAAGATCGTTGATAGCCTTGTCCTTCGTGAGCAAAGAAATTGTTTTATCTTTTCGTTCAACATCGTATTTGGTTTGGAGTTCTGCAATTTGCTTTGATTTTTGTTCATTAAATAGGGAATCCCGAATTGCAACTTTTAACCGTTCATATTCCAATGCTTTTTTGTGTTCACCTCGCGCTTCATAAATAGATGACAACCCTTGATAAATATCAATCTTTTCCGGTTTTGCATTAAGACTATCGGCAATAGACAAGGCTTTTATTGAATAGAGTAATGCAGAATCAAGCTGCAGTTGTTTCAAAAACACTCCCGCGATGTTGTTGTAAACGCTTGCCAATCCTTGCGGCACTTTGGTTTTGGTATAAACCTTCAGGGCTTGAGAAAAGTACCAAAGTGCGCTGTCAAGAATATTCTTGTACGTGTAGAGCGAGCCAACATTATTGAAAAGATTGGGTAAATTTGAATTGGGTAAATTTGACGATGCGCTGCCCAGAGATTCAGATATTTTAATTCCTCTCAAGTAATATTGCAAAGACAAGTCATAATTGCCTTTTAAGCGGTATAATGCACCTATGTTATTGAGTGCTGCACCAATAGCATTTTTCGCACCTAATTCTTCTCGTATCGCCAGTGCTTGCAAATAATACTTCAAAGCCACATCATAGTTTCCTTGTCGCTGATGAAGGTATCCCAAAGAATTGAGCGAAAATCCTTGACCATATTTGTCCTTCGTTGCTTCATGTATTTGTAAGGCTTTCAAGGCTAATGCGATGGCGGTATCGTAATTCCCCATTTTTCCCTGTACTATCGCCATATTATCCAGAACAGTAGAAGCTGCCACTTTATCACCTATTTTCTCTCGAATCCGCAACGATTGTTCATAGAAAACCAGAGCAGAATCAAAAATGCCTTTCACATCATATATCCGTCCTATATTGTTTTGCGCACGTGCAATACCTAGTGGCTCGATTTTTATCTGCTCATACATTTTGAGCGCATTGCGGTAGTATTTTTGTGCAGAATCCGTTTGCCCTCTCCGATTAAAAACCAAACCCAGATTATTAGTGAGTGAAGCCACATTCGTCAAATTTTGTTCTGTGACTTCTATTTTTAATGCAGCGTTGTAGAGGAGAAATGCAGAGTCGAGGCGGTCTTGCAGAACATGAACCGAGCCTAACGCATTCAAAGCCTGAGCAATATACCGTTGTTTTTTGGGCGATGTCATTTGCTCACAAAGACGCAAGGTTTGCTGTGCGTAATCTTTACCACGAGCAGGATTTCGTTCAGCAAAATCTTTGACACTATTGATGAACTTATCGTAGTCCTTGATAGTATTGGGTTGTCGTAATTGCCGTGTGATATTCTGTTCAAGGCTATCTGATTCTTGTTGCGCCCAAAGATGACCAACAAACAAATGCAAAATCAAGGCAAAGAGAAGAATACGAACCATAGCATTTCAAAGGATTTGAACAAAAAAGGTATAGGCTGAGATGCTGAATATACAAATTTATCTCAGTTCGAGCTATCGGGAAAACTCTGTATTGACATTTCCTTGTTCGACACTCAATTACACCCTAACCTTTCTCCAATCTCCTTCATTTTCTGCTATTTATACCTGCCTCGCGGACAGAATCCAAACGATACAAAAAGTATCCAATCCGCGCCGAATCAAATCGGCGAATGGAGTCTTTTCGCTCTTGCACCGCACGCAAAAATGCTTCGTGTTTCCGATTTTTTTCGAGGCGCTCTTCTTCTTGCCGAATGGAATCTTGTCTGTATAATTCCGCTTCATCACGGGCTTTACGGGCACGGGTCGAATCCATGAAGGCACGGGTCTGCGGGTCAAATTCCTTGAAAAGTATATCCAAGAAAAGAAACCAACCAATCGCCAATTTCACGGATAACCAGACAATCTCCATCAGCAATTCAGGAATGAAACTGGGGGATGTGGTTGGTGGCATTCGTCGTCGAAGATAGGATAAGAGCTTATTTTGGAGGTAGTCCAGCATAGTTGAACAAATAAAATCGCATCCCAAAGGACGCAAAACAGTTATATTACCTGAATCTTCGTGCTGGTATAAAATCTCGGCTCGCCAAACACGTATATTCCTGCCCGCCCCTCAAACCATGCTTCGATAGTTTCCTTGTTCAATGTGCCGTCATTCCGGCACAGAATGTCGCTCGGAGAAGGCACAGCGTACCACCAAAACCACTCATTATAGCGCCCTTCCAGAAAAAGTTGCCAGACTTCGCTGCCGCAACAGTCGCATTTGCGCTTCCGCCATTCCGTTCCGCCCTCACAATACGCAATCATTTCATGCCGAGCGGAACTGAGCCAATCAAGATACGGCTCATCCTCGCCAATCTCGCTCGGAATGCGGTCATTGCCAAGGTCATCGCACCAACAGCGAATACGGTCTTTACGCTGCTCGCTTTGTAGGTTTCGCCATTGGTATTCGTGCTTCGCGCCATATTGTTCGGCAACGGCATCAGGGTTTACCTCAGATTCGCTCCACGAAAACAGCACCAATGCCAACTCCCGCGTGAGCGGCTGCCACGTACTTTTTGCCAAATCCAACGTTTCCAACAGGAGTTGTTCGACAAACTCGTCAGCATCGTAGCCCTTTGCAAACGCTCGTGTAAAAATGTACTGTCCCGGATAGCGTGTATCAAAAACGCTTTCGGCAATCTGCTCCCGCGAGGCGCGTGTCCACCATTCCAGCACTTGATTGCGGTTGAACGCCTTGCAGTATTCCCACGCAGTTTCATCGGAAGGAAAGGAACCGACGTTTGTAAAACTGCGGTCGTACCTGTCGTGGATGTGCGCCCAGATGCCTTCGCGGAAAAATTGGTCGGTGATGATTGGTAAATGAGTATTCATGCGGTTTTTGAGAGCATTGCGAAATGAACATTGAATCTGTGCAATGATTATCGTAGTTTTGTTGGAAGTATTTTTTACGGTTACTTTTTACCAACCACAATGACATCCACATTGCAAGGCTTTGAGACAAAAGAAATTACGCAGACTGTCCGCAAACGTCTTCAGGATTACGCCGGAGAACGCTTTGTGCGTTTGGTGGTGTTTGGTTCGGTGGCGCGTGGCGATGCTTGTCAAGATTCCGATATAGATATGATGCTCTTTGTCAGCCGCATCGCACCAAGCGACAAAGAGATTATTGCAGAAATTTGTTCTGATATTCTTTTGGAGTTTGGCATTGTTCTTTCGCTTTTTTGCCGAACAGAAACGGAGTTTGCCGAGCGACCGTTTAATCCGCTTTTTCGGAATATTCTGCGGGAAGGCATTGCGGTATGACGCGCTCGGAAGAACTTTTGGGGATGCTTGCAAAAGCAGAACGTTCCTTGCGTTCCGCACGGCTACTAGCGGCGGACGGTAGTTTTGATTTTGCTGCATCACGGGCATATTACGCAGCCTTCTATGCAATGGAAGCTGCGCTGTTGGTTCACAACGTAGAAGCAGCAACGCATACAGGCGTAATTGGTGAGTTCAGCAAACTCTTTTTCAAAACAGAAATTTTTCCGAAAGAACTCAGCAAAACCATCGGTAATCTTTTTCGTGAACGACAAACGGCGGATTACGAGTAGATTGCCGCGATTTCTCTTGCAGAAGCGGAAGCTGATTGCGTCGGTGCAGAGTTGGTGCTTGCTCATGTGCGGGAGTATTTGAGCGAGCAAGGGTTCTTGTGAATACTCATAGCCTACTCATTTCCCACGTGCTTTCACAGACTTCTGAACTTCACGCAAGGTGCTGGTTTTGGTGCTTTCGCCGAGGGGGATATTGATGCCTATGGAACAGTGTGCGCTGCTTTCATCGGGAGTGTTGTCTTTGGCGGTCGGTTGAAAGGCGATTTTTGCCTCGAATTCTAACCTGCCCTTCACAGCAGATATTCCGGACGGAATACCCACAATGCGCACCAGTACATCAAATGTGCCGTCCTGCTTGTTTTGGGTGCTGTGCAGAACAGTTGCGGTTTCGGTGGTGATGCGAAAGGGCGAAATAGTGCTGTCGGAATACAGTTTCAGCCACATCGTGGCGGGGTCGTACCGAAGCATCGGCAACGAAAGAACTCTGACTTCTTCAAACATCACAAGCGGCGGGAGCGGTCGGGAAATTGTTTGCGGGGCGGTGGAATCAAGCGGCAGTCGCGCACCAATGGCAATGCCGGAAATGAGAATATCCACGCTGCCTGCTTTGGGAATGCTGTGCGTAAGGCGAACATCCGCGCAGTGAATACTTGCGGGCATGGGGACAGGCTGGTATTCTTTGGTGAAAATGGGAACGCGCTCACCAGTGGGCGGATACGTCCATATAATGCTGACGCTCACGCGCTTGGTGCTTGCCGAAATAATCTTGCTTTCCCATGTCTCGGTGTACGGTTCGCGCTTCACTTCCTCCGTGTCTATGCGGGATTCGATGCTGAACTGTTCGCGGGGCAGTTTGGCAAGCAAGGGTATTTCCGTTTCCAGCGCAATGCTCCGCCCGAAATATGCTTTGCGATACGAAAAAATCTCGCGGACAGCCGAACCAATCACCGCCAGCGAACAGATTTTTTTCTGTTGCCCGCTTGCAACGGTGATAGCATAGAGCTTTGATGGCAATGCTTCACGGAACACAATCTGATAATCACCATTGCTGATCGCCTCCACCGCAAACTTCCCCTCCAAACTCGGCTCAATGCTGACACGCGGCTCTCCGGCTGCGGTGAAGGGGATGATGGTTTTGGTGAGTCCTTGGAAGGTGTAGTGCGTTTTTTCGATGTGGATTTGTGCCTTTGCTGTGCCTCCGAAGAGGCACAGCGTGAGGGCGAGGAGGTAAAAATTTTTCATTGGTTATCCCATTGAGTAGGGTCTTCGCCGTATTCATTATAGCCTTCTTCGCCTTTTTTGCACCACAGGTAAAGAGCATACGGCACAAGAAGCTGCCACCAGCCGCTATGCCCTGTATCGTGCAGACGGCGCACTGCGACGGCAAGACTGGGGATAAAAACACCGAGATTATAAATAATCCAGAGCCAATAGAACACCATAAATATTGTATCGTCTCCAAACATGGCTTCAGTTGCAAAACGACCTACACCTAATTGTAAACCAACGACAATCAACAAATTAAATAACGTAAAAAACCAAAATTCTTTCCGGCTCGACCTGCCCGAAAATTCTGCGTATCGTTTGAGGGCTAAGATGTAGTATTTCATGGGATTATTTGATTTGATTCAGAGTAATTTGTAAACTTATATTTGAGATAAGATATTGTGCCTTTGCAGAAAAAACCGACAATCATTTTGCGACATAAGGGTAAACATAGTATTGGACACCTTGGGTTGAATCTAAGAAATTCCGAACTTCAGATAACAAGACTGACCGATACGCCTTGTTAGTGTATCCATCTTGATTATAACTTTGATTTATTCCCACTAAAAGGTTGCTCTCTTTCAAAAATGTAGGTCCCCCGCTCATACCTTGCGTTGTCTGAATAGAATGAATGAGAACTTTACCACGATTTTGACCAGAAAAATGCTCAATTCTATTAGCAGCACCATCTAAGTACGCTACGTTTGGCTTAATATCTCGGTAATCGTTGAATGCGTCTTGTAGTACAGTACTGTAAGGCAATTTAGTATCAGAGTATTCCGAGTTATTCTCTATATATTTTTTGCGCACAGAAATCAAGACAGAATCAATCGCTGTACTTGCAAGTGCAGGATATCCCATAGCATAGAGTGATTGACCTTGTAGGCTTTCTTCGGACTGACCTTGCATTTCAGCAAAAACTATACTTTGGACATTTGCTTTTTTTAATTGGCTCAACATTTCACTATCAATTTTAAGAATTGCTAAATCTTTCCCCTCAGAGTCATTTTCAGAATAATTAATTATTTCTGCCTTATATGCTTTTTCTAATGGAGCAGCTCTAACCCATATATTCGCATCTTTATTTTCATAGAATGCTTCAATCACATGATAATTTGTTAGCACTAAGCCATTTATTGAATCAAAATAAACGCCTGTACCTAGCGAGATTGGTGCTATACATTGGATTTCTTTTCCTTCATTATCACTTTCAAAAGACTTATAACCATAAATGGATATCTGAAACGTTGCTGCTTTATTATCAGCCATAGATCGGAGAATTTTTACGGGCACAGGTCTGGTTAAAAACCAAATCAATCCCGCTACTAACGCTAGCAACACAGCCACACCAATAATCGCAGATTTCCACGAAAACCCCTGCTTTGCCGCCGCACTCTGCACAGGCTGGCGGTTCAGTGCGGGTTTTGGAGCAGCAACAGGCGGCGTATAGCTTGTGTTCGCAGAGCCGCTTATATCCGTCAGACCTTCAAACTCCGGCAACGTCTGCCAGCGAAAGCGTATGCCCGCAAGTGTGATAACATCGGAGGTTCGGACGGGTGTGGGCATATCTTTTTGGAGGCGTTTGTCATTGACAAACGTTCCGTTGCTGCTTTTGTCGGTTATTTCAATTGTTTTATCGTTGAAAAGAGCTATTTCCGCATGATACCTGCTTATGCGCTCGCTATCGAGCGCGGGCATTTTACTTGGGTTAATGTCATTATCAGCGGTTCTGCCGACCTTGTAGTTTTTTATCATCAAACGTGTCATAGTGATATAGGTAATAATGAAAAAATGAAAAATGCTTTGTTGCTTATTTGAGGGTGTCGGTAAACTTCGCGTTGGCATTGTGATGGGTACCACTACCATCTCTCAACCGAAACTTCTTTGAGCGATAATCTTTATGACCGGTCTGCACATAGATTCTATGTCCAATTCTTTCTTCGCCATTGTTCTTTTTGTAGATTAATATTCCTATAAACGGCAAGAATACTGCTTGGTGATCGTATGCAGCTCCATTATCTATTTCAAGGTATATCCTACTATAATCGCCCCCTTCCTTCAAAAACTGCTCATACCGAACGGCAAGGTATTTGAGATAGGCTTGGGAGGATGAATCCTGAAATTTTGTCTCACGAGCAAACTTTTCTACATCTTCTCTGCTCGACACCATTATTCTTTCGAGGACATTTACTTCGTCAGGGTCAATACTGTAATAAGACAAATTGATTTTCGGTTGATTGCTTTTGGGCTGATTGGCTCGCTGCTGTGCGCTCTTGGCTGAATCTTTTGCCGAAGGCGAAGCGGGTTTGGTCTTTTTTTGCAAATACTTCCCAAGAGCTTCTATATCTTTCGGCGAGAGTTTCTTTGGGTTCGTCTCGGTTTGTCCGCCTTTGGTGGTTTGAGCAGATGTTTTAATGGGAAATACAAAAGCAGCAATAATCATTGCTACAAGCAATAGGGCTGCGAGGATTATGAATACTCGTGCAAGCGGTTTTTCCCAAACTGCTTTGAAGCCTGAAAAGCGCGTCGGTTCGGGCGCGGCGGCGCAATCCAGTATGCCGACGGTGAGGTTATCATATTTTGTGTTGGAGGCTTTCCCGCGTGTGTGGACTTCCTCGACAAGTGCCTTCAAAGCGTCTTCAACGCTTGCACCGGAGTAGGTGAGTTTTGCCAGTTCTTCATCTTCCAAAAGATTCCAAATTCCATCGGAACACACCACGATTCTATCACCTTTTTCAAGGTCTATTGCCTCGAAATCGGGATGAATAGAAGAGCCAAAACCCAATGCCCGCGTGATAGTATGCGATGAAGGATGCGTCTTTGCCTCGCTTTTGTCCACGATGCCTTTTTTAATCAGTTCGTTCACGTGGGAATGGTCTTCGGTGATAAGTGTGGTGCTGACTTTTTTTCCTCTTTTGCGGCAGTGATACACGCGGCTGTCGCCCAGATGCACAACAAGAGCACGGGCATTGTTCACACGCCAAACGGCGGCGGCTGTCGTCGCCATACCCGCCAAATCCTCGTTCAAGGCTACATCTTGAATTGCCTTGTGCGCTGTTTCGAGGGCTGTTTCGAGTGTTTTTTTGCAATCGGCTTCTGTGCTGCCTTGCGATTGCTTCACCGCCTCTAAAATAGTCGTAACTGCCGTTTCGGAAGCACGCTCGCCGCCCTGCCCGCCACCTACGCCGTCGCAGACGATGAGGAATGTTCCGGCGGGAGTGTCAGTTTTTGTGCTGCCGCAGCAGTCTTGGTTATAGTCTCTGCCGCCTGCGTGGGTTTGGCAGAGGTTGAGGGTGTCGTATGGGAGGTTGTTTTGTTCGGGGGAGGTCATTTTGCCTCCTGTTCTGCTAATTCGCACAGGATTTTTACACGGTCAGACTTCACTAAGTATAAATACCAAATACCGTTGCACACTAAACCAAAACCTAGGTGTAACAGTAAATTCAGAGCCAACCAAATCGTTAATTTCTCTGTGCTTGCAAACACCAGAAGGATGTAGAGCAAAACATCCAATGCCATAGATATTAAAAGCAAATTTTTTATATGGCTAACTTCTTGATAATTAATTCGCCATAATAGTATTGCTCGCCATCCTGAGTACAGTAGCCATGGTATTGAACATATCAAGAGAATCGTGTCTAGATCATCACTAAAGTTTTGGTTATCAATCGCATATTCAACTGCACTAGGCACCATCGTAAATAATGGAAATGCTAGCCTTACAAATTCTCTGTTTTCTGATAATGAATTATTATTTAGCACTAACAGTACAACAAGAGTAGTTCCAATTAGCGACCAAAACGAAAGTTTAAGAGAGAGGATACGCAGCCATCCTCCCTTAATAGCAAAGGTTTTATCAAAACCTATGATTTTTGTAGTTATTGGGATGAATCTTTGAACTGGTTGACTTTGATGGGATGCCTCGTCTTTCGGAGCGAAATTACTCGCATTCGTTGAGTTTTTATTCTCCAAATGCTCATTATGTCGCAAGGTATTTTCGTACAAATGAGCATAAGGTTCTTGAGGTTTGGTAACTTCATCTCGAATTTCTACCAGTGCTTGCTTAAAAGCACCTGCACTTTGATAACGCTCTTCTTTTTTCTCAGAAGCAGCTTTTTGGAGAACCTTAAAAAGTGGCTTTGGTATTTCGCGGTGAGGAAGCAGTTTTTCGTCGTGAAAATTTTGTGTCGGCATAGAGTAGCCTTTCCCGCTATCATTCGGAGTGGTTAATATCACTCCTGCATACATTTCATAAAATACCAAAGCAGCCGAGTAAATATCCAGCGTTACGCCGCCGTCTCTTTTCGTCATTTCCGGTGCGCTGTAATGCGTAGGACGATGTGATAGGTCACTTATATAGGGGTCAGTCAGCACTTTCGAGATACCAAAATCAATAATCTTAACTTGATGATTCCGGGTAATCATGATATTTTTAGGGCTTATATCACGGTGTACAATTTCCCACTGATGCAAGTACTCAAGACCATTCAAGACCTGTTCCATGATGGAAAAATACTCTTCTTTGCGCTTGGACTTTCTTGCTACATAGTTAGGGAGAGCATATTCAAGCATATCAGAGTTTTCTTTATCCCAAAAGAGCATTTTATCCAGCAGTGTTTCGCCGTCAATGAACTCCTGAATGATGTAGCCTAATGGATTTCCTTCGTCATCGGCGGTTTCAAAATAGTCCAAAGGTTCGGCAATATTGGGATGCTTGAGCTTGCCGATATGCCCTTTTTCTCGCTCAAACCAAATAGCGGAATTTTTATTCTTTTTATCATACTTTATCTCCCGAATAGCAACGGTTTGTCTGGTATCAACATTCAGCCCTCGAAAAATTTCAGCCTGTCCGCCGGAATCAAGTGTAACATCGGGGTCGTATTTGTATAGTGCGCGACTTGTCGCAAGGCTCTTTTCTGCCATGATGGTGTGAGATAATAAATTGTCGGAACTTGTTTGTTGGTTTGTGTTTTTTGCTTTTGGAATTGATTAGAGTTTATACATCACAAAAAGAAAAAAGTGTAGATTGGTAAATTTTAGCGATGAAACACTCGAAAGAACATCGGCAATCGTACGCTCAAATACCGTCGGAAAGCCGACTAATCGCCCTGACAGGCTTGAATCGTGCCGCTTTTACGGAGCTTTGCACTGCCTTTGCCGAGCCTTGGCAAGCCTATATCGGCGCTTATCGCCTCAACGGCAGCCCTCGGCGGCGGCGGTTGTCCCGAAAAGCAACCGATGTGTTGCCAAGTATTGAAGATAAAGTGTTTTTTCTCTTGAAGTACCTGAAAACCAATCCTTTGCAAGAAGAACTTGCCCACGATTTTGCCATGTCGCAACCACAAGCAAATATCCGGCTTCACGCGTTGTTGCCGGTGTTGCAAACAACTCTGCGGGCGATGAAGCACGCCCCTCTGCGGACAAGCGAGGGTCTTTCGGCGGTACTTGAGCAATACGAGTATATTCTTGCCGACGGCACCGAGAGACCGATCGGGCGTCCGGGCGAGGATGCCGTACAACAAGCCTCCTATAGCGGAAAAAAAAACACATATGATAAAGAACGTGATTCTCTGCACGCCGAATAAGAAGATCCTGTTTGCCGGGACGACTTCGGAAGGTTCGGCGCACGACAAAGCGCTTGCCGACAATGCCGAACTTGACCTTTCGGCAAAGGTCGTTATCCTTGCCGACACGGGGTTTCTAGGCTTTTCCGCGGGAAAAGCAACGATACTCTTGCCGTGCAAGAAACCGTACCGGAAAGACCATCCCGCACATCATCGGACGTGGAACAGTCACTTAGCAAAATTTCGCGTCACGGTCGAACACGCACTTGCCGGTGTCAAGACCTTGCGGACGGTGAAAGAAATCATTCGTCTCAAGTCCGCAGAATCCCGCGATATGGTCTTTGAACTTGCCTGCGGATTGGCAAACCTCAGGCTGCTGCATCCTCAAAAGAAATTATGATATATAACCTCTATTGTGTTTAGTCAATAATTCCCATTTTTCCTATTTATGCTATCCAGCATTGCTTTAGCAAAGGTATTTCCTTGACTAGATGCTTTTTGCAACCACTTGACAGCTTCGGCATCATTTTGGGTAGTAATTTTACCTTCATAGTAGATTTCACCAAGATTCCACTGAGCTATTTGCCATCCTAACGCGGCTGCCTTATGAAACCAAAACATAGCCAGTGAGTTATTTTGTTTGACACCGTTTATACCAAATGCATACCTCCCGCCAAGGTAAAGTTGAGCTTCGGTACAATTTTGTTTGGCAGATTTTTCTAACCATTCCGTACCCTTTATATCATCAATCTCTACACCATGACCATATTGATACATAATTGCTAAGTCCATTTGTGCTATTGCCCAACCTTGCTTTGCAGCCTTTTGACGCCAATGGAAAGCTAGAGAATCATTCCGCTTGAAAATGTGACCACACTCGTAAATTGTACCGAGATTATTTTGTGCAACCGCATCACCGCTATTCGCCAAAAGCACTATACCATCTACTCCCTGCCTTAATAGTCTATTTTCTTCAACAGAGTCAATGTCTATTTTCCTGAAGAGAGCATCAGTAGCTAGATGATACATTCCAATAGGATGATTCTTTGCTGCTGCTATTCTCCAAAATTCGGCTGCTTTGTAATGGTCTAAAGAAACCCCTAAACCATGTTTATATTTTTCTCCCTCAACTGCCTCTTTATACCCATTATCTGCTGTTGAGGCAAATTCATTTTTTGATGGATCTTTATCATCTGAATTTTTGTAAAAAAGAGATATTGCTCCTACTATAAACACTGCCACCGCAATCGCCCCTATAATAAAATGCTTGGGTTGCAAGGCAGAGAATGAAAATTTTTTCTTTACCCCTTGCATCGGCTCTTTATTCACCTTCAGCACAACATCCCTAATACTCAGTAATGCTTGTTGAAACTCACTGGCAGATTTGTACCGAAGCTCTTTATTGACAGAAGATGCTTTTTGCAGAACACTCAAGAGTTTCGGATGAATGCGTTTATGCTTTTCCAATTTTCCGATAAATTCTTGGTGTCTGGGCTGTATGACCGTTGGAATGGAGTTTTTGGAATAAAAATGAATGCCGGAGAGCATTTCGTAGAAAACAATCGCTATGGAATAGACATCAATCGTCGGTGCGGGGTCAGTATTGCCCATTTCAAGCGGGCTGTAAACAAAGGACGGTACAACACGAGTATAGCTTCGTGTTGTATCGGTTATATCTTTTGCCAGTCCGAAGTCAATAATTTTCACCTGACCGTTTTCGGCAATCATGATGTTATTCGGGCTGATGTCTCTGTGGATGATGTTGTTGCGGTGCAGATAGTCCAAGCCGCTCAGAGCATCAATCATCACTTGAAATTTTGCCTCGTTAATATCGCGTTCCGACAAGGGCGAATGTTCCCATTCCTCCGTTTTCGCAAACAACGTTTTGCCTTTGATGTATTCTTGGATGATGATTCCACGCGCTTTGCCGTGGTCGTCCGTTGTTTCATGAAAATCCAAAACCTTCACAATGTTGGTATGGCGAAGTTTTTCCAAGTCTTTTTCCCTTTGAAACCAGATAGTCGCATTTTCATTGTCATACTGCTGCAAATCAATCAATCGAATAACAACTTGTTGGTTTGTCGTTATGTTCCTGCCCAAATACAATGAGGCTTGTCCGCCTCTGGTAATATAGTCGCCCGTGTTGTAGGCATAGCTGCCTCGCATGGTGGTAAAGTTGATGTTTGTTGCCATAGTTTTTTGGGGAGATTGAAATGGGAAAGGGTATATTTGCTCTCAAGCATGAATTAGTGCGGCTTTCGCAAAAATTCATTGATGTAAATTTCAATGGCAAGATCCGTCAGTGTGGATGCAGATATATTTCCTGAACGGCACAAATTGAAAACATTGGAATAGTAATTTGTTGGAATAACTCCGCCAGATACTTCCCAACTATTACCAAGTATTCCCTTGACATAATGCACTTCAAAGGTTACATAAGCTCCGCGACGACCACTCAAAAAAATCTTGTAGCTATTATTTGACTTGTCGTATGTTATTTCATTACTGGCAAAGTCGTCTTCTACAACGGATCCGTATTCTTCATCTCTTCCAGTAAACCCTACGCCCATAGTTGTAATGTATTTGTTGTAAGAAGTACGGTCTTGCTGATTAGTCAAAAGCACTTTCCAACGCCTATTTTGTAGTTTTGCTTGTTCACGCCGCTCCTCCTCTTGTCTTTTTGCTTCCGCAAGCCGCTCCTGTTCCTCGCGCACCAGCGCGGCAGCACGTTTTTCCTGTACTTGTGGGATATAGCCGTTGGGGTCGTTATTGGCATATTTTTCGATAAAGCTAGAACAATCCGAAGAGGAGTATGCTTCTTCAAAGAGTTTTTGGTATTCGGCGGCTTTTGCTCGTGGGATGAGGTTATCGGGGTCGTTGGTGGCGTATTTATTGATGAACGCACCGAAATCATATCCGCTTTTGGCATTGGCGAACATATCTTTGTATTCCTTGTAACGCAGTTGTTTCACACGCTCCTGCGCCTTGGGAATGAGTTTGTCGTAATCTTTGCTTTTGTGCTTTGCTATGAAATTGACGTAATCGTCGGCAGTGTTGCAGGCTTGGTAGTCTTGCTTGTAGATGTTGTAGAGAATTTCTGTTTGTTTCTTTTCGGCTTTACTCCGCAAAGAAGTGTTCGGGAAAAGTTTTAGAAACTCCTGAAGCTCACCCAGAGTATTTTGTTTTGAAGCAATATCATAGGCGCGTTGCTCGGCTATAAGCGCATATTTAGGAAACTTATCCGCTACAAGTTTACATCCACTAACAGCGTTTACCTCATCTGTTACAAAACGCACTACCGCCATACCTATGGAATCATTATCCGGGAATACTTCAATAAGGTCTATAGCATTATCCTCGGGTCCAAGGCTGAAAGTCCAGGTTTGTTTAAACTTGCGTTGCTTTAGGCTTGAAATAACTAGCTTCGTTTCATAATCGGTTTTTCCAAAAATTCTTTTGTATTCCCGAGCATGATTCAAACCTGAGATATTGTAGTTTTTTATGTAGCTTTTGGGCAGTGCTGTTAAGCTGTAAATATTGTTGCCACTACCTTCCTGTTTTCCAACTAAAATGAGCGAATCGGAGACGTTTTGAAGCCACCACTTAGCGTCTTCATCTGTAAAAGGTACAGGTCGAGTCGTACCAAGCCCAGATACACCCGCTATCGCAAACCACACTAATGCTCCGATACCTGCCATAGCTAATCCAGACAATACAGGGCTTGTTGTTGATGTACCATTTGCGTTATTAACTCTAACAAAAGGATTGGTTGCGCCCAAATATCCGCCACCAATTATATTTGCTCCTAAAACGACATAACCAAAAGGACTGCCTGTAACTTCGTATTGTGGCTTGCTGAAATCTGTATAGAGTACATCATTGTTACAGCATATCGTATGAGTATTTGAATCAATTTTTTTCGGTACTCCGTTTAGGACACAACTTGAGACCAGTGTTGACAGTATCAACATACAAGCAATGGTCGTTCTGGAACGATAAAAGATGAAATTTTTCATACCACAAAAATTGAAGTGAAATAATTGTTGTTCATTCAAAAAATTACCTCTTAAAAAACTTCACCACCGCCTCCGACCGCGTCCGTACCTGAAGTTTCGCATAGATGTTCGTGTTATGCGTCCGCACGGTGTACACGCTCAGGAAGAGCTTTTCCGCCAGTTCTTTATCACTGAAGCCTTGTGCCAGAAGCGAGAGGATTTCGTACTCACGCGGTGTGAGCGCGGCAAGTTCGGATGTGCTTTGCGGGGTGTCGGCTTCGGATGATTTACTCGCGTTTTTGCCGCCGACCAAAAGCGGATTACTTTTCCGAAAAAACTCCAAGACGCGCTGTGCTATCGTCGGCGACATTGAAGAACCGCCTTCATGCACCTCGCGGAGTGTGGTCAAAAGACGCTGCGGGTCTTTAATGGCGGCGTGTTTGAGGATGTAGCCACTCGCGCCCGCTTGCAAGGCACTGAAGATATTGTCGTCATCTTCAAAAACGGTGATCATCACAATTTTTATGGCGGGAAACTCCATTTTCAAACGCGAAACCAGTTCAATACCGCCCATGCCCGGCAAGCCAATATCCGTCAGCACGATATCCGGCGGACTGGCAAGAATGCCCGCCAGTGCTTCCGATGCAGAAGTATAGCTTTGGAGAAGCTGAAATTCCGATGATTGTGTGAGCGTCCGCTCCACAAACGCACGATATTCGCGTTGGTCTTCGACGAGAGTAACCGTCAGCATTGGGCATGAATGAACAAAGGGTGAAGGGGCTTTTTTTATAGGTGGCAAACTACGGAACAGGACTGCACGGCACAATACCTAAAATTAAGTATTTTTGCGGGCGGGCGGGGTACTCATTGGAAACAAAAAACCTCAACAAGTTTTTGACTTGTTGAGGTTTACAGTGTTCTTGTACGACTTTCTGCGTAACTTTAGCATGGGATATTCAGGACAATCTTTGTTCCCTCATTGGGCGCAGAATCCACGCGAAAATTTCCACCGATTTCCTCCATCCGAAAACGCATATTCTTCAAGCCATTCCCGCCACGCACCGTTGGGAGGCTTTCTCCGTTCGGCACAAAGCCCTTTCCGTTATCGGCTATTGTGAACAAGTACGCGCTGGGTTGTACGTCCAGACCAATGCGGATTTCCGTTGCTGCCGAATACTTCACCGCATTATTTAACGCTTCCTTCACCGCTAAAAATACATTCCGCCGGACATCCGTTCGGAGTGGCGCAGAATCTAGGTTTTCGGGGGCATCGAACACAAAATTTGCGCCAGCAGCATGAACAAACTCCCGTCCGTAGCTGCGAATAAAGGCAATAAGACTTTGGAGGGTATCGTTTTTGGGATTGATAGACCAAATAATTTCCTGCATTCCGTCTATCACGCCCTGTGCGGTATTGGAAATTTCTTTGTTGGGCTGCGTGGTGTCGGCGGCATTTTGGGAAAGCATGAGGATTTTGGTCAGCCCTGAGCCAACTTCGTCGTGGATGTCCTGCGAAATGCGGCGGCGCTCACGTTCTAATGCTTGTGTTCGCTCCAATGCGGCAATCTCTTCGTTTTTACGGCGGATTTCTTCATCGGCGCGGCGTTTGAGGCGGAAGCGGTTGATGACAAGAGCGGCGATTACCGCCAGCAATGCTACCAGTCCCAATAGCGCATTACGAATCAATGTTTGGCGTTGAACTTGTGCCTCAGCTAAGGCTTTTTCTTGTGTCAGCAGTTGTAATGATTGTTCTTTTTGTTGATTGACAAGCCGCTCCTTGTTGAGGTCGGATTCTCGTTGGGTTAGTTGGAGGGTGCTGATTTGCTTTTCGCTATTGAGCAAGAGAATATCCTGTTTCTGTTGATCAGCGAGAATCCTTTGGCGTAAAATCTCATTGCGCTGATTACGGGTCATGAGTTCTTGAATCTCTTTGTCTCGATTCAAAATAGCAATTTCTTTATCTTTTCGCTCGGTGTCGTATTTGGTTTGGAGTTCATTTATCTGTTTCAGGTTCTCTTTATTCAATATTGAATCACGTAGTATTGATGCTTGACGATTGTAAAGAAGTGCTTTGTCATACTCTTTATTCTTTTCGTAACTTCTTGATAGCACCTCGCAGGAACGTAAAACATCAGCGCGTCCACCAATGCTGTCGAAAATACTTTTTGCCTGTAAAGCTATTGTAATCGCGCTATCATAGTGTTGGTTTGTTTCAAGTATTTCCGCCATATTTCGTTGTAAAACAGCAAGCTCTAATCGTAACCCTAAGTCACTAGCAATCTTACCTGCTTTTCGATAATATACCAGCGCCTCCTCATTCTGAGAAACTTTACGCAGCTCATCCGCAAAAACAGTGTAGGATTGGCTTAAACCCCGCTTATCTTGAATTTCTTCACGAAGTTTAATCGCTTGCTGAAGGTAATTTAGTCCATTATCTCGTTGCTTTAATTGTAAATAAGCATTGCCTATTTGATGTAATGAGTTTGATACTTCTACCTGTTTTTTCGTTTCTCGACCGAGTAATAATCCTTTTTGATAATATTTTATTGCTGCTTCGTGCTTATCCATTTCCCCATACAAAGTACCGATGTTATTGTATGTATTCACCATTGAAAGTTTATCATTGATAATCTCTTGGATACGTAATGCATCAAGATAGTATTGCATTGCCATATCGTATTTGCTTTGATGTTCATAAACACCTCCTATATTCACCATGACTTGAGCAATATCACTGGAATCTTTTTTTCTAGCTGTTTTCTGAATTTTCAGGGCTTGCAAATAATAATCAATGCTTCTATCGTATTGAGCTTGATAAAAACTGATAACACCCATATTGCTTAACGCGTTTGCTACTCCACCTTTTGCCAGTTCACTTGTGTCTGCAAAAGGTTTGTAAAGTGAAATAGCTTGAGAGTAGTAAACAGCAGCACTGTCATATTTGTTTGTAAAAAGGTAAATATTTCCAAGTGTCAATGTAACACTGCCCTCGCTAATAGGTCTCTTTAGTTCTTGACAAAGCAAGCGATTCTTCTGTGCATATTCAATTGCTTTTTCATATTGAGCTTGGTATTGAAAAATTACTGAAATAGCGTGATAGGTGCGGCGTAATTGATTTTTTTGTTTTAATTTTAAGCCTATTCTTTCAGCAATGAAGGCATATTCAAGAGCTTTTTGAGTTTTAGAGCGCCTTATGTCCCATATTATATTGTTAAGTAAATCCAATGAGACAGAATCCTCATTTTTCTGTTGAAGTCTTTGATTTACAATAGCCTCCAAACTATCAATTTTCGCATTCTGCCCAAACACTGCACAAGGAAAAACATACCAAAAACAAACCAATGTACACAGACAGCACATCACTAAACGCTTCATAACATTCCGTAAAAAAAGGAATAAAAAATAGTAGGACAAGCCGCTCAAAATAAGAAATACACCGAAAAAACCAATGGGTGAATTCAAAAGCCATCAACAGAAAGTTGCTCTACCGCTACTCAGACGGTAGAGCAGCTTTGCTGTCCATCATGGTCGGCTATTACCTCACGACGGTTATTTGCTGCGTAGTTTGAATATTCTCACCCATAAGCCGCACAAAATATACACCGCTCGCCAGTGAGTGTACATCGAAGGTCAATTGCTCCCCGCCCGAAACCATGCCCAAAATCATCTCTTCGCCTCGTGCATTCAGTATTTGCAACCGTGCCGCACCCGTGAAACAAGGAATTTCGGCAGTTAGTGTTTCGCTCGCAGGATTGGGCGACAGAATGAGCAACGAGGGCTGTCTTGGCGTTTCTTCGGATGCGCCTTTCAGAAATGGAAGAGGACTACTGCCAAAATTATTGGTCGTCTGTCCGCCATTTTTCGGTTGTATAACCGCATTGAATGTTGTCGGTGGCTGAAAGAACGAGGTCGAAAGAAGAAAACCGTACCGTTGCCCGTCAGGATTGGTGATGAGCAGAGAGATTGTGCCGGGTGTGGTGAGACCGTAGTATTCCTGTGGCACGGCAAATTCAAACTCCGTGTCGCTTGCCCGCAAAATAACTACATTACGCCATCCCAAAATAGCCGTCAAACGTGGGCTGAACGCTAAACCACGCACAACAAATGAAAGATTGCCATTCACCCAACGCGGCGCAGCACTCGTAATAAGAGGCGCAGTTCTACCGATGACGGAAATTGTTGCTTCGGTAGATTGCCCGTCAAAGTTCGTCATCCGTAGTCCTACCAATCCTCCGCGCACATTCAACCGCTCCGGAATTTCGACACGCGCTTCATTCGCACTCAGAACACTGGCAAAAAATGTTTCCTCGCCATTCACAAAAAATCGGGCGAGACCATTACGAAAAAAGCCCTTCCCCATTATCGTTGTTGTAAACGCCGCACCACTCGCCGTTGTCGAAGAAACACTCATACCCTGCACCATAGGCGGTTGCGTCAGCACAACGGCAAAGGTCGCCGACACTGTCACATCCAAAACGTTCAACGTCAGGCGCTTGAAGCCAGCAAGCCTTGCCGCCACTGGTACGATGAGCGTTGCACCTGTTTCGGAAATTGCACTCATTGGCACGGGAAGGCTTACGCCAAGGGTTGCGCCGCTTGCCGAAACGGGCGTGATGGCGACCGTCGCAAACGAAGGAATATTCCGCCCCGCCAGAAACAGCACTACGTTTTCATCACCCGTCGGAACATTCGGCAAGACGCTTTGCATGAGAACAGGTTTTTCCGGTAATATCAAAGCAAAATTCCCTCCTCCTGATGTGCTACCAAGTGGTGTAGTTACAGCAATCTGACCGCTCCCTGCGCCCACAACGGCAGTAATCACACCGCCTTCAGTACGAAAACTCTGCACGGGAATACCACCAATACTGACTGCTGTTACATTGTTCAAATTATATCCTGAAATGGTAATGGTCGAGCCATAAACACCAGAACTAGGCGTAACGCTCGCTATAAGCGGTACAGCCGCGCCAACATTCACCGTGACGGTTATCGCTGCCGAACCTTCGCTGTTTGTCGCTTGGAGAGTAAATGTAAATGCGCCTTGTGCGGTCGGTAATCCCGTCAGAATGCCATTGCTCAGAGTGATACCCGGCGGAAGCTCACCATCGGAAACGCTGAGACTTGGCAAGGGATTCCCGACAACACGTGCGTTCAACGTAAACGGCAGCCCCAATGAAGCAGAATAGGCGGTGCCGGAAACGATACCACCGGAAAAAATCGGCGGTGTCAGTTGTGGAGGCTGCACAGAGGCATTGACCGTCATCGTGACGGGAGCTGTATTTACCGAGCCGCCGATATTCGTTGCCCGAACGACAAATGGACCAAATGTCCCGGAAGCCGTTGGCGTACCTGAAAGCACACCCGTTGGGGATAGCGACAATCCAGGCGGCAGCATTCCCGAAACAAGCGTATAACTCGGCGCGGGCGAACCGTCGGCAGCAAAAGTAAAGCTATACGGCGTACCAACGGTGACGGCAGGCGGCGAAGCAAGCGTAAAAATCGTCGGTGCAACGGCAGCAGGGTCGTTGAAATCCAGCGTCAGCGATGCAGTGTTCAAGCCCGTTACCACTGCCGCATTATTGCTCGTGAGCGCGGCATTGGTGAAATTGAGCGTCACCGTTGCGTCGTTGGCATTTGCGTGTGCCGCCGCCGTGCCTGTGAAAGAAATCCGCGCAACCGTCGCCGATATGCGATTTATCGCAATACTTAAACCCATCGGAACACCCGTTGCGGTGAAGTCTGCGGGGTTTGCAAATGCTCCTGCGGGGAGCCATGTGTCGCCCGTCAGCGTTACGTCGCGGGTTTGGGTGATTGTGCCATTGTTTGGAGCGGCTTCGGGGAAGACCGTGCCGGAATAAGCTGCGGTTGCGGGGTCGTTGAAGTCAATGGTTATATTCACCCCGTTCAAACCCGTATTCCCGCTTGCGTTGCCGCTATTCACGGCAACGTTCAAGAAGGTGATTTGGACGTTGGTAACGTCATTTGCGTTTGCGTGAGCGGTGGCAGCTCCTATGAAGCTCACCGTTACTTGCGTCGCGCTGTTTTTGGTGAGTACCATCGTCAAGCCCGCAGGAACGTTGGCGACGGTGAAATGTGTTCCCGCCGTAAAGTTTGTGCCGTTGGCAACGCCTGTATTCCATGCGTCCGCAGTCAGCGTAACGGTCTGCGTGGCAGTGATCGTGCCGTTGTTGGCAGCGGCTTCGGCAAAGGTCGTACCCGACCAAACTACACCACCCGGGTCGTTAAAATCAAGTGTTAAATTCACCCCGTTTAAGCCCGTTATGAGTGCCGGTGCAACATCTTGCGTCGCGGCGGCAAGCCACGTGATTTGGACGTTGGTTACATCATTCGCATTCGCGTGTGCCGTCGCATTGCCTGTAAAGCTGACCGTTGCGACATTGGCAGACGTTTTCTGAATCACCATCGTCAAGCCAGCCGGAACGTTGGCGGCGGTAAAATGCGTTCCCACCGTAAAGTTTGCGCCGTTGGTTATGCCCGTGTTCCACGTCTCACCCGTAAGCGTAATGGTGCGAGTTTGCGTGATGCTACCATCGTTGGTAATGGCTTCGGGGAACGTCAGTGCGCTGTACGCCGATGTTGGTGGATCGTTAAAGTCCAGCGTGAGATTTACCCCGTTCAAACCCGTGATATTCACTGGCAGAACGTCCTGCGTTGCTGCCGCAAGCCACGTGATTTGTACCGTACTGATGTCATTCGCGTTCGCGTGAGCTGCTGCGTTACCCGTAAAGCTCACCGTTGCTACGTTGGCACTTGTTTTCTGAATCACCATCGTCAAACCCGTTGGAACATTGGCGGCGGTAAAATGCGTTCCCGCTGTGAAGTTTGTGCCGTTCACTACCGCGCTGTTCCACGTCTCGCCCGTGAGCGTAATGGTACGGGTTTGCGTGATGCTGCCGTCGTTGGTAATGGCTTCGGGGAACGTCAGTGCGCTGTACGCGGTGCTTGGTGGATCGTTAAAATCCAGCGTCAGTGATGCAGGATTCAAGCCCGTTACCGAAGTCGCGTTATTGCCCGTGAGTGCGGCATTGGTGAAATTGAGTGTTACCGTTGCATCATTGGCGTTGGCGTGTGCCGCCGCCGTTCCCGTAAAGGAAATACGTGCAACCGTTGCCGATATGCGGTTAATGGCAAGCGTCAAACCCGCCGGAACACCCGTCGCGGTGAAGTCTGCGGGTGTGGAAAATGCTCCTGCGGGAAGCCATGTGTCGCCTGTGAGTGTTACGTCTTGCGTCGTTGTGAATGTGCCATTGTTCGCAGCAGATTCGGGAAAGGTGGCGGCGGAATATGCGGCGGATTTTACTAGAGTAATTTTGCGAACGCGATTATTAAATAAATCTCCTACGTACAAATTGTCTGTACCATCAATGGTTAAGCCGGAAGGATAATTAAACCTTGCAGTTGAAGCAGCACCATCCGTAAAACCATTCGAGCTTCCGGCAATTGTCGTTACGACACCAGTAGCTGTAACGACTTTACGAATGCGGTCATTGCCTTGGTCAGCTATAAATAAATTCCCCAAACCATCAGCACAAATGCCTGCCGGAGAATTGAAGAGTGCTGCTGTACCAACTCCATTCATAAAGCCAGCAGTTCCGTTACCAGCAATTGTTGTTACTGTACCAGTGGCTATAACGATTTTGCGAATACGATGATTTAGCAAATCTGTCACAAACAGATTTCCCGCACCATCTAAGCAAATTCCCTGCGGTGTATTAAATTGTGCAGCAGAACCAATCCCATCCATAAAACCAGAAGTATTGCCAGCAATAGTAGTTACAATCCCTGTGGCAATCTCAATTTTACGAATCCGATGATTACCTTGGTCAGCTACATACAAATTAGTACCATCGCTACATAAGCCAAGTGCCTGATTAAATCTTGCCGCAGTTCCTGTTCCATCCATAAAACCAAGTGAGCTACCCGCTAACGTTGTAACTGCACCAGTTGCAAGTACAACTTTGCGAATACGACTGTTAAAAGAGTCGCCTACAAACAGATTACCAGACCCATCAACACAAACTCCTTGAGGGGTATTAAATTGAGCTAATGCGCCTACCCCATCTGTAAAGCCGCTTGTGCTCCCCGCAACCGTAGTTACAATCCCTGTGGCAATCTCAATTTTGCGAATGCGATGATTCAATCTGTCAGCTACATAGAGATTCCCTGCGCCATCATTACATACTCCATATAAACTCCAAAAACGTGATCCGGTACCAGTTCCATCAAGAAAACCACCCAAACCATCCCCCGCAAGTGTAGAAACAACCTGACCATAGCCACTCTGAGCAAACGCGAAAGAATACAGGGTTACAAGAAAAATCAGATATTTTCTTTGAAAAGATACATTAACGATTGAAGGGGGATTGCACATTTGCGTACTCCTATGAAGGTAATCAAGAAATAGTCTCTTTTGGCGCAGGCTACGGCATAAATTATAGGCTTCACCCAAGGAGACAACGACACAGCACAAAAATACACCTCCGAAGGAATACGGCACAATACCTAAAATTAGGTATTTTTGAGAGTAAGCGATGAAGTTGCTGAAAACAAAAATCCTCAATACGTTGTTGTCGTATTGAGGCTTACAGCGTTTTTCATGTTTTTTTGCGAAACATTAGTGAGGAATATTGAGTATAATCTTCGGTTCCGTCTCTATTGCACACTCTGTTTTGACATCACCAAAGCAGTTATGCACTCCACAAACTCTTCGGCAGCACCGATATATCTTTGAACCGTAGCGAGGTCTATTTCCAGCAAATCTTCATAGTCGCCTTCTTACCGCAAACGAAAAAGCTGACCAAAGAGCATACCATGTTCAAGGCTCACACGACCTTGCTTCACAAATTCTTGGTGAATTTGCAGCATTGGCGGCATATCAGCCCGAAAGCACAAAACGGGCTTCGGCGAGTGTTTCTTTGGCACGTTGAAGCCGATAGCGCACTATCGTTTCTATTTGTTCGTTTATTGTATTAGTTTTTTGAAACGGAGGTATGGCGGAAATATACGACTCAATATTCTAACGCTTCTCGCTCAAGGTTTTGGTAAAAAGCAGATGCCCGTGCAATCGGGTTACCATGCCATTCCGCACGGCTTTTTATAGTCGCACCAATACTTTCACCCGTTTCCAGTTCGAGCAGATAGAGTGCGTCCCAAAGTGCAGTCTTGCGCGAATGCGAAACCGCACCTTCGACAACAATCAGAATATCCCAATCGGATTCTGCCGTTGCTTCGCCTCGCGCCCGTGAGCCATAGAGCGCAAGTGTCGCCGATGGCTCTATTGCCAACACAGCAGATTTAATGCGCTTGAGCAAGGCATTTTCTGCCATTTCGATACGTTCGGGAACGATATGTGGAAGAGATTCCATACGAAAATATACGAAAAACTTTCATGGTTTTGTAACACCGTTTAGCGCGGGATATTCAGGACAATCCTCGTCCCCTCATTGGGCGCAGAATCCACGTGAAAATTTCCGCCAATTTCTTCTATGCGAAAACGCATATTCTTCAAACCATTCCCGCCGCGCACCGTTGGAAGGTTTTCTCCATCCGGGACAAATCCTTTCTTCAACAACAACTACCGAAGAACATGCATCATCTTTTGGATGCGTTCATTTCCAGCTTGTACAATCACGCTGTATGTGCCGTTGGGTAGGGAATGCAGATTTTGCTCTATTTCATGAGTTCCGCCAGCAAGTTCACCCAACTTCGTGTGCAGTACCACTCGTCCGAGCATATCCATAAAAGTAACCTCCGTCGGCGCTGCCATGCTGAGATCAATGGTCAATCGCGTCCGATCAACTACCGGATGCGGAGCAAATGAAATATTGACACCAGAGGTATGTGAAGAGCGTGTGCGTAAGGAAACAGAAGTAATGCTGCCAATGTCGGTTTGAAAAATCCCGGGAACTGAACCAGCAAACAGCTTATTACCACTTACCAAAAGAGAATAGACTATTAAATTTGTCAAACCGGAATTCATTGCTTGCCACGTTGAGCCATTGTTCGTAGAGGTAAAGACTCCGCCCCCAGAAGTCCCGGCAAAGATCGTGGAACCACTCGCCGCGAGGGATAAAATAGTTAAATTTGTTATCCCATTATTCACCGGTATCCAACTCAATCCATTGTCTTGTGAACGAAAAACTCCTCCCCCTATTGTCCCTACAAAAAGTGAGGAGCCGCTCAGAGTAAGAGCAAAGACTGAGGGATTCGGTATTCCTGAATTTACCGCTGTCCAATTCGAGCCATTATCTTGGGAGCGGTAGACCCCCACTTTAGTCCCTGCAAAGATTGAGGAACCGTTCAAGGTAAAAGAGAAAACATCGGTATTGTTCGGTATACCCGTATTCATTGGTGTCCAATTCAAGCCATTGTCTTGTGAACGGAAGACCCCACCTCCAGTACCGGCAAAGATTGTAGAACCGTTCACCGTAAGGGCATACACATTGGAATTTGTTATCCCTGTATTTGCTGCTGCCCATGTCGCACCATTGTCCGTGGAGCGGAACATACCAAAAAAGGTACCGACTAATAACGTAGAACCGCTCACCCCAAGGGACCGAATATTAGAATTCAGTATTCCCATATTTAATTGTGTCCAAGTCGCACCATTGTCTGTAGAACGGAATACCCCGAAGCCAGTTGCACCAGCAAAAAGAGTCGAGCCACTTTTTGCTAAGGATTGAATGCCACCCCAATTCGGACCCACAATCGGCTGCCACCGAATATTTTGAGGGTCTGACAGCCCCCTCCCTGTGACAGCTACAGTTTTGGTATCTGCTTCACTGCTCGATATGGTAATATTGCCCGAATAGACTTTCGCTTCTGTTGGTACAAAGCGCACAAGCGTAACTTGGCTAATGCTCGAATTTACGGGCGTAAAAGCCAGGGACGATACCCAAGTGCCAGTGGAGGAGTTATAGAGTTCAAATCCCGACGGAGTAGTAATGGTTACATTGGACAAAAGATCATATCCGTTCGAGGCAACGGCTTTATTGTTCGCCATCATACCGACTTGAACCGCTCCAAAATCAATTATATCTGGGCTAAGATTTAGTTCCGGACGACGCTGTTGGGTCGAACCAGATGTTACTATCTTCCGAATACAATGATTTTGTTCATCAGCGACAAAGAAAGCTCCGACGTTATCTATTGCTATACTTGTAGGGGTACTAAATAAAGCAACTGTTCCCATACCGTCAGCATAACCCGTATAATCTCCTGCAAGGGTTGTAACTGTACCCGAAGGTGTAATCTTCCGAATACGAGCGTTATTTCTATCGGCTACATAGATATTTCCTGCTCTATCCACGCATAAACCATACGGTAGAGAAAATGATGCCGTCGTTCCCATACCATCAGCACGTCCCGATTGCTCCATTCCAGCGAGTGTAGAAACAACGCCCTGTGGGGTGATTTTTCGGATGCGGTTGTTCTCAGCAATATACACATTACCTATGCTGTCCACTGCTATACCGACCGGCACAGTAAACTTTGCCGTTGTTACGTCACCATCCGCATATCCTCTAGACCCACCGGCAAGTGTGGAAACCAATCCCGACGCTGTAATTTTACGAATGCAATGATTATTTCTATCTGCCACATAGATATTTCCTGCTCTGTCTAGGGTGAGATTATGTGGCCAGTTAAAAAGTGCTGAACTCCCTTGCCCATCGACAAATCCCCGATCGCCACTTCCGGCAAGCGTAGAGACAACGCCAAGCGGGGTGATTTTGCGAACACGATTGTTGAGTTGGTCAGAGACATAGACATTTCCCATTCCATCTACCGCCACACCACGTGGTTGATTAAATTGCGCCCCTACTCCCGCACCATCTCTATAGCCTGCCACGCCATTTCCGGCGAGCGTAGAGACAACGCCAAGCGGGGTGATTTTGCGGATGCGGTGATTTTGTCCATCCGCCACATATAAATTACCTGCACCATCAAATGCAAGAGAAAACGGATTGGTAAATCTTGCGCTTGCTCCTGTGCCGTCAGCATCCCCTGCCTCTCCGTTTCCGGCAACTGTGGAGACGGTTACTACTTGAGCAAAGGCTGTATGTGAAATACAAAGCAACACGGAAAATATTACTCTACGAATGAACATCAACAAAGTATAGTTATGCATAACGCCTCAGAAAAATTGGATGTGATGAAGTACACGACAAAAGAGATAGAAATAGGATCAAATCTGGAAATTGGTTGTCTGTGAAGTATCCCAACTCATAGAATATCAAGATTGCAGCGTTGGAAAAAATTTAGAACACGACGCAAACGAAAGGGACGCTCAATATCGCTGATGCCCCATGAATCAAAAGTTTTGGTAATCATAACGATAAACAATGATGATGAACGAGGCTCAATGGTTGAAGACTTTCACTATTATACTCAAATCCTTTGTGCGAACCAAAGATAAAAACGACATCATAACGGCAGGCGAGTAAGGCTTCAAGAAGGAACAAACTGCTCAAAAGGAGAATTTTAAGCATACTTATCGGCAAGCACACCGATAATTCTTTTTGCTTCGGTGAGAATGGCAAGGATATGGAAAATGTCATCTTGTGTACAATCAAACGCCCGGCTTTCCGCATAGTCGCTGCCTGTCAGAACCACAAAAAACCACATCCGCCCGACAACATAGCAGCCATACATCGGATAGTCAATACCGTTCAGTTCGCGCGCCGCAAGCATTTCTGCCAGAAGTTGGGCGCGAGGGTCGCTGTTTCCGGCAAATTCTTTTTTGTATTCGTGCAAAAAGAAAAACGGCTGAATAGGCTTCATCTTTCCCGTTGCAACAACAAAATCTACTCGTCCGGTCAGTTCTATATCATTGACTATCGCCGTCATTGTACGCTGTGTGAAGGAGTGAACATTTTTCGCTTCTATACTGAAATCCACAATACTCACCAACGGCGCAATGAAGTGAAATTTCAATTCATCCTCATTCCAGCCGCTGCCATACAGAAATATTTTCTGCCGTAGCGTTTCCAGATTCTGCCGCGTTGTTGCGTCCAGCGTTGTCAGTAACGGAATGTCAATCCACGATTGCAGCGTTGGAAAATCAAGAACACGCCGCAAACGGAAGGTTCGCTCAATATCGTCGGTATCCCATGAATCAAAGGTTTTAGTTATCATAACGATAAAAAATTTGGGTAAACGATGGTGGAAAACGCTCAAGCGATTTCTCAAAAATACAACTATTCGCGTACAGAAACTATTGCGGCTGCTCATTTCCTTTGGGTACAGTCATTACAACCCGCGTTCCTTCTCCAATGCTTGATTCTATCTTGAATCCTCCCCCTATCTCCTCCATCCGGGTACGCATATTCGCCAGACCATTCCCGCCGCGCACCGTCGGAAGGCTTTCTCCGTCATACGCAAATCCTTTCCCATTGTCGCCTATCGTGAAAATATACCTCTCAGCTTCTATTTCAAGACGGATACAAACTTCTGTCGCTGCCGCGTACTTCACCGCATTATTCAATGCCTCTTTCACCGCCAAAAACACATTCCGACGTACATCCGTCCGAAGCGGCACGATGGCTAGGTCTTCCGGTGTTTCGATTGTAACATTTATTCCCGCAGCAGAAACAAACTCCCGTCCGTAGCTCCGAATAAACGCGACGAGGCTTTGCAGTGTATCGTTTTTTGGATTGATTGACCAGATAATTTCCTGCATTCCGTCTATTACGCCCTGCGCGGCAAGCGAAATTTCGCTGCTCTGCTGCCCCGCTTCGGAGGCATTTTGCGAAAGCATCAAAATTTTCGTTAGTCCCGAACCGACTTCATCGTGAATATCCTGCGAGATACGGCGACGCTCACGCTCCACTTCCAATGCTTTTTCGAGGCGCTCGCGTTCAATTTGCTGCTCCAGACGCACTCTTTCCAAGCGTGATTCCAAGCGGCGACGCAGCGCGAAACGAGTAATACTGACTGTCGAACCCAACGTAAAGACCGTTGCCAAGGTAAGAAACCACCACGTCCGCCAGAATGGTGGGCGAACGCGAATGCGGAGCGTTGTCGCAGCTTCATTCCAGACACCATCGGCATTCGCAGCTTTGATGCGGAGCGTGTAGTCGCCGTCCGGCAGCGAGGTGTAGGACGCAAAACGGCGATTTCCCGTGAAATTCCAGTCTTTATCGAAACCGTCCAGTTTGTAAGCGTACTCGTTATCGGCGGACGATTTGAAATCCAGTGCCGCCATTTCAAACGAAAGTGCTTTGTCGGTGTGAGAAAGTTCAATTGCGCCGCCTGCAAAGTGCGCCGTTCCTGCTTGCACTGCCAATGTAGAATCCGTACCATTTTCACGGGTAATGGCGCATTTGGTGAAGGCAACAAGCGGTTGTATTGTGGGAATAGTCAGCGAATCGGGATGAAACCAGCACAAACCCTCATTCGTGCCGAAAAAAAGTTCACCCGTCAGGCGGCTTTTCATGCTTGCACCGCGATTAAAACTCCACGATGGCAGCCCGTCAATCGGACGCAGACCCCTCATCACCACTTCTTTTTCGGGATTAAATTGTATCAATCCTTTCGCCGTGCCGCACCAGAGATTGCCGTGATTGTCCTCTTGAATCGCCATCACCACATTATTTGGCAGCGAGAAACGGCGTACTTTCAGGGTTTGGCGATCGAAACGGCAGAGACCGTCGGCGGTGCCGAGCCAGAGGTCGCCGCGCACACTTTCGTAGATTGCATGGATGATGTCGGTGGAAAGACTGGTCGTATCGTTTTTGTTTGGTTTGGCGATAAGCGTCCAGTTTTCGCCGTATTGTTTGCGAAATAAACCGGATATTTTGCCATTACCGTCACCTTCGCCGGCGGACCAGAGTGTACCTTGTTTGTCAAGCGTAATGTGCAGATTTAAGTATCCCCAAAGCAAGTGAGGATAGAGACTCATTCCTTTTTTGTATTGAAAACTTGAATCTTTGACGGTCATTCTCGGAATGAGTGTATCAACGGCATCGGGATTGGTTAAATTCAGAATCCAATACGGTCCTCCCCAAGAATTAAAACACAATGAATCGGGAGCAGTTTGGACAATGCTGCTCACCCATCCTGGAAACGGAAAATTTGTGGCGACGGGTTGTAATCGCTGGATTCTGCTGACATATTTTTCCTGTTGCAGATCGAACCTCATCAAGCCCATCCCCCAGCTTGCCACCCATAAGTTATTGTTACGTTTCGGGTTTACATCTGAATATTCAATACACAAAGCACGAATGTCGTTAATATGGCGAGGGTGAATAGTGTGCGGGCGCGTAAAGGTTTTTACCGTGCCGGCACTGCGTTCAAACTTCGATAATCCTTTTGCCGTTCCTATCCAAATACTGCCGACAGAGTCCTCACAAACAGCATAAATACTCTTGCTTGGCAAACTTGCCGTATCCGCGTAACTTTTTTCGATAATTGAAACGGGGCTTGGAATACATTTAGCAATACCGTTATCGGTTCCTACCCAAACCACACCCGATCTGTCCTTGTATAAAATGTGCAACCAATCGCCAGGCAGTCCCGTCGGAGAACTTGGGTCTATCGCAATTAATCCGACGGGCTTTTTGGTATCGGGATTCATCCGTAAGATACCTTTGTATGGAATAGCGCACCAAATTTCATTCTGTATCGGCACCGATGAAAATATCGAACTGAAATTTTGCAAAATTTGTGTACCCTTACCCGCCTTGTTTGTTACTACCAAACGGACTTGCTTACCCTTTGCGTTCGGAATCGGTTGCTCAATGCTGTACCACAAATTTTGCCCGTCATCAGCAACCGCATTATTTCGAGTCGGGCAATATCCCGTAAGTATGCTGAAACTTCTCCGCGTATGGTTGTAACGATAAATGTAGCCTTGAACGGTATCGGAGCCGGTAAGATAGACATCGGTATCGGAACCGATTCCGTTGAAGAGCAGATTTCCCCACGCGATGAATCTGACGGGCAATACCGTATCCGGTTTCAGGTATGCAAAATTGCTCTTTGATTGCCGTTGTTCAAGGTACACTATATGTTTACGCGACCTGTAATCATAACGAGACAAGATGCTGTTTTCGGTTTTCAACCATATATTTCCATGCCTGTCTGCATTCATATTGCCGACATCAAACGAAATTGGCTTCCCAAGAGAATCCTTCACTCCGCGCGGAAACCGTTCCCACGCTTGTGTCTGGCGATTCAAAATTGCAACGCCGCTTTTTGTTCCGACCCAAATATTCCCGGCTTCATCCTGCGTAATAGCATTTATCTGGTTCGACGGAATCGTCGTCCAGGGGTGCGCATCATCGCTGCGAAAGACTGTCATCGTATAGCCGTCGTATTTATTCAGCCCGTCGGCGGTGCCGAACCACATAAAGCCGTCGCGGTCTTGGAAGATGCAGGTAACTTCGTTGTTGGAAAGCCCGTTGGCGGTGTTAATGCGCTCGAAACGGGCATGGGCAGTGGGTGGTGTCAGTCTTTCAATTGTAGAAATTGTTTGTGCCGACAGAGTTAAAGCAAAGAATATCGAAGAGAAAAATATTACTCTAAACAGCATAACACTACTCCATAAAATGAAATGCACTAGATATTGGCGGTTATTCGGCAAACACGGCACATTACTTTAACTTTTTCAAAAATGCTTTTAATCTTTTTTCTATCTCTTTTTGTGTCGCAGTATTCGCTTCTTCCGCTTGCAATAAATCACGTTCAATCTTTTTAACAATTGCCATATCAATACTTTTATCCAACGAACCGTCGGTTTGCTTTAATGTAAGGTCTTTCGTAGAGACGTGTTTGCTATCGTTTCCTTGCCGTGATTGTAATTGCTCTTTCTGAAATTGTTGTAACTGCTTTTTCACTGTATCGCGTGATTGACCTGTATCACGAGCAATAATACCAGCATTCAAGGGCTTTTCATGCTCTGAATGCGAAAGGGGGAAGTCTTCCCCCTTTTCTGAGGAATTTGTTATAGTCGTTTTGGGACGACCATTTGTTCTTGCATTAAGTCGGTTATCAAAATTGGGATAAAGAATACGATATAATGCAATACGCTCGGCTCCCGTTAATTGACGACGAAGTAAATTATCATTAATGACAAATTTTCGTTCAGATTCCTCCGTAAGCTCATCCAAGACATATTGTACTGGTACTAGGGATAATTGTAACTCTTGTGCAATACGCAAGCGATTATGCCCCGCTAATAATGTACCATCCTTTCTGGCAACCAAAGGAACAAGAATTCCTCTCTCTTTCACGTCTTGCCGAAGATTCTCAAAATATTCGGGCGTTTCCTCAGAAAAAAAATTGCTGTTAAGAGGATTAACACGCAGTCTTTGGGGAGTTTCTTGTATTACATCAGAAAGTCGTAATCCTGTCAGCGTTTCCACCGCAGCACTATGAGCAATTGTTTGTGAAATCCCTGTCGTAAAATTTTTCTTAGCCATTATACAAAACTCCTCTCTGTAAATGTATGTTTTTTATTACTTTGCTCACGTTCAATAATTTCCTTTACAAGATTGCTATAATCTAAAGCTGCAAGAGATTTTGGAGCATAACGAAAAATATCTTGTTTGGCATACGCATATTCCTTCAACGCTACATTTTCCCGAATGTATGTCGTAAACATTTTATTCCCGAACTGCTCTTTGAGTGAGGCTACAACATCTCGACAAATCGTTTGTTGTTTATTGTATTGCGTAATTATCACCCCCGATACTGTAAGTGTGGGATTGATAAGTTTACGGCGAAACAAATCAATTATTTTCAAAATTCGATTCAGACCTGTTATCGGCAAAAATTCTGCTGAAACAGGAATATAGACCTCATCCGCAGCAGCAAGAGCATTTTTAGTACATAAATCAAGAGCAGGCGGACAATCTATAAGGATGTAATCATATTTGCTCGAAACAGCTTGAATTGCCATTTTTAGAATTTCTTCTCGTTTCAAGGCATTTGCTAACTCAAGCTCAATTGCAGATAATTCAAGATGAGCAGGAATAATATCGAAATCATCAACATGACATATCGCCTCTTCACAGGTTTTTTCTTCGCGTAAAACGTCATAAAGCGTGATATTTTCCTCTTCGCTTAAACCTACACTCGTCGTTAAATTCGCCTGAGCGTCGGCATCAATCAGCAATACCGATTTTCCCTGCCGTATAAGACCTGCACCAATATTTAAGGCACAGGTCGTTTTTCCAACGCCGCCTTTGTGATTTACAAATGCTATAACCATTATGGGGTTCCTTTGATACGATGATGAACGTCCGTGCTGTATGTTCGATAAGCACACACGCAAAACTACGAAATTTCCTTGGTTCTTCTTGATGGAATTCAATGTCAAATTCCTGTGCAGCACGTAGGAAAAAGAATATTCTAGCCTACGTCCTGCACAATGTCCGATTAGACTACTGCAT
>ERZ1066127.165-NODE-165-length-42694-cov-10.672811_pt1 | contig 42694 bp, 41 predicted proteins | sample MGYA00382774_ERZ1066127 | MGnify/ENA primary metagenome ERZ1066127 (study PRJEB33369, sample SAMEA5778357) | biofilm metagenome | biome: Industrial cooling water; feature: Water cooling tower basin; material: Biofilm | place: United Arab Emirates | collected...
CCTTGGGGGAGGTGTTAATCCCATCATTGATTTTCTTCTGGCGAAAATCCCAAGCGGGTTTGTGCTGGTTACACTTTCCATCGCCTTGCTTTTTGGATCTATTGTTTTTTTTCGAAGGGTATTGACTGACATTTTAGGTCTTGATCAGCATGGCAACGTGGAACGTTTCTTTTTCAACTGGAGCCTGGTTTCGTTTTTATGGGGCTTGGTGATCACCGCGTTGATCAGGTCCAGCACTGTGACTACTTCGCTGGTCGTTCCATTGGTAGCCAAAAAGATTGTGAAGTTGAGAAAGGCGGTGCCGTTCATTCTGGGAGCCAATATTGGCACTACTATTACTGCGTTCATTGCGGCTGTCTTTAACTCCAATGCAGCCATAAGCATAGCCATAGCGCATTTCCTGTTCAACCTTTTTGGGGTAACGCTTTTTTCCATGCCGTTCTTGCGGGAGATTCCAATCGAACTGGCCACCCGGCTGGGGCGGTTAACACTCCGGTATCGGTTGGCCGGGTTTCTGTACCTGCTGGTTACATTTTTTTTCGTTCCTTTTTCGCTCATTTATCTGAACAAAGATCGCGCAACGATAACCGAGCTTCTTTACCGAAAAGAGAACCTAGTCACCGGGCGGACGAGTGACTACCGAATTACCATCCGGGCCTATAAAAACGAACAACTGAATACCTGGTCAATGTATGACGAAGCGGCACGCCAGCAACCTCGGCAAACCGTAACGGCCTACCGGAAGAATGATTTGTTGATTCTGAACAATGAGATATATGAGTTTCAATCGGTTGGATTTTGCCGTGCGGGCGCGGATCCCCACGGTCGATACCGCATGTGTATTACCGCCATTGATACCGGATTGAAGGGTGCGTCAGGCGTTCAATTTGATTCGGTTTTTGTTTTTGAAAAGCGTTATGTACCTCAGCCGGCTGATTCTGTGGTTTCGCGGGTTTTTATAGCAAGCCGGGAGAATCTCATTGTCCAGCGGGAGACCCTGCACAATAGCCGGGTGACGGAGCGGGAATGGCTGACGGAGATTAAAAGGCCCTGAAAACCCATACCGAGTTTATGTATATTGCTTCCCCATGGAAGGCATAAAAGAGTCAATTTTCAAGTTCCTGAGGCTGGATAACCTTATCCGGCATTTGACGGGCTACGTGGAAACACGCCTGGAGCTCTTTAAGCTGGAGATCAAGGAGGAAGTAGCCCGGGCCATCGCGCACCTCGTGGTGCTTGTGTTTCTGGTTCTGTTTGGGCTAATGTTATTACTATTCCTGAGCATAGGAGTAGCACAATGGCTGAATGCCTATCTCGGACAGACCGCCACCGGTTATTTTGTCGTGGGGGGCGTTTACTTTTTGTTGTTTTTGTTGTTCATCATTTTCAAAAAACCGATTGATGCACGCATTGAACGCGCTGTCAGAGAGCGCATGAGTCAGGGAAAAGATAAGTCGTATGGAACTACTGGAAATACAGGATCCGGAGAAGAAGCGCTTGATTGAGGAGAGCGAGCGGCATAAGCGCGAGCTTGATCGTGAAGTAGGCGAATTTTCCGATCGCACCGAACGCGTGGTGAAGAACGCGCTGATCATTGGCGGAGCTCTTGCGCTGTCGTATTTCCTTTTCACCCAATTTTCAGGTAAAAAGAAAAAGGTCAAACTGAAAAAGCAGCAGGCGGATAGAGGAACAGCGGAGGTGGAACTTGAGGAGGCCGATCAGCCCCCGTCTTTCCTTTCAAAAGTAGGCACGCAGGTGATGAGTCAGGCCACGGTTATGCTGTTGGCGCTGGCCAAGGAGAAACTTGCCGAATACTTACAATCGAGAAATGAAAAGCATGAAGATTCTTGATCAGTGGTATGCCCACGTGGAGCAAGGCCGCAAGAGCCTGGCTGTGCTCATCGATCCGGATAAGGTTGAGGATACCAGTCGGCTGACACCCCTCATACGGCTCGCGAGCGAAAATTGCGTTGACTATCTTTTTGTGGGGGGCAGCCTCATGACCACCACGAATCTCAGCGAGGTTATCCGTTTTATCAAGAGCCAGGTCAGTATTCCGGTGGTCTTGTTTCCCGGTAATTCCCTCCAGCTTGATGCACAGGCTGACGCGATTTTGTTTTTGTCTTTGATCTCCGGCCGCAACCCCGATTTGTTGATTGGTCAGCATGTGGCGGCTGCCCCGATCATTCGGAATAGCCGGCTGGAAGTGCTGCCGACAGGTTACCTGCTGATCAATTCAGGCAAGATTACCTCGGCTGCTTATATCAGCAACACCATGCCCATACCTGAGGATAAGTATTCGCTGGCGGCCTGCACCGCCATGGCGGGTGAAATGCTCGGGCTAAAACTCATTTACCTCGATGCCGGCAGCGGTGCGGAACGCGAGATCAGCGCCAAGATGGTTAGTGCCGTGCGTCAGGCAGTTAAAGTGCCACTGATTGTGGGCGGGGGCATTAACACCGCAGCCAAGGCAACCAAGGCGCTTGAGGCCGGGGCTGACATGATTGTGGTCGGTAATGCGTTGGAGAAAAACCCGGAACTGCTGATCGAGATTTCTGACAAAGTGTACGAGTGGAACCAATCGCTCCAACCGCGGAAATAGATGGTCTTAGTTGCCGACAGCGGTGGTTCTAAAATTGAATGGCGATTGTTGAGAAAAAATGCGCCTATTGAACAGGCGCACACGGCCGGATTCAATCCGTATTATCAGCAACCTAAAGATTTGCACAACATTCTGACCAGTGAGCTTGTGCCCAAGGTCAAAGAGCCGGTAAACAAAGTTTTTTACTATGGCACAGGTGTCTCGTCAGAAAAAAATCAACAACTGATCCGGGATATTTTTCTGCACTACTTTCCGGGCTCAACAGTGGAGGTTCACTGGGATCTATTAGCGGCTGCCCGTGCTCTATGTGGGCGTTCACCGGGTATAGCCTGCATACTGGGTACGGGGTCCAACTCGTGCTTGTACAATGGCGAAAAGATAGTTGAACAAGTAGCCAACCTCGGCTGGATTCTGGCCGATGAAGGTTCTGGAACGTATGTCGGTAAACGATTGATATTTGATTACTTCCGAGGCAACATGCCGGCCAATCTGGCGGCCCAATTCAAAGCCCGGTATCCGTTTACCCGCGAGGAGGTATTGGAAAAAGTGTACCAACAGGAACGCCCAGGGGCATTCCTGGCCAGCTTCATGAAGTTTATCTTCCAACACCTGAAAGAGCCCTATTGCTATCAATTGGTGTATCGGGCCTTTTCTGATTTCTTCGAGAATAATGTGATGAAGTATAATGCGTACTCGAATTACCCCGTACACTTTACCGGCTCCGTTGCTTTTTACTTTAGCGATCTGGTCAGGCAGGTCGGTCAGGATAAGCACATTCAAGTGAAAGTAATTTCTGAGGGGCCCATAGCCGGCCTCGCGTTGTATCACCAAAAAGATGTGGAGTCCTAATGTCTGTAACGGAGTCAGCCTCGCACTATGATGATCTGGAGCGCATGACCGTGCGCGACCTGCTGGTCAACATCAATCGCGAAGATCAACACGTGGCGCATGCCGTTCAGAAGGCCATTCCGGCAATTGAGGCTTTGGTTTTGCAGATCGTCATCAAGATGAAGGCGGGTGGCCGGTTGTTTTACATCGGGGCGGGCACCAGCGGCCGGCTGGGCATTCTCGATGCTTCGGAGATACCGCCCACCTATGGGTTGCCTCAAGGCAGAGTAATCGGCCTGATTGCCGGTGGCGATGCCGCCATTCGTAAAGCTGTTGAAAAGGCAGAGGATGACCCGCACCAGGCTTGGCGTGACTTAGAAGCCCACCAGATCTCGGGGGCTGACGTGCTCATTGGCATTGCCGCCTCCGGGCGTACACCCTATGTCATTGGCGGGCTTCGGATGGCCAGAGAACACGGTTTGGTCACGGGTTGTATCACCTGCAATACCGGCAGCGAACTTGCCCAGGTGGCTCAGTTTCCAATTGAAGTCGTTGTGGGCCCTGAGTTTGTTACGGGCAGCACACGCATGAAAGCGGGCACGGCCCAAAAGATGGTGCTGAATATGATTTCGACTGCCACCATGATTCAACTGGGCCGGGTAAAAGGAAACCGGATGGTGGATATGCAACTGACGAATCAGAAACTGGTCAATCGCGGTGTACGAATGCTGATGCAGGAACTTCAGGTTGATGAAGCGGAAGCCGAACGCCTTCTGGCACTACACGGAAGCGTTCGTCAGGTGTTGGATGCTCATCGCGGCTGACCTAGAGCAGCGATAGCTGAACCTCCTCAATCACGGCATCCAGCGGCACCAGGTATCGGCTGCGCTTGCCTACTTCCTGGCACACCGCACGCGTGCGTTTACTTACCCCCTTTCGAAACCACCGGCCGTTCAACCGGAACAAGGCGCCCTCCGGCAAGGCGGAGACCTGCACATCGTGGTGGGTGCGGCTGTCGGCCTGCCGCAGAGCATTAACGAGTTTACTATCGGCAAATGTTGATGCCTTTGGGTTGGTCATGTGCTTCTGCAAGGCCGTCAAAACCTCGGCCGGAAACACCTCCTCGCGCAGCAGAGGAGCCATCAAGTCCTGGAACATCTTCTTCCACCTTACCCCGTGTGGTTCTGTGCGCGGCCCAAACTGCAGGTGAACGGCCACATGGGCAACCTCGTGAACGTAGGTCATCAGGAAGAGAAACGGATGAAGATCGCGATTGAGTGTGATTTGCAACGGGCGGCCCGGCCTAAAGGAAAAGTCGCCCACTTTGGTTTGTCGCTTTTGCCGCAACTTGAGCCGAAAGGGGTACCGTTCATACAAGTGAAGACAATACGGCAGGGCCGGGGCCGGCACATGCTGCTGAAGAATGGAGAAGGCACTCAAGCGAGCAAAAATAAAAAAGGCTTTAGTCACCTAAAGCCTTCCCGGGAATGTTTGGTGATTTCTGATTACTTCACTACAGAAGCAGCAGAATCAACAACAGCAGCAGCGCTGTCTACTACAGCAGCAGCTGAATCAACTACTGCATTTACAGTAGAGTCAGCAGCAGCGGCAGCTTCTTCAGCTTTCTTACCACCACAGGCAACGAAAGCAGCAGCCAGGCCACATACCATCACAAAAGCAAGTACTTTTTTCATAGTCGTTTACAGGTTTTAAAAATTCGGCTGCAAAGATACGGGTAAAGGTTGTTTTTTAGCCAAAAACCCGCAAATTTTTATGTTTTGTTTGTTTTCAGGGTGAATTTCGACCCTACCGAGTGGCCATTAGGCACCCTGGCCGCAATTTTATTTCTTCCGGAACACCAAACGCAGTGGAACTCCTTCAAAATCGAACTTATCGCGCAATTTGTTTTCGAGAAAACGCTGGTAGGATTCCTGAACATATTGCGGCAGGTTGCAAAAGAATGCAATCGTTGGCGATTTGCCCGGCAGCTGTGTAATGTATTTGATTTGAATCAGTTTGCCTTTCACCGCTGGCGGTGGATAATGGGCAATCTCGGGTAGCAGGGCATCATTCAAGGCGGATGTAGCAATTCTCTTCGATTTGAATTCGTACACCTGAACAGCCTTTTCAATCACCTGAAAAATCCGCTGCTTTTCCAACGCGGAAGCAAAAATCACCGGCAGGTAGTCGATCGGGGCGAGCTTTTCACCAATCTCTTTCTTGATCTTATCCGCGGTTTTGGAATCCTTCGCCACGAGGTCCCACTTGTTCATCATCAACACCAGGCCTTTGCCCTGCTTTTGGGCCAAGGCAATCAGGCTCACATCCTGGGATTCTAAACCACGTGTAGCATCAATGACATAAATGCACACATCACACTCCTCAAGTGCTTTCAGCGACCTTAAAACGGAGTAAAACTCAATATCGGCATGAACTTTTGACTTTTTCCGGATACCGGCTGTGTCGATCAAGATAAAGTCGTTGCCATACATCTTATACCGGCTGTGAATGGCATCGCGCGTTGTCCCGGCCTCATCGGTCACGATGCTGCGCTCCTGGCCGAGTAAGACATTCAGCAGCGATGACTTCCCCACATTTGGCCTTCCCAGGATAGCGATACGGGGTATTCCGGCATCCGGATCCTCAACGCCTTCGGACGGAAAACTGGCAATCACCGCATCCAATAGTTCACCGGTGCCAGAACCGGTTTCAGCTGAAACCGGGTAAACATCGCCCAGCCCCAATTCATAAAACTCGGCTGCAAGAGTTGCTTTATCCGGAGTATCGGCTTTGTTGGCCGCTACAAAAACCGGCTTCTTACTCCTGCGCACAATGTTGGCGAACTCCTTATCGTAGCCGGTCAGGCCATCGCGGGCATCCACCATGAATACCACCACCGTACATTCATCCAGGGCCATTTCTACCTGCCTGCGGATTTCTTTCTCAAACTTATCATCTGATCCGGTGATGTACCCGCCTGTGTCAATCACGGTGAAGAACTTGCCGGTCCATTCGGCATAGCCATAGTGCCGGTCGCGGGTAACCCCCGGCATATCATCAATAATAGCCTGGCGCTGTTCTACCAGACGATTAAACATAGTGGACTTTCCAACATTAGGGCGGCCAACCAGCGCCACGATATTCGCCATGCGGCAATTTACGATTTTACTACGTGGGGCAATTTGGTACCTTTCAAAATGATGAAGGCCAAGGCGCCCACTACGCTGGGCAGCGTTATTGTGTGGTCGGTGATCTCGGCTGCATTCATCGGCCCGGGTACCATTACCACGGCATTGTCGGCCGGAGCCAACCATCAACTTGATTTACTCTGGGCAGTTGTTTTTGCCACCTTGGCCTGCATTGTTTTACAAGAAGTGTCGGCCCGGCTCGTGATTGATACAGGTCTAACGTTGGGCGAAGCCATTCAACAACGATTGGGCCGGGCAGCCTCCGGCATTAAATGGATTACCGGTGGCTCGGTAGTGCTGGGGTGTGCCGCGTATGAGGCGGGCAACATCCTGGGTGCCATCAGCGGGCTCGAACTGATGTTACCGGTATCTCGCGCTTTGCTTACCGTAGTGGTCGTCCTCTTGGCGGGCGCCATTCTCTGGTCAAGTGTGCGAAGTCTCATGGGTTGGCTGATGACAGGCCTGGTTGGGCTGATGGGCATTGCCTTCTTGTTCTTGTCGTCTAAAACACCTTATCCCGTAGGTGATATCGTTCACGCAGTCGGGCAGGTTGGGGTTCCTCCCGGGGCGGAATTGCTGGCCCTCGGATTGGTGGGCACCACCATTGTCCCCTACAATATCTTTCTGGGGTCAGGCATCAGCAAAGGCCAAACGTTATCTCTGATGCGAGCCGGCCTGTCCGTGTCTGTAGTCATAGGCGGGGCCATTACGGGTTGGATTTTGCTGGCGGGCACATTACTGCCCGGGTTCGATTCGTTTCAACTCGTGGCCGAAGTTTTTCGGGAGCGGGTGGGCACCTGGGGGGCTATTCTGTTTGGATTGGGGTTGTTTGCCGCGGGATTTTCATCTGCCATTACCTCTCCGTTTGCCGCGCAGGTGGTGGCTGAAACTGTTTTCGGATGGCGTAACCGGTATGCCGTAAAAGCGCTGGGGCTTTTTGTGCTGGCCACAGGGTTTACCTTTGGTCTCAGCGGGCGAGCCCCCATCCCGATCATTGTGGTGGTTCAGGCATTGAATGGGCTGCTTCTTCCCCTGCTCACGGGCTTGTTGATATTTCTGGTCAATGACCCCCGATTGGTTTCGCGTTCGGCACAACCCTCGTGGTGGTATAATCTCATTTTGTTGATCGTGATGATGGCCGTTACGCGGATTGGGTTAACCGGCATACTCAAATCATGGCAAGCCGTAACAGGTGTTGTCCCCGTTGAGTGGATCAATGGATTGGTTACCGGGTTGGTGACGGCCGCAGTGGCCGCGCTCAGCATCCGGAAGCGGCTTACTTCACGCTGATGTTTTTCAATTCAATACGGCTCAGCTCGCTGAGTTTGCCAGCGTTGAAGAGCTCATCGGCCTGGTCTACCGTTTGGGATCGATCGAGGGGTTGATAGTTAACGTAATCAACGAAGCGGATGCCGCCAACGACTTGCGGGTTCAGCGCTTTTCGAAAACGAAAGCTGGTTTCATCTTTTTCTTCGAAGGAGTAGGCGAGGTACGCCAGTTCAAACGTCTTCGGATCAAACCAGTAGAAATACACATCACTAAAATCCTCACCACCACCTTGCTGGTCAAAAGTTACCCGCACTTTGTAATATTGCTTTCCCTCAACGGTAGCCATGCCAATCAATTCTTTCTGAACGGCAGCATCATTCAATCCATAAGGCAGCAGCGCAAAATAGATGACGGAATTGGTAGAACTGGCGTATCGCGTTTGCATGGAATCGGGCACGGCAGCCAGCGATCCATTGATTTCGCGCCTGAACCCGTCATTGGTTACGTAATCGTGAATGGTGTTGATGGAATCGCGGAAGATTCGCTCGTAGGAAAATACCCCGCCTTGTCGCATGGCTTTGTAGTGCCGGTCACGAAAATCAAACTCAATAGTTGAGTTCGTGTACGTGTTGCCTCCAGCCATTTGAATGGCACGATCTACGATCTGTTGAGGATCGGAGAGGGTGCCGGAACATCCGGCCATCAGGAGGGCAAAAATCAGCGTTAGAATTAGCTTGTTCATAATTTCGCAATGGCGGTCAGGTAGCGCTCAGGAAGTTCACCAGTCGTGGCTTGCTGGTAGTCGTTATAGCTGCAGGGAACCATACTATTTCGCCCGTACTGCTGGGCGTGAGGAGGCACAATCTCCATCCACCATTTCTCGGTAAGCTTGCTTTTGTAAAACGTGAGCGTTTCGGGTTCCTGCGGCATGGCTACCACGTATTTGATGAAGTCATTGCTGCGGAAGTTAAGCTCATGCTTGCGCTGATAAAATCCTTCGATGAAGTACCAGATCATGGTCGCAGTTACGGAAGCCGTCTTTCGATGCTCGTCATCGAAATCAGCGCTGTACCCGTAGAAGCCGGCCGAACTTAACTTTTCATTCAAACCGGCATACCAGCAGATCTGGCAAGCTTCTTCTCCGGTAAGACCAAAGGGCTGCGCATGCTCACTGCCGGGCGCATCGGCCGACTTAATTGACGCCAGGTCAAAGGAAAGCATGTCGGCCTGCCGGATGGTGGGCTCCATTTCGGTGAAGTTGTGGCGCATTTGCCCGATGCGAAAAGCCTCAAAATAGAGTTTCTCCAGAATGGCGATGGAAGCCGGATCAATTAAGTAACTCTGATAGGCGAGGTGAATGTAACTGTGCAGATAGTTGGGTTCGTGGAGCAGGATCTTGTGAATGTGCTTCCGGTCGGCCGTGCTGGTGTGCTTGTCATCCAAATCCAGAAAGGCATCCACGTTGAGGATGCTCACCATCTTCTCCAGGCGTTCGTACGCCCAGTATTGACCATAGTCCAGGTCTTGGGTGCCTCCGATGATGAGCGGCAATACATTTTGTTCCATCAAAATCCGGCAGACCTCGCTCAGCCGCACGTACGATTCTTCCAGATCAATGCCGGCATTTAAATTACCGAGATCGACAATGCGGTAGGCTCCGGATCCTCGTTTGAGTTGGTACAATTTTTTGCGCACCTCATCCGGACCGGATAGGTGCCCCGGGTGGTGGCCTGCCCCGCGGGTTTCGTTAAAGCCGAAAATGGCAATATGGGCACCCTTAAAGTCGGGCATTTTTTCGCCAAAAACACGAATGTTTTTTGCCAGGGAGGAAGAACTTGTAATGCCGGAATACAACCCTTCGTCAACCGGGGAGAAGAAAAGTGTGAGGTCCATTGCGTGAAGTTAGAAAAATAAAAAAGGAGAGTTGCCTCTCCTTTTTGTGTTGGTCTCAGGGGCATTAGCCTCCAAAATCGTCAAAGCGAATATTTTCTTTTGGAATGCCCATTTCATCGAGCATTTTCAACACGGCCGCATTCATGAGAGGCGGACCGCAGAGGTAGAATTCTACATCCTCCGGTGCCGGATGACTGCCCAGATAGTTATCGTACAAGCACTTGTGGATAAAGCCGATGTAACCGTCTGCATCTTTGTCATCAAGGCTCTTTTTCACCTTCCAGTTGTCTTCCGGCAGCGGCTCCGATAATCCAATGTTGAATTGAAAATTCGGGAATTGCTTTTCGATTTCGCGGAAGTGTTCCACATAAAACAATTCCTTTTTTGAACGACCACCGTACCAATACGAAACCTTCCGGTTGGTCTTCTCGGTATGGAAGAGGTGGAAGATCTGCGCACGCAGGGGAGCCATGCCTGCTCCGCCACCAATGTAAATCATCTCGCGCTGCGTCTTGTTGATATGGAACTCACCGTAAGGGCCAGAAATGGTCACCTTATCACCAGGCTTGCGTGAAAACACATAGGATGAACAAATACCGGGATTCACATCCATCCACTTGTTATTGGCGCGATCCCACGGGGGTGTGGCGATACGTATGTTCAGCATGATGATGTTGCCCTCGGCCGGGTGGTTGGCCATGGAGTACGCCCTGAAAATGGGCTCATCATTTTTCATCTTCAGATCCCACAGCTTGAACTTATCCCAATCGGACTTGAACACATCCTGCTTGTGACCTAAATCCGGATGAGGCGTAATGTCCATCGTTTTGAAATCAACGGTAGTGGCCGGTACATCGATTTGGATGTAACCCCCTGCCTCAAATTTCAAGGTTTCACCGGGCGGCAGTTTTACCACAAACTCCTTAATGAAAGTCGATACATTGTAATTTGACACCACTTCGCATTCCCACTTCTTGATTCCGAAGATTTCTTCGGGGATGCGGATGTTGAGATCCTGCTTAACCTTAACCTGGCAACCCAGGCGAACATGGTCCTTCTGTTCCTTGCGGCTGAGGTGACCTACTTCGGTGGGCAACACATCACCACCGCCCGACTCCACCACACACTTGCACATGGCACAGGTGCCACCGCCACCGCAAGCCGAGGGCAAAAAGATCTTTTCATTGGCCAGGGTGGACAAAAGCGAACTGCCAGCCGACACGGTTATCGTCTTTTCCCCGTTGATCATGATCTTAACGGGTCCAGACTGCACTAATTTTTTCTGAGCGAATATCAGGAGCGCCACCAACAGCAGAATAACTGCTGTAAACGCAACGATGGAGGTAAGAATGAGCATACTTGTCTTTTAAGCACCACAAATATAGCCATAGGGCCCAAAAACGAACATTTCCCCAAATAAAAAAGGCCTTTGTTTAAGGCCTTTCTAAGGTTGGAATGCCGCGGCTTCGGCTACGCGTAGAGCAGATCCTTAACGGGTAGGCCGGATTGGGCGACCGGCCGGGCATCCGGGGCGAGAATCACGCTGAGGCCGGATCGTTGACCCCACTCAGCCAGCCGCGCCAGTGTAATGGTGCCGCGCATGTATTGATAGCCAAAGCCACGGTAGCCTCCCTTGAAGTCCTCGAAATCCTGCGGCAAAAGGGGGGAGGATTCCGGGTAGCTTACAATCACCTCAATCAAGGCATTATTGGAGAACGAATTTCGGTCGCCCTGTTGTCGTTTTTTGTACTCGTACCGATAGTCAAAAGTGAGGGCAGAGATATCGGACAAGACAGCCGACCCTGTGGGGTAGCTGCCCGCACCCTTGCCAACAAAAATCTGGTTCTCGGCAAACGCACCGTTAACTACTACCGCGTTAAATTCATTTCGAATGGGGGCCAAAAAATGCTGAGCCGGCACATATTGAGGCGCCACAAAGGCAAACACCTGCTCACCTTGGCGCACGGCCCGTGCGATCAATTTGATTGTAAGGCCATTTTCACGGGCAAACTTCAGGTCAACCGATGAGATTTTATCGATACCGAGATTGATAATGTTCTCGGGTTTAATGAACAGGCCGAAGGTGTGGGCCAGTGCAATGGTCAGTTTGAACTTGGGGTCAAAACCCTGAACATCCAGCGATGGATTGCTTTCGGCAAAGCCAAGATCCTGGGCACCCTTCAATGCTTCCTCATAGCTTTTCTGCTCCTCGAACACCTTGGTTAGGATATAGTTGGTAGAACCGTTAAAAATGCCTTCGATGCTGTTGAGCAAATCGTTGTCGTAGTACTCTTCCAGGTTGCGAATAATCGGAATGCTGCCGCACACCGCCCCTTCATACAAAACGGAGCGATCATACTGCTGCTGAAGTTGAAAGACATCTTCCAGGTTTTCCGCCAGCATTCGCTTGTTGGCGGTAACAACGTGTTTGCCGTTTTGAAGCGCCTGCCGAAGAATATCAAAGGCTACACGCGCATCGTCAATCAACTCGACCACCACGTCAATCTCGGGGTCTTGCAAAATTTCCTGGTGATCGAACGTAAAAAGTTCGGCCGGCAATATTCGCTGCTTGTCGCGATTTTTTACGGCAATTTTTTTGATCTCGGCTTTCACTCCGTGCGTTTCGCTAAGTACATGGTAGAGCCCCTGGCCAACACAGCCAAACCCAAATACGCCCAGTTTTAGTTTCTTCTTCATAGTGCCAATTCTTTTGGCTGTTGCTGTAAAAATTTTCGAACTACGTTTTTCAATTGGTTAAACTCTACCAGAAAACCATCGTGACCAAAATCAGACGAGATGGTTTCCAAAACGGCACCCGGTATATGACGGGCCAGTACATCCTGTTCGGCCGGTACAAAAAGATTATCGCTATCCACCGCCACCACCAGTGTTTTGGCCCGGATTTGTTTCAGTGCCCATTCCGTGGATGGGCGGCCGCGCCCCACATGGTGACTATCCATCATTTTGGTCAAGGTCCAGTAGGTAAATGCGTTGAAACGCTTGGCCAGTTTTTCACCCTGGTAGCGCTGGTACGAGGCGGCCCGGTAATCATCCAGGTGGTCGTTCGACTTCTCGGATTGCGTCAAGCGAAAACCTTCGTAGGTGCGGTACGAAATCATGGCCATGGCGCGGGCTGCTTTCAGGCCTTCGGATCCTGCCCGGGCATCGTTTTCTTTCCAGGTGCTGTCGGCTTCAATGGCAAGTCGCTGAGCCTCATTAAACGCTATGCCCCAGGGAGAGTGAAAGGCGTTGCACGCCACGGCCACCAGATTCTCAAATACGTCCGGCTGGATAATCGCCCATTCCAATGCCTGCTGGCCACCCAACGAACCACCCAGTACCGTATGGATCTTTTCCAGTCGCAGGTGTTGGCGCAACAGATCAAAGGCACGCACCACATCGCGGTTGGTGATGAGCGGGAAGTCATGAAAGTAGGCGCTTCCCGTTGCCGGATTTGCAGACAGCGGACCGGTGGAGCCATAACAGCCACCCAACATATTGGCGCATACGATACACCAGCGGTCAGGTGGGAAGGGGCTCCCCGCGGTGAAGAAGTCATTCCACCACGAGGTGACATCCGAGTTGCCGGTGAGCGCATGACAAATCCACACTACGTTGTTGCGCTGTGCGTTCAACTGCCCCAGCACGGTGTACTTAAGCTGGAAGCCGGGCAGTTTCCCGCCCGACTCCAGCTCGAACTCACCGGGATAGTGAAACAAATGGTCTGATTTGGTCATGTCAATGCGATCAGGCTACAAGTTCGCCCTTAAACACTTTGGCAAAGGCCTGTTCAAAGTCACTCTTGATGTCTTCAATGTGCTCGATACCCAGCGACACGCGCAGCAGGTTCGGTAAAACACCAGCCGAAATCTGCTCTTCGTCCGTCAACTGGGAGTGCGTAGTCGCGGACGGTTGAATGATCAGCGTTTTGGCATCGCCCACGTTGGCCAGGTGGCTAACCAACTTCAATTGGTCAACCAACTTGGTAGCGTTCTCCTTGGTGCCCTTCACGGTAAAGGATAACACCGCACCAAAGCCATTCTTCAAATACTTTTTGGCCAGTTGGTGATACGTGCTGCCGGTGAGGCCGGGATAGTTGACGCTTTCCACCTGAGGATGTTCTTCCAACCATTTAGCCAACGCCAAAGCGTTGTCGCACGACCGTTGAACGCGCAACGATAACGTTTCGAGGCCCTGCAGAAACAGGAACGAATTGAACGGACTCAGCGAGGGACCAAAGTCGCGCAAACCTTCCACGCGCGCGCGAATAATAAACGCAATGTTGGGTAAGCCCAGCGGGTTGCCTTCACCAAACACGTCCCAGAATTTTAATCCGTGGTAGCCCTCCGAAGGTTCAGTGAACTGCGGAAACTTGCCGTTGCCCCAATTGTAGTTGCCACCATCTACAATAACACCGCCAATTGAGTTGCCATGGCCACCAATCCACTTGGTGGCTGATTCTACCACCACGGCTGCACCGTGCTCGATTGGCCGGAAGAGATAACCACCAGCGCCAAACGTGTTATCAACGATTACCGGTAAGTCATGCTTTCGGGCGAGCGCTGCGATGGCATCAAAATCGGGCACGTTAAATCCCGGATTACCGATCGTCTCGAGGTAGATCGCTTTTGTTTTCGAATCGATCAATTTTTCAAAGTGCTCGGCTTTATCACTTTCGGCAAAGCGCACGTCAATGCCCAGCCGCTTGAACGAAACTTTGAATTGATTGTAGGTGCCGCCATACAGAAAGGGTGAGGTAACAAAGTTATCGCCTACCGTAAGGATGTTATTGAGTGCGATGAATTGCGCGGCATGGCCGGAGCCAACGGCCAGGGCGGCAACGCCACCCTCCAGCGCGGCAATGCGCTTCTCAAATACATCCGTGGTCGGGTTCATGATTCGCGTATAGATATTGCCAAATTCTTTCAGCGCGAACAGGTTTGCCCCGTGTTCGGAATTTTTGAACACATAGGAAGTCGTTTGGTACAAGGGTACCGCGCGGCTTTGAGTGGTGGGGTCAACTTCCTGGCCGGCATGTAACTGAAGGGTTTCAAATCGTAATGACATAAGTTTCAATTTTTGAGTTTAGTTTTTTTGAATTTTTGATTTTTGAATGGAAAGAGACGTAACCTGAGCCTTGCCCGTCACGCGGCAAGCCGTGCGTTACGCTTGTTGCCCGAAGCTGTGTAATGGCTTTCGAAAACGACAACTGCGTTTAGCAGCAACACCAAATGCAACACATTCGCGTGTGACGCATCGGACTATAATACGTAGGGGATGAGAGAAGCCGCAAAGCGGCAGATGAAGGTTGAATGTTGTTTTTCATACAGCTCATCGGTTTATAGTTCCAAGACAACCTTTGCCTTGGCAGGATTTAGCACCTGGTTCCCGGCTGCCGGGAGGGGTTGCTAGCGCTTCATCGAGCCTGTTCTCTCAGCGCTTCTTTATAAATCGACTGGCTTGCGCTTCATCGATCTGATAGCACAAACGTAGGGCCCTTTAGTATAGTTTGCAAGTAGACTACTAAATTTTTGTTAAAAATCGGATCACTTACTGACGTTAGGTAACAAAATGACCCACGCGTGTGTAAACCATCGCCATTAGGTTATGCCGGTTTATCGGGTTACCTTTGAGCACGTTTTTAGCAGAGATCATTCTGTACTAGCAGGGCAAAAAAGTCGAGCCCCTTCTACTCCCAACGTTTTTTAGCTGAAATCGCACGAGAATCCGGCCCTTTGGCGGCTTTTCAATTTGTATCACCCCATAATCCCAAATGCCACCGGCACTATGACAAAATCCAACAACTCGTTTATCAAGAAGCAAAAGGAGATGATCCGGAAGAAGAAGAAGCAGGATAAAGAAACCCGGAAAAATGAACGCAGAAAAAATGCTACGGGTGGCGATCTTGAAAGTATGCTTGCCTATGTTGACGAGTTCGGCAACCTGACCAGTGTACCCCCCGCTCCGCGCGCAACAACACCGGCCGAAAAGAAGAATTAAATCGTAATCATAATTATCAAATTCAATCATGAAAGAAGGAAAAGTAAAGTTTTTTAACGCTACCAAGGGTTTCGGATTTATCACGCCCACTGATGGAAGCGAGGACATTTTTGTACATCAGACAGGCCTGATCGACACCATTAAGGACAACGACCGCGTGCAGTATGAAGTGGAGCGGGGCAAAAAGGGCATGAATGCCGTTCGCGTAGAGGTGATTCAATAGTGGATCGCCCGTCTACGTTTTTTTTCCCGGTTCTTAAATCAAAAGTCGACCGCTACTTCGAGCAGTCACGCCTTTCCCGTTCGGGTGGCAGTCGTTTGCTAACCAAGGCCGTGGTGCAGGTGCTCGTGGCTGTTGGTTTATATCTCGGTTTGCTTTTTTTGAATTTGCCGGCATGGGCGCTGTTCACGGGGGCTGTGCTCTTCGGAGTAACGTTGGCAGTCCTGGGCTTCAATGTGATGCACGAGGGCGGTCACCAGAGTTTTTCGCGCTACGCGTGGCTTAACAGCCTGGCCGCGTACATGCTGAATGTATTGGGCGGCAATACCTACTACTGGAAGATCAAGCATAACATTAACCATCACACCCACACGAATGTGGCGGGTATTGACTCGGATATCAATGTAGAGCCATTCATGCGCCTGCACCCTAACCAGCCGCTGCGCCAGCTCCACCGGTATCAGCATGTGTATTGGGTGGTGCTCTATGGCATCTCGTACATCGCCTGGGTATTCTATGAAGATTTTGTCAAGTACTTTTCCGGGCGGGTGGCCGTGCATATGCCGGTGAAGCCGTTGGCGTTTCGCGAGCACGTGATTTTCTGGACGACCAAGGTTCTGTATGTCGTGGTCTACCTGGCGATACCCGTTTGGGCGCTGGGTTGGGTAAATGCGATAGCGGTATTTTTGATCGCCACCGTTACGTGCGGTCTTTTCATCAGTATCGTTTTCCAGCTGGCCCATGTGGTCGAGGCGACTGATTTTCCTCTGGGTGGCGCTGTGAAAGGGGAGTGGGCGCTTCACCAAATCAACACCACGTCCAATTTTGCTACCCACAACCGGCTGCTGTTTTGGTTGCTGGGTGGGTTAAACTTTCAGGTCGAGCATCATTTGTTTCCGAAGGTAAGCCACGTTCATTACCCTCAGCTGAACCGACTGGTGAAGCAAACCTGCCGGGAATTCAACATTGCCTACCACGAATATTCGTCCATGTTTGATGCGCTCCGGTCACACCTCCGGTATCTTCAGAAAATGGGCACCACCCCAATTCCGGCATGAGGCAACTCAGAATCGTAAAGCAGATTACCAACCGCGAAACACAATCGCTGGATAAGTACTTGAGTGAAATCGCCAAAGTTGATCTGTTAACGGCTGATGAAGAAGTTACCCTGGCGCGCAGAATACGGGATGGCGACCCGGTTGCGCTGGAGCGTCTTGCCAAAGGGAATCTGCGTTTTGTTGTTTCAGTTGCCAAACAATACCAAAACCACGGGCTTTCACTGAACGACCTGATCAATGAGGGAAACGTTGGCTTGATTAAGGCGGCTGGCCGCTTTGACGAAACCCGCGGCTTTAAGTTTATCTCGTATGCGGTGTGGTGGATCCGTCAGTCCATCATGCAGGCCTTGGCGGAACAATCACGGGTTGTTCGGTTACCCCTCAATCGCATTTCCTCACTGAACAAGATTTCGCGGGCCTATGCGGAGTTGGAGCAGCGCTTTGAGCGTGAACCGACCGCGGAAGAAATTTCGAAGCAATTGGATATCTCCATTGAAGAGGTGGAGATCAATCAGCGCGTTTCCGGCCGGCAGGTATCCATGGATGCTCCCTTTGTCCAGGGGGAGGAAAACACGCTGTTGGATGTGCTGACGAGCAGTACGGAAGCCAGCCCGGATCAGGAACTGGTCAATGGGTCGCTGAGGCGCGAAGTAGAGCGGGCACTGGCGTTGCTTACTCCACGCGAGTCCGAAGTAATCCGGCTGTACTTTGGTTTGGACGGCCAGCACGCCTGCCGCCTGGAGGAGATCGCACACCAACTGCACCTAACGCCCGAACGCGTGCGCCAGATTAAAGAGAAGGCGACTCGCAAATTGAGGCATCAGGCCCGAAGCCGTCTTTTAAGAGAATATCTCGGTTGAATTCCAAGAACCCAAATCAGCGTGTTGTTCCCTACGTTAACATCCCGCCATCGACCTGAATCACCTGGCCCGTTACGTAGGCCGAAAGATCGGAAGCCAGAAATACACAAGCGTTGGCGACATCCTCGGGCTTACCGCCTCGCTTCAACGGAATGGCATCGCGCCAGCTCTGAACCGTTTTTTCATCCAATTTGCCCGTCATCTCGGTTTCAATGAAACCGGGGGCAATGGCATTGCTGCGGATACCCCGCGAGCCCAGCTCTAAGGCCACCGATTTGGTAAATCCGATAATACCGGCCTTCGAGGCTGCGTAGTTTGCCTGGCCGGCATTGCCCTTGATACCCACCACGGACGTCATGTTGATGATGGAGCCGCTCTTCTGTTTCATCATCGGTTTGGTTGCAGCCTTCACCGTATTAAAACAGGATTTCAAATTCACATTCATGATCTTGTCCCACATTTCTTCCGTCATGCGCAGCAGCAGGTTGTCCATGGTGATGCCGGCATTGTTCACCAAAATGTCGAGCGCGCCAAATTCAGCCACCACATCGTTGATCAATTTCTCGGCCTGACCAAAATCGGAGGCATCGGAGCGGTAGCCTTTCGCCTTAACACCTTTCGCAGCCAGTTCCGCTTCCAGCGCCTGACCTTGCTCAACGCTTGATAAATAGGTGAACGCCACATTTGCTCCATGCTCGGCAAACGCCAGGGCAATGGAACGACCGATTCCTTTGGATGCACCCGTGATGAGTGCGGTTTTATTCTGTAATAGCTTCATTGTGATTCGGTTTGTTATTGACATGAATTTGGCCCGAAACTACTGCTTTTTTTGGGAGGTTTATTTGGGTTAATTTGCCCCGTTTTTAACGATAGACTTACCAGCACTATGTCAAAATACGATGTCATTGTTATCGGGTCGGGCCCTGGGGGGTACGTGGCCGCCATTCGCGCTTCGCAACTGGGTTTGAAAGTGGGCGTGGTGGAGCGCGAAGAATTGGGAGGCATTTGCCTCAACTGGGGTTGCATACCCACGAAGGCGCTGCTCAAGAGCGCCAATGTTTTTGAATACGTGAAACATGCGGCAGACTATGGCATTGCCGTAAAAGGCGCGGAGGCAGATTTCGGCAGCATGGTGAAGCGCAGCCGCGATGTGGCGGCCGGCATGAGCAAGGGCGTTCAGTTTTTGTTTAAAAAGAATAAGATCGATCAGATTTCCGGCCACGGCAAACTCAAGAAAGGCGGCAAGGTGGAGGTAACCGATGCGGCCGGTAAGAAAACGGAATACGAAGCCAAGCATATCCTTTTGGCCACGGGTGGTCGCTCACGCGAGTTGCCTAGCATGCCCATCGATGGCAAGAAAATCATCGGATACCGCCAGGCTATGGTTTTACAGCAACAACCAAAGAAATTGCTGGTGGTGGGTTCGGGCGCCATTGGTGTTGAGTTCGCCTATTTCTACAATGCGATTGGTACGGAGGTAACCATCGTGGAGTTTTTGCCGCGCATTGTACCGGTGGAGGACGAAGAGGTATCCAAAGCACTGGAGAAGTCATTTAAGAAGTCGGGCATGACGATTCATGTCAACTCGGAAGTAACTAAGGTAGATACGAGCGGCAAGGGTTGCGTGGCAACCGTAAAGACACCCACAGGCGAAATCAAGATTGAGGCAGATGTGGTGCTTTCGGCTGTTGGCGTGGCCACCAACCTGGAAAACATCGGCCTGGAGGAGGTGGGTGTGAAGACCGACAAGGGCCGGGTAATCGTGGATGATTATTATAAAACCAATGTGCCCGGTGTTTACGCCATTGGTGACATTGTGAAAGGTCCTGCCTTGGCACACGTAGCCTCGGCTGAGGGCATCATCTGTGTTGAGAAAATTGCCGGTCAGAACCCGGAGCCGCTCAACTATAACAACATACCCGGCTGTACCTATTGCTCACCCGAAATTGCTTCGGTTGGGTTTACCGAGGAAGCCGCCAAGAAAGCAGGCTATCAGATCAAAGTGGGTAAGTTTCCGTTCACCGCCTCGGGCAAAGCCAAGGCGGCCGGGGCTTCAGATGGTTTCGTCAAGGTAATTTTTGACGCGAAGTATGGTGAATTCCTCGGTGCCCACATGATTGGAGCTAACGTCACGGAAATGATTGCCGAAGTAGTGGCAGCCCGCAAACTGGAAACTACGGGCCATGAGATCATCAAATCGGTTCACCCGCACCCCACCATGAGCGAGGCCATTATGGAGGCAGCGGCCGCTGCCTATGGCGAGGTCATTCACCTGTAAGCGAACCGCCAAAGCGTCAAAAAAAGACCCTTTTTCGGGTCTTTTTTGCTTTTCAGCGATTCGGGCTGGTTTCATTTGACTCCCCAGGCGTATCTATACAGGCAAATCACCTCGGTATGAAAATGTTACCTGTACAGTTCTTCTTTCGAAGGGCGAAGGTCTTCGCTACCTTGTTGCTGCTTTGCCTTTTGGCCTATATGGGTTACCGGCTTGTTGAACTCCTGACGTGAAAGTCAACAAAAGACCCGAAAATCTTACATGAGGGTGACCTTGCCCGTTTTGTTGAACGTTTCCCCGATCACTTTTAGCACATTTGATTGATTAATAGCAAAGATCAAGGGATATGAAGCGAGTGAATTTAGTCGGATTGTTTGTGTTGTCCGCGGTTTGCGCTTTGGCCAATCCAAATGCTGAAATTTCCGGAAAGGTGGTAAACGTCATTGACGGCAACACGGTCGAAATCATTTCAGGCGATCTCGAACGAATCAAAATTTACTTTCTGGGTATTGACGCCCCCGAATTGGATCAGGAGTATGGCGATCGGGCAAAAAAGCTCATGGAGAAAATCACGCTCAACAAGAATGTAGTCGTTCAAATTACCGGCAAAGACCGCCTCGGTCATCGCATCGGAATCATTTTGATTGAAGGCAATGTTGATCCCCGTCTCGAAATGCTGAAAGAAGGACTCGCCTGGACGGCCGAGAAGAACGCCATTCCGGAGTTGGAGAGCCTGAAAGAACTTGCCCGCGCCAAGAACCGTGGCTTGTGGCGACAGGATGATCCGGTTCCTCCGTGGGTTTTCCGAAGACAGCAGACCTTGTTCATGCCTAAGGCCAGCTAGCAAAATATTTATCGGGTTCACCCGTTATACCTCAGCTATGCGAAACATGCTGAGGTTTTTTTGTCTGGTGATGGCCAGCGGGCCTTCCCTTTTGTTTGCTCAGACCAATACATTGGGCGATCGCGAAATACGAGAGCGCCCGGAGGCCGCCATCACAACCCACACTCCCCGAAAGAAGAACAAGCTGATCTTTTTCAAAAGGCCGAAGGTGCAGCACACGGCCGTGTACGAGTACTACGCGCGAGTTGAAGAAGCCGCCCGCGAAAAGCAACGCATGCTGCGAAAAATGGATCGCCCGCAATTCAACGATCCATCCTATTTCGGACATCGAAAACCGCCCAAAAAGCATCCACCTCATAAAAAACGGTTTTGTCGCGAATGCGGGATACGCCACTGACGCAATAGCATTTCTAGCTGGCATACCCTAATTTGGTGCGGTGAACCTCGCACCCTTTATCGAGCACACGAACCTTTCACCCGCGGTGGCCATTGGCGATATCGACCGCCTGGTTGAAGAGGCGCGGCAACATCAATTCTTTGGTGTTTGCGTACCTCCGTTCTGGGTCAAACGGGCCAAACGGGAAATCGGAGTGGCGCCCATCAAGTTAGTTACCGTGGCGGGATTTCCGCTGGGCTACCATATGACCGAGACCAAGTTAGAGGAGATCAAACGGGCTGTAGATGACGGAGCTGATGAAATTGACGTGGTGTTGAATGTGTCCGCATTTAAGACGGGCATACCGTGGACCAAAATAGACATTGTCAAGTGTAGCCGGTTGGCCCACGATCATCAAAAAATTTTGAAAGTAATTCTCGAGACGGCTCTGCTTTCGGACCCCGAAATTGCCGAGGCGTCTAAGCTTTGCGCAGATGCCGGGGCAGATTTTGTCAAGACCTCAACCGGGTTTGCCTCCGGAGGTGCCACGGTGGAACACGTCAAGATGATGAAAGCGGCTGTTCCTCCTTCCGTGGGTATCAAGGCATCGGGTGGAATAAAGACGGCCGAGCAGGCAGTGGCGCTGATTGAGGCGGGGGCGAGTCGTCTGGGTACTTCGTCAGGTGTTAAAATCGTATCTTCGCCAACCTAACCTAACTCCATGAGTTCATTTTTGTCGAATCTGTTTCCGGATGAAGCTTCTCTTCCGGCCCATGTGCTTTTGCCGCAATCGATCGAACAGCGCGAATATCTCATTAACGGTGAATTGTTGCGATGGTCGGGCGACCAAAGCCCTGTCCTAAGCCCGGTGTTTGTCCGAACCCCCAAAGGGTTGCAACAGAAAATGATCGGGAGCACCCCGCTTTTAACATCGCACGAAGCGTTACAGGCGCTGGATGCGGCCGTTCAAGCCTACGATCTGGGCCATGGCGCCTGGCCGATGATGACGGTAGCGGAGCGTATCCAACACATCGAAGGTTTTCTGGAGCGCATGAAAGAAAAGCGATCCGAAGTTGTGAATTTGCTGATGTGGGAAATCGGCAAACCACAAAAAGATTCGGAAAAGGAATTTGACCGCACGTGCGATTACATTGTCGATACCATTAACTCATTGAAAGATCTGGACCGGAATTCGGCACGGTTTGTTCAGGAGCAGGGTATCATGGGGCAAATCAGACGGGTGCCGCTGGGTGTGGCCTTGTGTATGGGGCCTTACAACTACCCCTTAAATGAGACGTTCAGCACCTTAATACCCGCTCTCATCATGGGTAATACGGTTGTATTCAAGCCGGCCAAATATGGTGTCCTGCTCATCCGCCCGTTGCTGGAAGTATTTCAAAAAAGTTTTCCCAAGGGCGTGATCAATATCATTTACGGACGCGGCCGTGAAACCGTTGGCGCGCTGATGGAGACCGGTAAAGTGGATGTGTTCGCCTTTATTGGAACGAATAAAGGAGCAAATGATCTCAAACGACTGCACCCGAAGCCTCACCGACTCAAAGCAATCCTTGGACTGGATGCCAAGAACCCGGCTGTTATCTTACCGGATGCCAATTTGGACATTGCCGTACCAGAATGCGTGTTGGGTTCACTATCATTCAATGGCCAGCGTTGCACGGCCTTAAAGATCATTTTCGTCCATCAATCGCGGGTAGAAGAATTTACCAAGCGCTTTTGTGCCGAAGTAGCGAAGCTTAAAATGGGCATGCCCTGGGAGGCGGGCGTGTCACTCACGCCTTTGCCTGAACCAGGTAAAACGGAATATCTAAAAGGTCTTGTCGAAGACGCCATTCGGTTAGGTGCACGCGTGATCAATGAGCGGGGTGGCGAAGTAAATGAGACATTCTTTTACCCGGCTGTCCTCTATCCGGTGAATAACAAAATGAAGGTGTACTACGAGGAGCAATTCGGTCCCGTGGTGCCGATAGTACCGTTTGACGATACCAATGAAGCGATCAGCTATGTGGTGAATTCGAATTTTGGGCAGCAGGTGAGCTTGTTTGGCCAAAATTCAACCACCATGGCACAGTTGATCGATTTACTCGCTAATCAGGTGGGGCGAATCAACATCAACGCGCAATGCCAGCGCGGACCTGATACGTTCCCGTTCAACGGCCGTAAAGATTCGGCTGAGGGTACGTTGTCGGTGGCGGATGCGCTGCGCGTGTTTTCCATTCGCACCATTGTAGCTGCCAAAATCACAGACAGCAACAAACAGATGATTGGCCAGATTATCCGCAATCGCGAGTCTGCCTTTCTCAGCACGGATTATATTTTCTAAAAAATGCCACCTGCCGAGGTGCAGGTGGCGGGGTTGGTCAAGGTCGTTCAGCGGCTACGCGGCTTTATTCTTCACGTCACACGTGCTGATGCCGAGGGGCGCATACAGCGGACAGAAACTAACGAGGCTGGTGAGCACAAAAACGCCACCGAGAATAACCAGTACGAGACCCAGCGTGCCGGTCACCGTGCCCGTGAAGTACAATACAGCAAAGATGGCGGCCAGGATGACCCGGATCACGCGGTCAACATTTCCCATGTTCTTTTTCATAGTTTGTTTTTTAGGGTTATGGATTAATTACTTCAATCATTTTCACCAGGCCGTACACCACGCCTACGCAAAGGAGGCAGACAATCCAAAATCGGAATACCCGGTTGGCTTTCACGTGCGGTCTGTTTGATGGTGGAAAGGTAAGGCAGTGACTGCGCCCAAGGCGGTGATCTTGGTCACCAAGACGAGCAACTATCTGATAATCAGTGGAAAAAAGTCCAGCAAAGTTGAAAAAAATAGCCGTGGTGATGGCCACGCGGTTTTAAAGCAACTGAATGCCGGTTTCCAACTGCTTGAGTCGACCGTCTTTTTCCAGTTTTTTCAATACGCGGGTAATTACCTCACGCGAGGTGCCCAACTCCTGCGCAATTTCGCGGTGCCGCAAATCCAGCAGCGAGCTTCCCCGCAGGCTCTTCTTCTGTTGCAAGTAATCCAGAATGCGTTGGTCGAGGTTTTGGAAAATCAACGAGTTGATTGTTTCCAATAGCTCCATATACCGCAGGTCGTATAGATCGTAAAACAAAGCACTAAACGCGGGGTACTGCTGCACCCACTGGTTGACGCGGTGCACCGGAAGCAGCAACACTTTGCTTTCTTCTTCAGTCAAAGCAAAAACCCGGCTGGGTGTTTGTTTCAAACCAGCCAAAAAAGACATGACGCAGCTTTCCTTTGGGCGAATGTAGTAGAGCAATAACTCACGGTCTTCGGAGCGGCTGAATACTTTCAACACGCCTGCCAATACCACGGGAAGCATTTTTATATACTGGCCTTCGTGGAGAATTTCGGTATGGGCAGGAATCTCCGCAATAGTTGCTTCGTTAGCGATTTCATGCAACAGCTCAATCGGCAGGCCGGGCAGGTGTTCGCGGATGACAGCTACTTCGGTCATCAAATCATCAGCTTATCGATAAGTTGATCAACGGTAATTCCTTCCGCTTCAGCTTTGAAATTTCTGACAATGCGGTGACGAAGCACAGGCCGGGCAACCGCTTGTACGTCTTCAATATCGGGCGAATACTTTCCGTTCAGGAGAGCGTGACATTTAGCTCCCAATACCAAAAACTGGGAGGCTCGTGGGCCCGCACCCCATTCGAGGTAGTCGTTAGCAATGGACGAACCGTTTGGTCCGGGCCGCGTCTGTTGCGAGAGTTTGACCGCATATTCCACTACGTTGTCGGCCACCGGCACGCGCCTGACCAGGTGTTGATAGGCCATGATCTCGTCTCCGGTAAGAATCGTGTTGACCTGGGCCAGACTGTCGGTGGTTGTCTTTTTTACGATCTCGACTTCCTGTTGGTAGTTGGGATAATCCAGCAGGATATTAAACATGAAACGATCCAGTTGCGCCTCCGGCAGGGGGTAGGTTCCTTCCTGCTCGATCGGGTTCTGCGTGGCCAGTACAAAGAATGGCCTGGGTAAAGTATACCGGTGTCCGGCAATGGTAACCGCATATTCCTGCATACTTTCGAGCAGCGCGGCCTGCGTTTTGGGTGGCGTGCGGTTAATCTCATCCGCCAATACAATGTTGGCGAAGATGGGCCCTTTTACAAATTGAAAGTTCCGTTCCTTGTCGAGTGTTTCGGCACCTACGATGTCGGATGGCATCAAGTCGGGAGTGAACTGGATTCGTTTGAACTCCAGGTGCAAGGCGGTGGCGATCGTTTGAACCAGCAGCGTCTTGGCCAGTCCGGGTACGCCCACCAGTTGCGAATGTCCCTGACAAAAAATCCCCGTCAGCACCTGATGCACCACCTGATCCTGACCTACGACTACTTTGCCGATTTCGCGGGTTAACTTCTTATAGGAGTCGGCCAGCGCGTCAGCTGCCTCCACATCGTTTGCAAATACCGTCATGTCAGGTAGGTTATTCTAATATGTTACAACTGTCAAACTCCGGATCGATCGTAATAAACACATCCCCGCGTGATTTTTGAAACCACTTATCCAGAATTCGGTCGCGTTTTTCTGACAGGGCTGCGCTTTGAATGCGTGACCAGTCGTCTTTCAGGTTGGCCTGATGAGGCGGGAGCTTGTTTTTGAAGTACAGGATACGGACCGCATCTTTCTGTTGCTCGGTGCGGTAGGTCATAGGCTGGCTAACCGAACCGACCTTCATGGTATCAATAGCGAGATAAACCACGGGGTCAATTTCGCGCATGGAAATGCGCGTGCTCCCATCCTGATCGGTGAAGTAACCACCCAATCCTTTGGTAGCCTGATCGTCTGAATACTCTTTGGCCGCTACGTCAAACTTAATGGAGTCTTTCACAATCTTTCTGCGCAAGCTGTCGAGGTATTGACGGGCTCGGTCAATGTCGTTGGCTGAGGGCACAGCCGAAATCAGAATGTGCCGTGAATTATACTCATTACCTCTCCGGTCGATCAGTTGCATGATGTGAAAGCCAAATGGGGATTCAAACGGCTGTGATATCTCGCCCTCGCGCAACTTAAAAGCCATGGCTTCAAAGCTGGGCACCATGGCTCCGCGACCTACGTAACCCATCTCGCCACCATTGTACTGCGCACTGGGGTCTTCCGAATACTTGCGGGCAAGTTCGTTGAAATTTTCGCCACTTAAGATGCGATTGCGCAGATCAGCTAGCCGTTGACGAGCCTCCTGCTTTTGAGCTTCACTCACTTTGGCCACGCGCACAATTTGGGCTACCTCCACATCTGATGAGTAAAAGGGCAGGCTGTCTGCCGGGATTTTGTTAAAGAATCGTTTCACTTCGGCCGGGGTAATGGTCAAATCCTTGGTTATTTTAGATGTCATCTCACGGGCCAGCTTCTGCTCACGAATCTGATCGCGCAATTCGATCTTGATTTCGGCCAGCGTTTTTCCATATGCCTGTTCCAGTTGCTCGGGCGAAGTACCTGAGTTTTGCAGAATCATTTGCATGCGCTGATCCGTTTCCGCGTCTACCTCTTCGTCCGACACGGTCACGGAGTCAATTTCCGCCTTCGCCACCAGCAGTTTATTTACAATCAGGCGATTTAGCATACCGCACCGGGCATTGCTCGAAGCCGGATTCCCATCTGCCAGATAATTTTGATAGGCCCCTTCGAGCTCCGACTTCAGCACGATGTAGTTATCCACCTTGGCAATAATCTTGTCGATCACAAAGCCAGACGATCCGTCCGGCTGTGTCGGCTGTGCCTGAGCCAGCCAGCTGGTTAGCAACAACAGGCTACTGATTATAGATCTCAAAGTCCTTTCGCTCGGCAGCTTTTTCATACACCTCATCTTCCAATTTACGTGCAAGTTCAACTTTTCTCTTGTTTAAAATAATATTTTTGATGTCTTCGCGAACGAAGTCAATGGGCGATACATTGTCGGAAATCTTGTAGGCATCCACTTTCAGGAAGTAGAGGTAGTCATCATCCTGGGTTTCAAAGAACGGGTAAGATCGCAAAAACTGGACTTTATTGGGGATCTCGGCCAATGGCGAATTGGCAACCAGTTTGTCGAATTCAATCCAGGTGGAATCCGACAGGTGGTAAGCCGCAGAAAAGCTGAGGCAGTACGAGGCGAGTTCCTTACCTTCTTTTTCCTTTTTCGAAAACATTAGGTCTTTGATACGATTGGTACGGGGTGCCCCTTTCGGCACTTTGATGAACGTGCCCTGTAAAATGTTTTGTTTCAATACGAAGTTGTCCTGGTGTTCACGGTAATAATTTTCAATCTCTGTATCAGTAATGCTATCATTCAAATGCTGTCGGATGTAATAATTCTGATACTCATAGCCAATCAGGCTATACCGGTAGTCCAGCACTTTGCGCTCTACCTCGGCTTCGTTAATGTCAATGGTGCGCATGGCTTCCTGAATCAACACTTGCTTTCGGATCCAGCTGTTGATGTAGGCGGCCACGCGTGCGGTGCTGTCGGCCGGAGATGAGTCTGTAGTTGCAATGCCCTCCAATTCATCGAGGTACAAGATGACATCGTTCACACGGGCTACTGCTTTGCGCACCGGTTCGGCCGGTACGTTCTCTTTTTTCACCCGAATGAGGTCGCATCCGGCCATTAGGCCGCAGAAGGAGAGGAAAAAGAGTGCTTTCGTTGTCATTTGCCGGTAGGGGAAGGAACCAATGTTTTAAGAACGGATTTTTTCACTTTCTTATTGACTTTCACGGGATATTTGTTTCTAAGCCTGGTGAGCCATTGCGTTTCCAGTTCGCTTTGATAGTCGGAAATCACGCGTGCGCGGGCCTCAGAAAAAGTCTGCGTGCCGGGAGGAATCAGCCGGATGATTTCAACCAGATAATGATTGTAATCGATTTGGGTTTGCTGCATACCTACTACCCACGTGACGCGATCAACGGCTTTGTTCTCACCTTTTTCAAAAATGCGGGGGCCAATAACCTGCCGCAATTTTTTCAAATCGGCTTGCCGCAAGGTATCGCCTTGCATCACTTTTTGCCGGATTTCGTCAACTACCTCTTGTTCGCTGGCCACGAGCAGGCGGGCCTCCACGCGATCCCCCGCCTGGTATTTGCCGATGTGTGCGGCATAGTAAGCCGCCTGCCCGGTTGAATCGTCCGAGGCTTTCTTCCAGACTTCGCGCTCCATAATTTCAAACAGCATCATGCCTTCGCGATATTCGGTGAGCAGGAATCGGAAATCCGGATTCTTTGCCAGCAAGTCCTTCTCTTCGGCATCTTCAATCGATTCACTGACAAAATTAGAGTAGTGATTTTCCATGCAGGCCGCGGGTGAAAGTCCGGAGGGAGCCTGGTTACGCATTACATACCGGATCGCCTGATCCACCGTAAAGGTTCCGGTCGTTAATGAAAAAAGTATTTGCGACCGGAAATCAGCGGACCCCGTGTAGGCCCATTTACCTTTTACGACATTGGAATCGGCCAAGGCCAGAAATCGTGCTTTGTTGTCGGCATTCTCCGCGAAGCCGTACTGCACGCGTTGGCGCTGGCGTATGGCACGCTGAGCTGTGCTAAATCGCTCATCCCGGCTAATCCTTTTTTTCAATGAAGCTTCGAGTTCGCTATAGGGGGGCACGGGTATTTTCTTTTCCAGCCGGATAATGTGCCAGCCGATTCCGGATTCAAATACATCGGAGAGCTGACCGGGATTGCTGAGGCTAAACGCGCGGGATTCAAACTCCGGAACGGAAGCCAGCGCACCCACCCCAAAGGGGCGCAGCTTGCCACCCGAGTCGCGCGTGTTCGCATCTTCCGAAAACTCTTTGCACACATCCTCCCATGCCCGTCCACCTCTGAGTTGGTCGTAGGCTTCGAACGCCCGGTTGCGAACTGCAGCATCGGGCGAGCCACCTTTGCGCAGCAGAATGTGTGATACTTCAACTTCTCCGGGCGACCGCTGCTTTTCGAATACTTTGATAATATGGTAGCCAAACCGTGTTCTGACAATGTCCGACACCTGGCCGGGTTCCGTCCGGTAGGCCTGCTGTTCGAATGGGTACACCATTTGCAATGCCGTGAAAAACCCGAGGTTGCCATCATTTTGTTGGGCGCTCGGATCCTGTGAGTTTGCGCGCGCCAGTTTTCCAAAATCTTCACCGGCCAATGCTCGTTGACGCAAGGCAGCAATTTTTTCGAATGCGGCCAGCGTGTCGGCCGGGGGAGCATCCGGCTTTACATTGATTAGCAAATGGGCAGCCCGGATTTCGTATTGAAGGCGCTCGTACGCTTCGCGACTGAGTTGATCAAGTAAATCCGGTTCGTTGCGGTAGGGGCGTTTCAATTCCTCGCGGTATTGTTTGAACTCCCTTACAAACTTGGCTGTGGTATCAATGCCCTGGGCTTTCGCCTCGGCCACCTTCAACTTAAAGTTAACGAGCAGATTGAGGTATTCATTGACCTTCGACTCGGTGTAGTCGTTTGGCTGGGTGTGATTCTTGCGGTACAGGTGGATAAACTCATCGGCCGTGACCCCTTGTTGGTTCACGGTAAACAACACGGGCTGAGTCTGTGCCATAGTCCCCCAACCCATCAAAACAAGAATCAACGTGCTCCAGCCGTAACGATGCATAGAAAATAAAAACAGGGCTACAAAAATACGGCTTTTTCGGCCAACCCAAGTACCTGAAAACCCGCGGAGAGGTGCGTTGATGGCCGGGTTAAATTTTCTTGGTCAGGCGGCAAATGGTATTGCCATCACGGTTCAAATACTCTACCTCGTCCATAATGGATTTAACGAGGCGAATGCCAAGGCCGCCTTTTCGTTTTTGATGAATCAGATTGTCCAGATCGGGTGTTTGAAACTGGTTGATGTCAAAAACATTCCCTTTGTCAATAATTTCAAAAATGATGTGCTGACGGTCGCCCCGCGTGATGCAAATACCGAGCGAATCATCGGGGTTACAGTGGTGCGCATGAATCATCAGGTTCGAGCACATCTCGTCCAGCGCGAGAACGATCTCGCCCTTGGTGATCTCGTTAATACCCTCCTGATCCAGCGCCTTTCGAACAAAGTCGCGGATACCCTTCAGGTTATTGAGGCTGCAACCGGTGTTAAACTGATAGCTCATCCGCAAGCTGCTTGGCTTCACCCTTGGTCTGCCGGATATTCAGCAGGTCGGCCAATCCCAGAATAGAAAAGGTATTGGCAACACGCTCCTGCATACCGAATAAGACCATTTGTATTTTCTTTTCTTTAAACTCATCGATGTAGGACATAAACACGCCCAAACCGGCCGAGGAGATGTACTCCAGGGCATGGCAATCAATCAAAATCTTCCGATGGCCTTCGCCCACACTTTTGGCGATTGTCAGGTCTAGCTCGATCGAAGAGCTGGCATCAATTTCACCGATGACATGGATGATGTCGGCTCCCTCTTCCTGTAGTCGTTTAATGTGGACCATATAGTTTATACGCTTTTGAGTTCGTTTAGTTCATGATGTCCGTCCGTTTCCCCGGCCGGTTCCAGTTCCAGTACCGGTTCGGGCTGCTTGAATTTCAGAATCATCATGGTGTAGTCGTCATTGAGCTCTTCACCCGAAAACTCATACAAACGCCTGATGAGATGATCCTGTATTTCGCGGGGAGATTTCTCCGTTACCTCCATCAGCGCCTGTTGCAGGCGCTCCATCGAATACTCCTCGCCTTTGTTGTTTTTTGCCTCGGTAATTCCATCGGTGTACAGCACCATCACATCGCCCGGGTGGTAGGCCAGCACATTGGACTCCACCATCCGGCAATAATCACGGCTGCGCACCATACCCAGCGCGCTGCCCTTATCTTTCAAGAAGTTTGATTGCTTATCCGCCTTCCGGAAAAACAGAACGGGGCAGTGCCCGGCCCGCGCATAGTGTATTTGTTTTTCGCGGGAATTAATCAAAAAGTAAATGGCGGAAATGAACGAGCCGCGCTCCAGGCAAAACACCAGGGCCTGGTTGGCGCGAACTAAAAAATCTTCGGGCGAAAGCCCCTGCTGGGCCAGGCTGTGGAAAATGCCCTTCATTTGCGACATGTGAAAGGCGGCCGTGGTGCCTTTACCCGACACGTCTGCAATGATCAGGGCGACTTCATGGTCGCTTACGCGGATGGTATCGTAGTAATCGCCACCCACTTCATCGGCCGACTCGCTGAAGGCGGCTACTTCAAAGTCTTTGTCCTGCTCGAGCTTTTGCGGCAGCAAACTCTTCTGCACCGTCTTGGCGATTTTCAGTTCTTCTTTGTAGCGTTCATTCTGGAATGCTTCCTCCATCAACCGGAAATTCTCAATCGAGATACCCGCCTGATTGGCGAACGTGGCCGTGATGCGCGTCATTTCTTTATTAAACGCATCCGGCAATTCCTTGAGCAGGGCGAGGGTGCCGATGGTCTCGCCTTTCACCACAATCGGGTTCGTTAAGATGGAGCGAAAACGGGCGCCTTTCATGGTAGCCAGGTGTTTCGACAGGTTGGTGGTCTTGTCGGTTCCCTGGTCGAGAACACCCTTGATGTTGTGTGTCCGGATGTGGTCCTGAATTCTGCGCGCTTCTGCTTCGGTGATTTTGTAGGTGTACAATTGCGCGTTGCCCCGCGCACCCCGGATTTCAAGCCAGGCGGCATCGGCATAGGCCGACCCGACTGAACTCTCTAACAGAATATTGTAAACACTCTCTTCGTTTTGCTCCGTTTGTATCGACTGGCTGATGCGCTGAAAGTTCACCACTTCCTCCAGTTTTTCTTCAAACACAGAAGAGGTGGGCAGGTTAAACAAAATAACGAGAAACGAGAACGAACTGTAGATGACCACAAAGCCGAACAAGGCCATATTGAAAATATGGGAACCAAAGTTGATGAACAGCTTCGACTGCTGACTCAGATTTTCAGAGTACGTCAGTACGGTGTACATGAAGTACGACAAGTAGAAGAAGGCCAGCACCAGCAGCAACAGGGAAGTCCACTTTTGCTTAAAGTTCAGGTAGGCCACCCATTTCATGTTGGCCGAGAGCACCAGGGCGAGTAAGCCGACCATTACCTGTATGAACGTGACCGTGCCGGGCGCCAGGCTGATGTTGATGCTGTCATAAATCAGCACAAAGAACATGGAGAACTCAAAGACCGACCACAAACGAATCAGCCACTTCGATTTTTGATACAGGATGAGTCGTTTCCAGGCGGTGTAAGCAGCCAGCAGGAAACTGATGAACAAGGCGAGATTAACCTGGTAGAGGAAATCCGCAAACAGGACATTCGACAGGAGTTTGTCACTGCCCACCAGCGATAACAACAGGCGAAGGGAGAGGGACAGCACCGTGGCAACCAGGCCGGTAGCAAATACTTTCCACAGCAAATCGGTAAAATTCAGCGCATCGTCTCTTTCTATGCGGTAGCGATAGTAAAAGAAAATGCACATGATGTAGATGTCCAGCATCACGCGAGGCAACCACACCGGCACATCCGGGTCAAGCCCTTTGATGTCGCTAAAAACTACCGTGATGTCCGAAAACACCAATATGAGCCACGCTACAATTGAGCCCAGGAAGGAAAGACGAACAATGGCCTTGTTTCGGAGCATAAAACCTCTTGGCGCGGGGGCGCCTGCACAATATTACTTCGATTTTATGACTTTAAACGGCAAAAAGCGGCTGCCGTTACTTGCGGCTGTAGTTGGGCGCTTCGCGGGTGATCATAACGTCATGCGGATGGCTCTCGGTAACACCCGCGGTCGTGATTTTCACGAATCGGGCGGTCTTGAGTTTGGCGATGTTTCGTGCCCCGCAGTAGCCCATGCCGGCACGAAGACCACCCACCATCTGGTACAATACTTCGGACACCAGCCCTTTGAAGGGAACCCGGCCGGATATGCCTTCAGGTACCAGCTTTTTTACATCATCTTCCACGTCCTGGAAGTACCGGTCTTTTGATCCGCTTTCCATGGCCTCCAATGAGCCCATGCCCCGGTACGACTTAAACTTGCGGCCCTCATAAATGATCACCTCACCAGGCGCTTCCTCCGTGCCGGCCAGCATCGAACCAATCATCACACTATCGGCACCTGCAGCCATTGCCTTCACCATATCGCCTGAAAAGCGGATGCCACCATCGGCAATAACTTTTACATCGGAACCTTTCAATGCACGAGCCGCTTCATACACAGCCGACAATTGGGGCAACCCGACACCGGCAACGACACGTGTGGTGCAAATGCTTCCCGGTCCTACGCCCACCTTCACAGCATCGGCACCTGCCTTGGCCAGTGCTTTGGCAGCTTCACCGGTGGCAATGTTGCCCACTACCAAATCAAGCGAAGGGAATTTGCGCTTCACTTTGGCTGCCGCCTGCATTACCCCTTTGGAGTGACCATGAGCGGTGTCAATGCTGATGACGTCAACCCCTGCGGCCCGCAGCGCCTCGATGCGCTCCAGTATATCCGGTGTTACACCCACTGCGGCACCCACGCGAAGACGGCCATATTCGTCCTGGCATGCATTCGGCTTGTTTTTCTTTTTCTGAATGTCGCGGAAGGTGATGAGGCCGGTAAGCTTGCCTTTCTTGTTCACAATGGGAAGCTTCTCAATCTTGTGTTTCTTCAATATGTTTTCCGCTTTCTCCAGCGTGATCCCTTCGGGTGCGGTAATCAGATTATCGCGCGTCATGATAGAGGCTACGGGGACGGAAAGATCTTTTTGAAACCGTAGATCGCGGTTGGTGATGATGCCCAAAAGTTTTCCGTTGGCTTCCACCACCGGAATGCCACCAATGCGGAACTCGCGCATGATGGCTTCGGCATCACGCACCGTGGATTTGATGCTGAGGGTTACCGGGTCCAGGATGAGCCCGCTTTGCGAACGCTTGACTTTTCGTACCTGGGCGGCCTGTGCCTCAATCGGCATGTTCTTGTGAATGAAGCCAAGGCCCCCTTCCAATGCCATGCTGATGGCCAGTTCGGCCTCGGTCACGGTATCCATGGCTGCGGAAATAATCGGAATATTCAGTTTTATCCGGGGCGTGAGGAATGACGTAGTGTCGGTCTCGCGCGGCAATACATCGCTGTAGGCCGGCACCAGCAGCACATCATCGTAGGTCAACGCTTCGAAAAGGAATTTGGAAGAGGGTAGGGCCATGGCAAATACGATTTAGGATTCGTTATTTGCCGGGCAAAGCTAATTGAATTTCGCCATATGCCAATGTCGGCTTCGGGTTAATTGGCTACCTTTACTACCACATTTTTTCACCTATGACCAAGCGTTTTTTTATTCTGGGCGTCTGCCTCACGTTTGCCGCTGGAGTGTTCGCGCAGACACAAACCGGCAAAGCTTCCTATTACGCGGATAAGTTTGAAGGACGCCAAACGGCCAGTGGCGAAAAGTATCGTCACAGCAAAATGACGGCCGCCCATAAGTTCCTTCCCTTCGGCACCAAGATCAAAGTAACCAACCTGGCCAACAACAAGGTGGTTGAAGTTGTGGTGAACGACCGCGGTCCGTATGTCGATGACCGCATTGTCGATCTCTCGAAGTCTGCGGCTGAGCAACTCGATTTTCTTAACCAGGGGCTTACCGAAGTACGAGTAGAGGTTGTTGACGCAGGCGATGGCCGAACGGGCAGCGTGGTTAACCCAATCGACCATGTGGCGGTGGATGAGAAAGAATTCTATGACTTTGAAATTGAACGCCTCCAACCAACCGGATTTGGCGTACAGATTGGTACCTATCAGGAATTGGTGAACCTGATGCGTCTGGCGGATAACCTCAAGAAGTCATATCAGAAAAAGGTAGTCGTTCAGGTGAAGGTGATTAATGGAGTAAAATATTACAGCCTCATCATTGGGGCGGCACCCAGCCGGGCAAAAGCAGAGCCCTTGCTGCGCGATGTTCGCAAGAAATTCCCAGACGCCTTTTTGGTTGAATACAACAAGATGAAGTAATGTGTTTGAACTTTGCGCAGGGTAATCGTGTCGTCTAGGTAACGGTTTGGTTTTGCCAGCTCTGGATATCTTTTTCATTTTGGGTTGCCTGGCCTCGGTGCTGGTCGGGGTGGTGTTGGGCATGCTGGGTGGGGGCGGCTCCATATTATCGATTCCCATATTGGTTTATCTGTTTGGCATCGAACCGGTATTGGCTTCCGCGTATTCCCTGTTTATTGTGGGCGTCACCAGCCTGGTGGGTGCCGTGCCCAAGTACCGCCAGCAGTTGGTGAATCTACGAACGGGTTTAGTGTTTGGCCTGCCTTCTATTCTGGCCATTTTTTTAACGCGGTCGGTGGTGGTCCCGGCCATTCCTGACATCGTCCTTTCGGTTGACGGATGGCATCTCACCAAGCGCATGCTCGTATTAGGCGTTTTTGCCATCCTCATGCTGTTGGCATCTGTTCCGTTAATCCGAGGCCGCCAGGACCTCGAATCCAATAGTCAGCGCTTCCGGTATTTCCTGCTCATGGTCGAAGGTATTCTGATCGGGTTCTTAACCGGGCTCGTGGGAGCCGGTGGAGGTTTCCTGATCATTCCGGCATTGGTATTTTTGACGGGTTTGAAATTTAAGACGGCCGTAGGCACGTCCCTTCTGATTATTGCCGTAAACTCGCTGTTGGGTTTTTTGGGTGATTTGGTCAACGGAACCCACCACATACAATGGGCCTTTCTGTTATTGGTGGCTGCGCTGGCCGTAGGAGGCATTTTTCTGGGTAACACCTGGGCAAAGCAGGTGTCCCCCATTAGGCTCAAAAAGGCATTTGGGTGGCTTACGCTGGTGATGGGACTTTATATATTATCTAAAGAAATCTTTTGAATTTCGTCAAATGAGCGGTTTTCGGGGGTGGAGGCGGCAATAATTGCTTCACTATTGAAACAAATTGCTTAACTATCAGTTATAATAGTATTGCTATCGTAATGATAAGTAACTATGGCGGCACTGGCATTCAAACTCAATGAGCACTTATACCTGCGTGATCCGCAGTCTACCCCGCTGGGTCAGCGCATCATCAGCAAGGGCGTTGAGATGATCGACCGGCTTGGGTTTGAGCAGTTTACATTCAAAAAGCTGGCTGAGGAGGTAGATTCCACGGAAGCATCTATTTACCGGTATTTTGAGAACAAGCAACGTCTGTTGCAATACCTGGTGGCCTGGTATTGGAGCTGGATCGATTATCGGCTGGACCTGTTCACGATGGGCCACACCGATCCGGTGGAGAAGCTTCGGGCCTGCCTACGGGTGTTGGCCGAAGAAAAGCGATTTGATCCATCATTTGAATTTGTGAACGAGGAAGCTTTGCATCGCATTGTCGTGGGGGAGTTAGATAAAACCTATCTGACCAAATCGGTGGACGAGGATAATAAAGAGGGCGTGTTTGGTGGTTTCAAGCTGGTGTGCCGCAGACTCTCGGATCTTTTGCGCGAGATCAATCCTCAGATTGAGTATCCGCGCGCGTTGGTGTCCACGTTGCTGTTAGCGTCAAAACAACAGCTCTTCTTTGCGCAGCACTTGCCGTCACTTACCGAGATCCAGGACGATGGAAATCCCCACGATGGGCTCTACCGGTTCTTTGAGCAAACGGTATTTCGAATTGTACAACCCGCTAAGTCCTGATCATGCTGAATACCGACCAAATACTTCGAATTCTAAATGAGTCAGCGCTGTTGCTGCGGCATGAGGTGAACATGGCCGACCTGCGCGGCCGCGAACTTTCCAATCGCAATTACGAAGCGGATGAAACCGATGAGTGGACGCGCGACCTGATTGAGACCGGTAACAATGTTCGGATTTTGTTTCTGGAATACGAACTCGAAAAGCCGGAGCTGATTCGTTTTACGAAAGAGCTGGATTTTCCGCTCTTGTTCCTGCGAAAAGAGGGCGGCCAGGTGGTGCCCCAATTGTTGGTTACCACAAAATCGGGCCATGAAGTGATCACCTTTTTCGCCCGCGATAATGAAGTGCAGAAGACAACACCGGTGGAAGCGCTCAAGTGGGTGTCCGAAAACGAAGAAGTTCGCTTCTTCGCAGTAGCGGCCTACGACCATATGGTGAGCGAGCCCTCCCTTGATGAGACCGGTGAACATCTTCACCTCACACCCCTGAGCCGGCTTTACCGCTTGCTGAACGCAGAGCGAAAGGAAATTCTATACATCCTATTCTATGCGGTAATTGTCGGATTGCTCAGCCTCGTGCTACCGCTCGGTATCTCCACTACCGTAGAACTGGTGTCGGGTGGTGTATTTTTCAGTTCGATCTATTTATTAATCGGTCTGATCATTTTTGGCGTAGCGGTGGGTGGGGTGCTGCAAATTCTTCAGTTGACCATTGTTGAAAATCTGCAAAGAAGAATTTTCACCAAAGCAGCCTATGAGTTCGCTTACCGCATGCCCCGCGTGCGCAATGAAGCCCTTCATGGTCAGTATGCCCCCGAAATTGTTAACCGTTTTTTTGATGTGATTATCATTCAAAAAGGGTTGCCCAAGTTACTGATTGACCTGTCCGCGGCTACGCTGCAGATTTTCTTCGGCTTGGTGTTGATCTCTTTGTACCACCCGTTCTTTGTTTTCTTCGGCATCACGCTGGTGGGTATTTTGATACTCATTTTCATGTTCACGGGCCCCAAAGGCCTTAAGTCATCCATTCAGGAATCGAAATACAAGTACAAGGTGGTTTACTGGCTCCAGGAGTTGGGGCGCGCCATCAATTCCTTTAAGGTGGTGGGCAACACGAATTTGCCTATTCGCAAGACCGATGCCAATGTGAATAATTATTTGAAGTATCGTAAGACACACTTTGGTATCCTGATCACGCAGTATGCCTACATCCTGTTTTTTAAAACCGGGATCACAGCTGCGTTGCTGATCATGGGGACCATTCTGGTGGTCGATCGGCAGATCACATTAGGCCAGTTTGTCGCGGCCGAAGTAATCATCATCCTTATTCTGGCGTCCGTGGAGAAAATCATCACCTATATGGACGTGGTGTACGACATGCTTACGGCAGTTGACAAAATTGGTCATGTCACCGACCTGGCGTTGGAACGGAGCGGTGGCGTTGATTTCCCGAAAAGCGTGTTAACCAAGCCGCTGGCAGTAGAGATCAAAAACCTCAAGTACAAATACCCCGAAGCCAGCGAGTACATCCTCAATGGAGTCTCCTTTTCCATCAAGTCTGGCGAGCATGTTTGTGTGTCCGGTCCCGGGGGTTCGGGAAAGAGCACCTTGAGCCAGGTGGTGGCAGGTTTGCAAAGCCATTTTGAGGGCATTGTCACGGTGGGTGGCTTCTCCGTTCGGGATTTGGATTTAACCAACCTGCGCGATAAAATTTCAAAAAATATTTCCGCGGAAGACTTGTTTGATGGTACGGTACTGGAAAACATCACCGTGGGTAAGATCAACACCACGGTGAAAGATGCCATTGAAGCGTTGGAGCGGGTGGAGCTTACCGATTGGGTGAACCAATTGCCTGACGGCTTAAATACCCATGTCATCAGTGGCGGTAAAGGACTTCCGTCATCGGTTATTCAACGGCTTATCCTGGCCCGGTGCATTGCCGAGAAGCCGCGACTGATTGTGCTACAGGATTTCTTTTTCGGATTGCGAAGAGCCGATAAGCAAAAGCTGATCGACATGCTGGTGGACAAAAACAATCCGTGGACTCTTCTTTCCGTGTCAAATGACCCGTTGATTATGGAAGCGTGCGACCGGGTGGTGGTGCTTGATCATGGAAAAGTTCGAGGTGTCGGTTCGTTCCGCGAGCTTTTGGATAAACAATTGTTGAACGATTGCCTCGAATAGTTATGCTGAACATATCCAAACAATCCGTGAACGACCGCCTTCCCAAGGATCGCCTCTATTCCCTCAAAACCCTGAAGGCGCCCAAGACGGGAAAAACAGTTGCCAAATGGCTCACGGGCATTGGCATTGTATTCTTTGTGGTACTGTTTCTTCCCTGGCAGCAGAATATTCGCGGTCGTGGAAAGGTGACGGCTCTCGACCCGGCCAACCGCCCGCAGACCGTGGAGTCGGCCATACCGGGTCGTATCCAGCAGTGGCATGTGCGCGAAGGCCAATATGTACATCGGGGCGATACGCTGCTGACGTTGTCCGAAATCAAGGAGAAATTCTTTGACCCGCAATTGCTGCAACGATTAAGAGAACAAATTGACGCCAAGAGCAGCAGTCTGGGTTCGAAGAACCAAAAAGCAAAGGCGCTGGAACGCCAGATCAAAGCGCTGCGCGAGGCAATGCAAAACAAGATTGATCAATCAAAGGCGAAGTTGGAAGCCGAGCGCGTCCGATTCCAAAATGCCGAGAATCAGTTTGAGCGAAACAAAAAGCTGTTTGAGGCCGGTAACATTCCGCTTACCAAATACCAGGACATTGAGTATAAGTTCCAGGGGGCCAAGGCTGATTTTGAAAATGCCCGAATTGAGTTAGATCGGGTAGAGGCCGAGTACCTCGATAAAATCAGTAAAGCTGAATCCGATTTTAGCAACACGCTGGCCGAAGTTTTTGAGACCGAAGGTGACATCGCTAAACTCCGGAACGAATATGCCAACATGCAAATCCGGAACCAGCAGTACCAGGTTATTGCCCCGCAGAGTGGTGTAGTGGTGAAAGCCTTGAAAGCCGGCATTGGTGAAACGATAAAAGAAAATGATGCCGTGTGTACCATCATGCCGGATGCCAATGACCTGGCGGTTGAAATGTACATTAAAGCCATGGATGTTCCCCTGGTGGCGAAGGGACGAAAGGTGCGGATTATGTTTGACGGGTGGCCGGCCATTCAGTTTTCCGGCTGGCCAAGCGTTTCTGTCGGAACGTTTGGCGGTCAGGTGGAGGTAATTGACTTTGTCAATTCAAAGCCGGGCGAGTTCCGCATTTTGGTGATTCCGGATAAGACGGATGAAACCTGGCCCAGGCAATTACGCATGGGCTCGGGCACCAAAGGCTGGGTGATGTTGAATGATGTGCCGGTTTGGTTTGAAATATGGCGGCAACTCAATGGCTTCCCGGCTACGCTCTACGAAGCGCCCGAGGACCCGCTCCATGAGTTGAAGAATCCGAAGGAGGAAAAGGACACTCAAGAGTGATGCAATGAAGAAGGCGTGGCAAATCGCGGTTGTAATCATCGGCTGTTTTACAGGCGGTGGGGCGCGGGCACAGGCCAGCATGGATCCGGTATTTCAATTACCGGATTCCGTAGCCCCTTTCACCCTTCAGCAGTTTTATGCTACGCTGCTAGCCTATCACCCGGTGGTTAAGCAAGCCATGCTGATGCCCGAAAATGCGCGTCAGGAGATACGCCTGGCACGGGGCGCCTTTGATCCCAAGCTGGAAGTGGGCATTGATCAGAAGGAATTTCAGGATAAGAGCTACTACAACTACACGGATGCGTACCTGACTTTCCCCAACCGCACTTTTCTTGAGCCGAAGATTGGTTTCGAGGACAACTCCGGTCAACTGTTAAATCCGGAGAGCACCATTCCGGGAGACCGCCAGTATTTTGCCGGGGTCAACGTGCCGATTGGCCGGGGTCTTTTTACAGACGAACGCAGAACTGCGATTCGCCAAGCCGAGTTGTTTCAGAATATTGCCGAAGCTGAGCAGATAAAGCTGATCAACAAAATCTTACTCAGCGCAGCAAAAGATTACTGGAACTGGTACAACAGTTACTATAATTTTCGGCTGCTTACCCGTGGGGCCGATATTGCGCGTGAAATTTTTCGCAGGGTGAAATTGAATGTGGAAATGGGTGAGGAGGCCGCCATTGACTCCGTTCAGGCCAAGATCACGTTGCAGACCCGCCTGGTTGAGCGGCAGGAAGCGTGGCTTGCCTTTCAGAATGCGGGTATTCGGTTATCGAACTACCTGTGGGATGAACAACAACTTCCGTTGGTGCTCACCGCGCGGGTAGCACCCGTGCTTGAAGCTACCGAACAAGGTACCCTAAGCCGGCAATTGCTGAGCGCTTTGGCCGATAGTGCGCGGGTCAACCACCCCGAGTTGATCAAACTCCGCAATAAGATTGATCAGCTTGAATTGGAGCGATCATTGGCCCGCGAATTTTTGAAACCGCGCCTTGACCTGAGTTACTATTTGCTCAGTCAGCCATCAGCAGAAAAGGTCATCGACCCGCTGAATGATTACAAATTTGGATTAGAGTTTTCCATGCCCATACTGCTGCGCAAGGAGCGATCAAAAGTGGCGATGACGAATATCAAGATTCAGTCGACCGAGTTTGAGCAAAGTCAGGCCGAGCGGGAAATTCTCAACGAAATCACAGCCGTATTTAACGACATCACCAATACCGCCATCATTATTGGCCAGCAGACGGACATGGTGAATCTCTACGATCGCTTGCTGGAAGCCGAGTTTCTGAATTTAGAAAACGGAGAAAGCGACCTGTTCAAACTAAACATTCAGCAGGAAAAGCTGATTCAATCGCAAACCAAGCTGCTGAAACTGAAATCCGAATACGAGAAACTCAAGGCGGAATTGTATTGGGCCGCGGGTATTCGCAACCTGAACTTTACCAACGACTAAACGCCTGCGAGAATAGCCTGAATCAATTCATTGGCAGCGCGTTCGCCCGAGGCTAGTGCGCCATTGACATTTCCGGCATCACCGCTGATGTCAGTATGCTCCCCGGCAAAAAATACGCGGTTGTTCAGCGGTGCGCTGATGTTGACGCGATCATCAGCCGTGGCACTCACCAGCGGGTAGGAAATTCCGCCTTTAAAGAAAGGATCGGCACCCCAGTCTTTGGCTAAGAAAATAGGCTCTTGTTCCAATCCATTGGCGTCAATGACCTTGCGGATGCGCAGCGTACCTTGCCCCACACCGTTGGCATCCTTAAATAAAGTGTCCAGTTCGGCCAAAACCGGATTGAGCATGTTTCGGCCTAAAGCCGAAAGGGTTTGGGCCCGTGAACCAAACACGGTAAGTGTCAGGGTGCGGGAGAACTGGCTGCGGCCCAGCCCGGTGTTGAAGTAATGCGGGCAGGTGTTGCCACCCCACAAATAGGAGGTGCCCGATCCCCAAAAATTCAGTTTGAAATCAATCATCATGCGCACACACGCATCCACGCCAAAGCGCGACATGGCGGTCGTCATGCTGCCCGGCAGCCCGGGTGCAAACTGAATGTCACCGGCTTTCAAAATGGCCAATGGGACGGCAACAATCACTTTGTTGGCTTCCAGTTGACTTCCATCCTGCAGGGTCAGCACCACTTTTTCACCGGCATAGGCAATACTTTTCACCTGGCGATTGAGTTGAACCAGCGG
>ERZ1066127.166-NODE-166-length-42594-cov-12.271210_pt1 | contig 42594 bp, 51 predicted proteins | sample MGYA00382774_ERZ1066127 | MGnify/ENA primary metagenome ERZ1066127 (study PRJEB33369, sample SAMEA5778357) | biofilm metagenome | biome: Industrial cooling water; feature: Water cooling tower basin; material: Biofilm | place: United Arab Emirates | collected...
CGCCAAAGTCATGCCTGGTTCCAAAATGGGCGTTTTGCCTTGGGGGCGATAGTTGGGCACTTGCGGTTCTTCGTGAAGATCTCGACCCACGCCGTGACCGACAAATTCGCGCACCACGGAAAATCCGCGAGGTTTCACATAGTCTTCCACCGCACCGCAAAGATCCGCCAGACGAGTGCCGGCACGGGCGTGGGCGATGGCCTCATAGAGGGACTGCTCTGTTGCCGCCAACAATCTCATGACCTCATCGGACACAGCCCCCACCGGAACCGTCAGGGCGTTGTCACCGATCCAGCCGTTTTGCACAATGCCCACATCGAGGCTGACGATATCGCCGGGCTGAATGATACGATCACTGCCAATGCCGTGCACCACTTCCTCATTCAGTGAAATGCAGGTGTATGCCGGGAATCCCCGGTATCCCAGGAAAGCGCTACGGCAACCGCGCAACTTCATCAACTCACCGGCGAATTGATCGACCTGGCGCGTCGTTTTGCCCGGCTCGATGAATGCGGCCACCTCCTGCAAAATGGCCGACGCCGTTTGGCATGCCGTGCGCATGAGTTCGATTTCGCGGCCCTCCTTGATGCGGATTTTGTTACGTTTTGCCATGAGCTTCGTTCAGATCAGATAGAAAGAAACACAGGCGAGATGCCTGTGCTCCTTTTCATAAAACATGAGTCAGGTAGGCGATCAAGGATCACCCCTTGATGATCCATGCGGCAGCACCCAAGATCGTCAAAATGGCGATCGTGACCCACAGGAAAATCAGCACCGAACTGGAAGCCGTGGCACCGGTTTGTTGAAGACGATCGTAACGCCCCTTCAACTTCCCTTTGCGGAGGAATCCATCATAGTGACGTTGCAACAAATGGGTTTCCACCTGACGCATCACATCCAGCACCACACCCACAAGGATCAGCAAGGATGTGCCGCCGAAGAATTGGAGAATGGGAGAGTTTTTCGGAATTCCCATGAGGAATCCAACGCCCGAGGGCAAGACGAAGATGGCAGTGAGGAAAATCGCACCAGCGAAGGTCAGGCGCGTCATGGTGAAGTCCAAAAACTCACCCGTGGGCTTGCCCGGACGCACGCCCGGAATGTAGCCGCCATTCCGTTTCAAGTCTTCTGCGATTTGCGAAGGTTGGAACATGGTGGCCACCCAGAAGTAGGAGAAGAAGAAAATTCCCAAACCGCCGAGAGTGTAGAACAACCAACCCTGGCCCACGGCCTCTTGCAACTTGATCGACCATGGCTCACGGCTGATCCACTGCAAGGCAATGCCGGGCAGGGTGATCACAGCTGACACGAAAATGATGGGCATCACACCCGAGTAGTTCACTTTCAGTGGCAGATACTGCGTCTGGCCGCCGAATTGCTTCTTACCGACCACACGCTTGGCGTATTGCACGGTAATCTTGCGCTGCGCCTGGGTGATGGAAATCACTGCCGCGATCACAAAGACAAGGAATGCCAGCATGAACAGAGGTTTGAAGGCAAGGAACGCGTTTTGATCCACACCCGTGGTAAATGTTTTCCACGCCAGCACCAAGGCACCTGGCAGAGCCGAGATGATGTTCACCATGATGATGATGGACGTGCCGTTGCCAATGCCGCGCTCCGTCATCTGATCGCCGATCCACATCAGCAACATCGTTCCGGTCACAATGGTGGTAAGAGACAAAGCATACCAGGCGAGGTTGGGATTGGGCACCAACTGACGGCCATTCATCACCTGATCGATGCCGCTCATCAACTGCTTCAACTGGTCGGGAGACGTCAGCGTGGCAATCAGGAAATACCCTTGCACCAAAGCAATCAACAAGGCTAGGTAACGTGTGTATTGCGTGATTTTTTGGCGGCCACCTTCCTCGCGGGAAAGCTTGGAAAGCTTCGGCACCACCGCCGTCATGAGCTGCACCATGATCGATGCGGAAATGTAGGGCATGATCCCGAGGGCAAAAATACCGGCTTGTTGCAGCGCACCACCGGAGAACACGGTGAGCATCGCGGTCAACGGATTGCCTGTGCCGCCATCATTCTTGGCCATGTGGTTGGTCCACTCGTCAATCAGAAGTGAGTCCACGCCCGGTAAAGTAATATGGGCGCCCAGGCGAACGATCACGATCATCGCCAATGTGAAAAGAATCCGGTCGCGCAATTCAGGAACGCGCCATGTGTTGAGAAATGCTGAGATCATAAAGGAGGAAAAAAGAGAAATGGTGCCGTGGCACTGGAAACACAGCGAGGAAGTGCGCCAGCACTTCCCCGCAGGAACGTAAGTTATTTCCGGAAGCGAGGAGAGTACGATCAGGCAGGCTGGATGGTTCCGCCGGCTTTTTCGATCTTCTCACGGGCCGAGGCACTGACGTGAGCAAACTGAAGGGTCAGGCTCTTGGTCAGGTCCCCATTGCCGAGGATTTTGACGTGGTCGTAGCGACCGTTGACAATACCGCAGCTGCGCAGCACTTCCTCGTTGATCACAGCACCGTTATCGAAGTTCTCTTCAAGGGTGGCGACGTTAACGCCGAACACCTTGGTTTTGTAATCGAAGTTGTTGAATCCGCGCTTGGGCAGACGACGGTGCAGAGGCATCTGACCACCTTCGAAGCCGACGCGGACCGTGCCGCCCGAGCGGGCTTTCTGGCCTTTGTTGCCTTTACCGGAGGTTTTGCCGTGACCGGAGCTTTCACCGCAACCAAGGCGCTTGACGCGGTGCTTGGATCCGGGATTGGGAGATAATGTGTGAAGTTTCATGTCCTACTGGATGGGATAATGTTTAGATCGCTTTGGCGGCAACTTTCTTGCCGCGTGAGCTGAGGATGGTTTCGCGGGTGCGCAGACCGGAGAGAGCCTTGATGGTGGCTTTCACCACGTTGGCATGGTTGGAGGAACCCATCGACTTGGCGAGTATGTCCTTCACGCCCGCGGCTTCGCAGACGGCACGGACACCGCCACCGGCGATGATTCCCGTTCCGGGAGAGGCGGGCTTGAGCAGCACCTTGCCGCCGCCGAATTCGGCATAGACCTCATGAGGCACGGTGCCATTGACGCTGGTCACATTGGTCATGTTCTTGCGGGCAGCTAGGCCGCCTTTTTTGATGGCATCGGAAACCTCCTTAGCTTTGCCGAAACCGAGGCCGACTTTGCCTTCCTTATCGCCGCAAACGACGAGGGCGGAGAAGCTGAAACGGCGACCACCTTTCACGACCTTGGCGCAGCGGTTGATGAACACCACTTTTTCCGAGAGGCCGTCATCCACATCGGGACGGCGGTCATCGCGGCGCGGGCCACGGTTGTTGCCACCATGGCCACCGCGATTGAAGCCACCTTGGCCACGGCGTTGGTCAAAACCACCGGAGTTGGCCACGGGACCCAGAGCGTTGTCAGCAGCGGGAGCGGGAGTTTCGGGAGAAACGGGAGTGTCAGAATCTGTTACCATAAAAAGTGTGCGAATTAGAATTGGAGACCGGCTTCCCGGGCGGCTTCGGCAAGAGCTTTCACTTTGCCATGATAGATGTGACCGCCACGGTCAAAGACCACGGCACTGATGTTGGCGGCCTTGGCGCGCTCGGCGATCAGGGCTCCAATGCTGCGGGCGCACTCGACGTTGGCCTGGGACTTTTCGGTGCCCTTGTCCAAGGTGGAGGCGGAGACCAAAGTGCGGCGTGCCACGTCGTCGATGATTTGCGCGTAAACGTGTTGGTTGGAGAAATACACAGCGAGACGCGGGCGGCTGGAAGTGCCTGCCACCTTGCGGCGGATGCGCTTGTGCACACGCTGGCGGATTTCTTTGCGATTGATTGTACTCATGTAATGGAAAAATGGTTAGGTTCGATGAGCGGGACGCTGGATTATTTGCCGACGGATTTGCCTTCCTTACGACGAACGTGTTCGCCCACATAACGGACTCCTTTGCCTTTGTAGGGCTCGGGCGGATAGTATCCGCGAACCTCAGCAGCAAATTGACCGACCATCTGTTTGTCGATGCCTTCCACTTTGATCTTGGTGTTATCGGTAACGGTAACAGTGAGACCATCGGGGATGGGGTGAAGCAAGGGGTGCGAGCGACCGAGAGACAGGTCCAGGTCCTTGCCCTTGACAGCGGCACGGAAACCCACGCCTTGAATTTCGAGGTCCTTGACGAAACCCTTGGAAACGCCGTTGATCATGTTGTTCACGATCGCACGGGCGGTGCCGTGGAGGGCGCGCAGCTGGCGCGATGTCTCCGAGGTGCGGGTGACGGTCAATTTGTTGTCCTCGTTGCTCAGCTCGATGCCGGCTGGAAGGTTGAAAGCCAATTTGCCTTTGGGACCTTCGACGGTGACAACACCACCTTCGGTCTTCACGGTGACTTTTTCTGGCAATGTGATAGGTTTAACTCCTACGCGTGACATAAATGTATGTGGTTAGTGGGTTAGAGGATTACCAGACGATGGCGAGAAGTTCTCCGCCGAGTTTTTCACGCTTGGCACGGGCACCGGTCATCACACCCTTCGAGGTCGAAAGGATGGAAATGCCCAGGCCGGACATGACGCGTGGAATTTCGTCGGAACCAACATAATTGCGGCGGCCAGGCTTGGAGACGCGCTTCAGTCCGGTGAGAACGGGGCGGCCATCGACAAACTTGCCTTTGACTTTCAGGGTGGGGAAACCGTCGGTGGTGACGACTTCGTAGCTCCAGACATAGCCCTCCTCCTGGAGGATCTTGGCGATGTCGGCTTTGATGCGCGAGTAGGGCGCGGTGAAGACTTCATTACCGGCACGGCTTGCATTGCTGAAGCGTGTCAGGAAGTCGGAAATAGGATCGGAAAGAACGGCCATAAAAAGGTGCTGTTAGAATGTTAGGCTTGGGCTGCTTCAGGGGTTTCGCTATCGGATTCGCGCTTGTTCTCGCGGAATGGCATGCCCAGAGCTTTGAGCAGTTCGAAGCCTTCTTTGTCGGTCGGAGCGGTGGTGACGAAAATCAGGTCAAAGCCGATGTTGCGTTTGATCTGATCGATTTCAATTTCCGGGAAGATCGATTGGTCCGGCACACCCATGGCGTAGTTGCCACGTCCGTCGAAAGACTTGTACGGGATACCGCGGAAGTCGCGGATGTTCGGCGCGGTGATGTTGATGAAACGATCGAGGAACTCCCACATGCGGGCACCACGGAGGGTGACGCGAGCACCGAGGGGCTCGTCAGCGCGCAGTTTGAAGTTGGCCACAGCCTTGCGGGAGAAAGTGATCGAAGGCTTCTGGCCGGTGATCTTGGCGATTTCATTCGCAGCATCTTCCACCGCCAATTTGCGGTCCGGGGCTTTGCCCATGCAGGAAGTCACCACGATTTTTTCGAGGCGTGGAACGGCGTTCGGGTTGGTGTAACCCAGTTTCTCCTTGAGAGCCGGGACGGCTTTCTCGCGGTAGTGTTGCAGTAGTCTTGGTGTGCTCATATATTTGGTTTCAGCGGGTCAGCGCATTTTGTAATGCTTGCGCTTAAGCGCGGGCGAACGGTCTGGCAGTTCCGGAGAACCACCGGATCATTTAGCCCAGTTTCTTTACGTTGGAAATGTGGATGGGGGCGTCTTGGCTCAGCAGACCGCCATCGGGATTGGCTTCCGATTTACGGGTGGCTTTCACCACGGTGCGGGTGTCGCCGACGATGACGGTGCCTTTTTTCGCATTGACGGCGAGAACGGTGCCGGTTTTGCCTTTGATGGCCACGCTGCCGGTGATGATTTGCACCTGGTCGCCTTTTTTGACGTGTGTTTTGATTTTGCTCATGGACGGAAGGGGTATGTAGGGTTAGACGACCTCGGGTGCAAGCGAAACAATCTTCATAAAGGATTTTTCACGAAGTTCACGAGCCACAGGACCGAAAATGCGGGTGCCGCGGGGATTGTTGTCTTTGTCGATGATGACAATGGCGTTGGTATCGAAGCGCAGCACCGAACCATCGGGGCGGCGGATCGGAGCGCTGGTGCGCACAACCACAGCCTTGACCACGGATCCTTTTTTCACCGAAGCGGTGGGGATCGAGTCGCGGATGTGGGCGGTGATCACGTCACCCACATGGGCAAAGCGAGTGCGTTTGCCAATGACGCCAATCATTTTGGCGGTTTTCGCGCCGGTATTGTCGGCAACGACTACGGAAGATTCCATCTGGAGCATGAGTCAATAAAAGTGTTTGAGGTGAGTAACCGTGAGGTTGTGAATTAGTGGGAAAGGATGGAGTCAAGGGCCCAGCGCTTCAGTTTGGAAGTGGGGCGGGATTCCACGATGCGGACTTTGTCGCCGACTTTGGCTTCGCCTTTTTCATCGTGCACATAGAATTTCTTCGTCTGCTTGATGATCTTGTTGAAACGTGGGTGCGGCACGCGGGCTACGTATTCGACGACGATGGTTTTGTCCATCTTGTCGGAAACAACGAGGCCGACGCGGGTTTTGCGTTTGCTGGTGGAAGGTGTGGTGGCGGAGTCGCTCATAAAATCGGGAAGTCAGAGGTGTTAGGAATTACGCCTTGGCTTTGCGCTGGGCGAGGATGGTGAGCAGCTTGGCGTTCTCGCGGCGGATGGCGCGGACGCGTGCTGGATTTTCCAGGGCACCCGTTGCTTTTTGCAACTTGAGGTTGATGCCCTCGACTTTGAGGTCGCGGATGCGGCGGTTGATTTCGTCAACCGACAATTCGCGGAGATCTTTGGATTTGGTGGTGGCCATATGCGTGAGTGGATGAATTATGCGTGGGGATTGCGGACGACGAAACGGGTGGGGATACCAAGCTTGTAGGAAGCGAGGCGCATGGCTTCGCGGGCTTGGGACTCGGGCACACCGGCGATCTCGAACAACATATTGCCGGGACGGAGCACGGCAACCCATGCTTCGACAGAGCCCTTACCTTTACCCATCCGGGTTTCGGGGGGACGAGCGGTGATCGATTTGTGCGGGAACACGCGGATCCAGACTTTTCCTTTCCGTTTCAGGAAACGGTTGATGGCGATACGGCAGGCTTCAATCTGGCGGTTGGTCATCCAGCCGCGGTCGAGAGCTTGCAGACCGAAGTCGCCGAAGGCTACGGTGGTTCCGGAAGTGGCATTTCCTGCGCGGGAGCCGCGGAAGGATTTGCGGAACTTGGTTCGTTTGGGCATCAAAGGCATAACAGTGTCCTCCTAAAATTGGTGTGTGATTGATAAAGTGTTGTGTAGGGAATCGATTAGCGACGGTCGCCACCACGATTGTTGTCGCGGCGGTCACCGCCACGGTTGTCGCGGCGCTCGCGGCGTTCGCGTGGAGGACCACCGGCACCCGGACGACCATCGTCTTCCTTGCGGTTGATCCAGCACTTGACACCGATGATGCCGTAAAGGGTGCGGGCTTCAGCGAATCCGTATTCGATGGGCACGCGGAGAGTTTGGAGAGGCACTTTGCCTTCGCGATACCACTCGGCACGGGCGATGTCGGCATCGCCGAGACGACCAGCGCAACGGACGCGGATGCCTTCGGCACCGAATTCCATGGCGGTCTGGAGGCAGCGCTTCATGGCGCGACGGAAGGAAACACGACGCTCGAGCTGTTGAGCGATGTTCTCGGCCACCAATTGTGGCTCCAGCTCGGGCTTGCGGATCTCGAGGATATCAATTTTCACCTGGGCGCCGCCGCAGATTTTGGAGATCTCGTTGGTCATGCGCTCGATCTCAGTGCCTTTGCGACCGATGATGAGACCGGGGCGGGCGGATTGCAGGGTCACGCGAACCGAGTTCCAGGCGCGCTCGATGATCACCTTGGCGATCGCGGCGAACTGGAGATTCTTCTTCACGTATTCGCGCACAGCGAGGTCTTCGTGCAGTTTGTTGGCGTAATCTTTGCCAGTGGCAAACCACTTGGAGCGCCAGTCTTTATTGACGGCGAGGCGGAAGGCGATCGGATTGACTTTTTGTCCCATAATTGAATGAAGTTAGAGGTGTGTGAGCTTATTCGCCAGCTTTGGCGGCCTTGGCCTTCTTCGCAGGAGCGGGGGCGTCGGTCAGGGTGATGAAAATGTGGCTGGTGGGGCGGCGGATCGCACCGGCGGAGCCTTTGGCGCGGGGCTTGAAACGCTTGAGAGCAGGACCGATACCGATGGTGGCCTCCTTGATCGTCAGCGATTCCGCATCGAGTTTAAAATTGTGCTCGGCGTCAGCCATGGCTGTCTTGAGTGTTTTGCCGATCAACTGGGCCGCTTTTTTCGGCGTGAAGTTGAGGATATCCATCGCGCTGCTCGCAGGCAGGCCTTGAATGGCGCGGGCGACGTCGCGCGCTTTCTTGGGCGAGAGACGAACGTATTTTGATGTGCTTTTGACTTCCATGGTCGTAGGATCTTGGGATGGGCCGTGAGGCTTATCGTTGTGGTTGTGTTTCGAGAAGGATGGTGTCGCCGAGGCGAACGGTTTCGTTAGAGGGATCAAGTTGTTCCACAAAGGCACCCGCGACGTTCTTGCGAACATCAGCGATGATGGCTTTGCCGTAGGGGCGCTCGCCGCGGAGGATGCTGTAGGTCATGCCGATGCGGCAGTTTTGGCTCTGACCGATGTTGACCACCAGCAGGCCGCTTTCCGCATCGATGCTCACCACCTGCGCGCGTTGCAGCGAACCGGTTTTGATATCGGGGCGCGGTTTATGGCGCAGGCCAAGGGCGGCGTCAAGCTCGCGGACGGAAGTTTCCAAACGCAGACGCGCATCGGGATCAGCCACCACCGCCTGGCGCACGAAGTCCTGGGTGTTGGCCGCGAGAGCCATGGCCGCTTTTTCCGTGGCTTCAAGACGCTCTTGCAGCAGTTGAATTTCCGCAGCGGCCTGGACGAGGCGATCGTCACCCCCATCAAGCAGGTTTTTGCCGAGGGCTTCCAAGCGCTGTTTGATCTGGGAAAGCTGCTGCGCGGCATCTTGTTCGCCACGTTTGGCTTCGATGACCGTGCTGGCGAGCACTTCGTTCTGCTTGCGGAGCTTGGCGATTTCCAAACGCAGGGTGTCGGCCTCGGAGAGGGTAACGCCCTCGCGCACATCCTGTGCAGACACCACAGCCATCCCCGCGCCGAACCCGAAGGTGGCGAGAGCGAGAAGGCGCATGTGACGTGGAATCTGCATGATGTGCGTGAAAATGACGATTACTTCTTACCGATACCGCCGTGTGCTTTGAAGATACGCGTGGGGGCAAACTCACCGAGTTTGTGACCCACCATGTTTTCCGTGACGTAAACGGGCACGAAGGTCTTGCCGTTGTGGACGGCGAAGTTGTGACCGACGAAATCAGGGGTGATCATGGACTTGCGGCTCCAGGTTTTGATCGCCTTGTATTCACCGGTGGCGGCGACGGCGTCAATTTTGGCGAGGAGCTTTTGGTCAACGAAAGGACCTTTTTTCAATGAGCGAGGCATAGAATCTGTGTGTTAAAGTGAAAAGGTATTACTTCTTGGGACGAGGCGAAACGATGAAGACCGCGCTGGCTTTCTTCTTGTTGCGGGTTTTCTGACCTTTGGCGTGACCCCAGGGGCTGAGCAAGTGCTTGCGACCACCACCGGACTTGGAGCGCCCCTCACCACCGCCGTTCGGGTGGTCAACGGGGTTCATGGTCATACCGCGAACGGTAGGACGCACGCCCATCCAGCGGGTGCGGCCGGCTTTACCGGAAACTTCGTTCATGTGCTCGCGGTTGCCGACCTGACCGATGGTGCAGAGGCAATCCTCGTGGAAGCGGCGGATTTCACCGGAAGGCATTTTCACCAGACCGAAACCGGCTTCGCGGTTGGAAAGGATGGCTTGCTGGCCAGCGGCGCGGGCCACTTTACCACCCGAACCGGGGAGCAGCTCGATGTTGTGAATCACGGTTCCCAAGGGAACGCTCTTCAGCGGCATCGCGTTGCCGGGCTTGGGATCGGCTTTGAGGGTGGAGATCACCGTTGCACCGACTTCAAGGCCGACAGGAGCCAGGATGTAGCTCTTGGTGCCATCGGTGTATTGGATCAGAGCGATGCGGCAAGTGCGGTTCGGATCGTATTCGATGCCGAGCACGGTGGCGGGCATGTCCGTTTTGTTGCGCTTGAAATCGACCAGGCGGTAGTGACGCTTGGCACCGCCACCGACGTGACGCATGGTGATGCGACCGGTGTTGTTACGGCCACCGCTGCGCTTGATGGGAGTCAGCAGCGACTTTTCAGGAGTCGATTTGGTGATCTCATCAAAGGTAGGGTGCTGCTTGTAGCGAGCGGAAGGAGTGTGTGGTTTGAAAACTTTAAGGGCCATGACTCAGAAGTTGGTTGAGTGTGAAAGTAGGCTGAAATCTACAGGGAGGAGGGTTCCGTTACACGAGGTCGAGTTTCTCGCCCTCTGCCAGGCGCACGATCGCTTTTTTGACGTGATTGGTGCGGCCTTCATCGGCACGACGGCGGCGCTTGGCCTTACCGCGGGTGATGAGGGTGCGCACATCCGCCACCTTCTTGCCAAGGAGTGTTTCCACCGCTTGCTTGATTTCGAGTTTGTTCGCGTTGGTGTCCACATCCAGCACGATCTCATTGTTGAGTTCGTTGAGGTAGGTGGCCTTCTCGCTCATGCGGACGTTTTTGATGACGTGGAAAAGATCTTTCATAACAATTAAGCGGTGCGTTTGGCGAGGGTGGTGAGAGCGCTGCCGACAACGAAGATGTCGTTGTGGAGCATGATGTGTTCGGCATTGACTTCCAGCGCGGTCATCAGCAGCACGTTTTGCACGTTACGGCCGGCGAGGTAGGTGGAGTCGGTGAAGGAATCCGCAATGATCAGAATGCGACGCGCCGAGGAAAGAGCGGCCACAGCGGCAACGAAGGACTTCGTTTTGCCATCGGCGATCTCGAAGGACTCGATCGTTTTGATGGTGCCAGCGCGGACATTGTCACCCAGCACGCGACGGAAGGCGAGCTTGCGGGTGGTTTTGCTGACTTTCTTGGTGTAATCGCAAGCGCGAGGACCGAAGACCACGCCACCACCGACAAAAATCGGAGCGCGTTTGTCGCCGTGACGGGCGCCACCGGTGCCTTTTTGCTTGTAGATTTTCTTGTTGTTGCCGGAAACTTCGCCACGGGTCTTGGTGTGGGCGGAGCCGGTGCGGCGGTTGGCGCGGTAAGCGGTGATCAGATCGTGAACTGCCTGGGAGCCTTTGTCGGCCGGAGCGAGCAGCATGTGAGCGGCCTCGGCGGCTTCAACGGTGAGAGTTTGGGAAGACATGACGTAAATGGTAGGTTCGAGTTTCGATTCCGGCTACTTATGCCGATTTTTTCTTAGCGGGACGCACGGTGACGTAGCTGCCTTTGGCGCCTGGGATGGCTCCGGAGATCAGCAACACGCCGTCTTCGGCACGCACGGCGACCACTTTGAGGTTTTGCACGGTGCGTTGTTTGTTACCGTCCTGACCGGGCATCTTTTGGTTTTTCCAAACGCGACCAGGAGTGGAGCGGCAACCGATGGCACCTGTTCTGCGGTGCATCATCGAACCGTGGGTCATGCGCAGACCGCCGAATTTGTAGCGTTTCACAACACCGGTGAAGCCGTGACCCTTGGAGGTGCCGATGACGTCAACGTATTGACCTGCGGTGAACAGTTCCGCGCCGGGGTGAGTCTCGGGCAGAGTGTCGCTTCCGCAAATGCGGAACTCCTGAATCTTGCGCTTCGGTGTGGAACCGGCCTTGGTGAAGTGGCCCATGGCGGCTTTGTTCACGCGCTGGGCTTTTTTCTGGTCGTCAAAACCGACTTGCACCGCCTTGTAGCCTTCTTTCTCCACCGTTTTGTGCTGGAGGAAAGTATTGCCCTGCACGTCCACGACGGTAACGGGGATCATGGCTTGTGTGGCCTCGTCAAACAGACGGGTCATTCCGAGTTTCTTGCCGATAAGTCCTAGTGGCATAAAAATAAATTAGTTAGAGGTGGAGCGGGTGTTAGATGCGGATGGAAATGTCCACGCCGGCAGGAAGGTTGAGCTTCTTGAGCTCATCAACCGTGCGAGCGGTGGGATCGACGATGTCGAGCAGGCGCTTGTGAGTACGGATCTCAAATTGCTCCGCGGATTTCTTGTTCACGTGCACCGAGCGGTTGACGCTGAATTTTTCAATGCGGGTCGGAAGCGGGATGGGACCGGAGACCTTGGCGCCAGTACGTTTGGCGGTTTCGACGATTTCGGCGGCGGATTTGTCCACGGCGCGATGGTCAAAAGCGCGGAGTCGGATGCGTATTTTCTGATTTTCCATAACGGGAGAAGGTGAGTATTGGTGGTTGTGCAGTGTGATTAAAAACGGGATGTGCCGCCGCGTTCGCTAACGATTTCCTCAACGATGTTCTGGGGAACTTGTTCGAAGTGGGAAGGCGTCATGGAGTAGGAGGCTCGACCAGAAGACAGAGTGCGAACGGCGGTCGAGTAGCCGAACATTTCCTTGAGAGGAACAGCGCAGCGAACCACGGCCAGATTGCCTTTGGTATCGATGCTGGTGATTTGTCCGCGACGGCGATTGAGGTCACCCATGACATCACCTTGGTAATCTTCAGGGGTGGACACTTCCACCGCCATGATGGGCTCAAGCAGGATGGGCTTGGCCTTTTTGAAAGCTTCTTTCATGCCGAAGATCGCCGCCATGGTGAAAGCGTTTTCGTTGGAATCGACGTCGTGGTAGGATCCACCAAGGATGTCCACATGCACGTCGATCACGGGATAGCCGGCGATGATGCCGTTCGACATGGATTCGGTGACGCCCTTGTAAACGGCGTTGATGTATTCCTTGGGAATCTCGCCACCGACGACTTTGTTTTCGATGGTCAGGCCCTTGCCTTTTTCGTTCGGGGCGACGGTGAGGCGCACGTGGCCATACTGTCCACGGCCACCTGATTGTTTGACCAGCTTGCCCTCGGCATTCGCTGGCGAGGTGATGGTTTCGCGGTAAGCGATCTGCGGCGCGCCGGTGTTAGCTTCCACTTTGAACTCGCGCTTGAGGCGATCGACGATGATCTCCAGGTGAAGTTCACCCATGCCGGAAATGATGGTCTGGCCGGTTTCCTCGTCGGTCTTGACCATGAAGGTCGGGTCCTCTTCGGACAAGCGACCCAGGGCGAGGGCGAGTTTTTCCTGGTCGGCTTTGGTTTTCGGCTCCACGGCCATCGAAATGACGGGTTCCGGGAAAGTCGGGGGCTCCAGCACCACATCGTGGTCTTCGGCGGCGAGTGTGTCACCGGTGGTGACGTTTTTGATGCCCACCATGGCGGCGATGTCGCCCGCGTAGCAGGCATCGATGTCAGTATGCGTATTCGACTGGATGCGGATGAGGCGACCCACGCGCTCGGAGCGGCGGGTGCGGGGATTATAAACGGTGTCGCCTTTTTTCACGCTGCCTGAATAGACGCGGAAGAACACCAGTTTGCCGACGAATTTGTCAGCCCAGAGTTTGAAGGCGAGAGAAACGAATTTCTGATTGTCATCGGTGACGACCTCGATCTTGCGCTCCTCGTTATCGGGGTCCATGCCGATGGCAGCTGGAATGTCGAGTGGATTCGGCAGGTAGTCAGCCACAGCATCCAGCAGATACTGCACACCTTTGTTTTTGAAGGCCGAACCACCGGCCACGGGGACAAGCAGGTTGGCGATCGTTGCGCGGCGAATGCCTTGCTTGAGGTCTTCTTTGCTGATCGGCTCCTCCATGAGGAATTTTTCACCGACTTGCTCGTCAACGCTGGCAACGGCATCGAGCAGTTGCGCATAGGCTTCCTCGGCGATCAGTTTTTGCTCGTCGTCGAGTTCTTTCACCGTGTAGGTGGAGCCGAACTTGTCGTCGTCATTGTAATAGACAGCTTTCTGGTTGACGACGTCGATCTGGCCCTTGAGCTGGTCTTCCGCTCCGATCGGGATCAGGATGCGCACGGAATTCGCGCCGAGTTTTTCTTTTACTTCCTCGAAGACGTTTTGGAAGTTGGCACCGGTGCGGTCCATCTTGTTGACGAACACGAGTCGCGGCACGTTGTATTTCGTCGCCTGACGCCACACGGTTTCCGTCTGCGGCTGCACGCCTGCCACGCCGCAGAACACGACGATGGCGCCATCGAGCACCCGCAGTGATCGCTCCACCTCAGCGGTGAAATCCACGTGTCCGGGTGTGTCGATGATGTTGACGCGCATTTTCTCTTCCGAGAAAAGTTTGGTCACCCCTTCTTCCTTGCGCTGCCACCACTCAGTGGTCACGGCTGCGGAAGTGATGGTGATGCCGCGCTCTTTTTCCTGCTCCATCCAGTCGGTGGTGGCGGCACCGTCGTGCACCTCACCAATCTTGTGGATCATGCCGGTGTAAAAAAGGATACGCTCCGTGAGAGTCGTCTTGCCCGCATCAATGTGCGCACAGATGCCGATGTTCCGCGTGCGTTGCAGCGGATATTGGCGATCAGGGCTGTTGGGGTTCGACGACATGGAAACGATACTTTTCGATCAGCAGGAGGAAAAAAATTAGAAGCGGAAGTGAGCGAAGGCGCGGTTCGCCTGGGCCATCTTGTGCACGTCGTCGCGCTTGCGAACGGCGTTGCCTTGATTGTTGGCGGCGTCTTTGAGCTCGTTGGCCAGAGCCACGTGCATCGGCGTGCCTTTGCGATTGCGGGCGTAGTTGATGATCCAGCGCATGGCGAGAGCCTCGGAGCGTGCGGTTGGCACTTCGAGCGGCACCTGGTAGGTGGCACCACCGACGCGGCGGGATTTCACTTCCACGCGTGGTTTGGCGTTCTCGATGGCGCGGGTCACGACCTCGAGAGGATCGATCGTCTCAGTGCCTTCGCTGGCGCGGTCGATTGCAGCATAAACGATACGCTCGGCGAGCGCGCGCTTGCCATCAACCATGACTTTGGAAATCAAATTGCCCACGAGTGCGCTATCATAGCGGGGATCGCGTTTTTCGGGCTTGTGGAATACTCGCTTACGACGTGACATAATGAAAAAAGGTTAAATGGGATCAGAGATGATTATTTTTTACCGCCTTTGCCTTTGGCCGCAGCTGCTGGTTGGCCGGGTTTCGGGCGTTTCGCACCGTATTTCGAACGGCTTTGACGACGTTTATCGACGCCAAGGGTATCGAGAGCACCACGAACGATGTGGTAACGGACACCGGGAAGGTCTTTCACACGACCACCGCGCACAAGAACGATCGAGTGCTCCTGGAGGTTGTGGCCTTCACCGCCGATGTAGGCAATGACTTCGAAGCCATTGGTGAGACGCACCTTGGCCACTTTCCGCAGAGCGGAGTTGGGCTTCTTCGGCGTACGGGTCATCACCTGCAAGCAAACACCACGGCGGGCCGGGCAGTTGGCAAGGGCGGGAGATTTGGACTTGTCCACGGGTGTTTTACGCCCTTTGCGAACGAGTTGGTTGATGGTCGGCATGAGATTCCTGCGTTTGTTGGTTAGATGTCTGCCATCAGGGGACATTCCGCAGGCCGCGAAATTCTTCGCAGGAGCCTGTTTTCCGGAGCTGCACCCGATAGCAAAAGTTTGTTGAAGCGCGGCGGATGGTCGTCAAACCATGCGCGGGGCGCGATGTGGGGCGCGGATTCTCTGCATTTTCGCCATCAACGCAAGCACCAATTTGAAAATTTTTGAGATTTTTTTATGATCCTTGATTTTTCAACGTGTTTTCGAGGTTTTTCGGCCGTCAGCATCCCCTTTCCCGAGAACTTTTCCCAAAAAATCCTGTAAAACGCCCGCCCGCGCACCTTTCCAAGATTCCTGCTTTTCAAGCGCGACAACGCTATTCCTACAATCAATGCGCCCGACTATTCCCACCATCGAAAAAACTGCGCCCATCACCCCAGCCAACGAACCACTCTTGCGCTTGCTTGCGCTCACATTACTAAAGGGCGTCAAATTCATGCCATGAAAAAACTGACGCATGGTTTCGACAACCACCAAGTCCCGCCGTAATCACCCCTTCTCGGGGGCTCCGCCCAGCAACCTGCTCCGACAGGCAGAGCCGGATCATTACCCATCATCTGCCTCCCGGGTTCACAGAAGATCGATGCGAGAAAAAAATTAATCATTTTTTGAAAAGATTTTCTTGCCAAGTTCGGGAAATTTCCTTTTCATCCCCGCCCCGCGACGCAAGTCGCACCACATCATTGCTCGGATGGCGGAATTGGTAGACGCGCTAGACTAAGGATCTAGTAGGGAAACCTGTGGGTGTTCGAGTCACCTTTCGAGCACTTCTTTTTGAGAAGTAAAGGATCCCGGGGCCGCAAGGCCCCGGGATTTTTGTTGTTACGATTCACTCCACTTCGGGACATCTTCATTACCGCAGACGTCCGGTCTAAAGGGCAGCATCGCGCATTACCCCAGGACTCGCATGGCGTCCTCTCCCATTTCCTTGCCATCGAATCGCTCGCGGCTGGTTTCTGCAAAATTCAAGCCCAGTTGCAAAGACCGGGAGCTGAGATCCATACCCATGTCGTAATGGCAGAGTAGTAGCCGCCGTTCTGCATGATGCGTTTGCCCGCAGGAATGCAAAGGACGGATTCGCTTCGCCCTACACGAGTGACCGCACACTCAGTTTCAACGCTGCAATTCCGCTCCTGCACTCCGAGATAGCTCACGGCGCAATGCCACGTATTCTTCCGCATCGCCCCACACCGTAGACATCACCGCCCATGCAGCGGCTCCATCGCTCGTCCCTTGCCTTGTTCAGGCTTTTGCTGGTGGCACGCGCCCAGGTGATCGACCTCGCGGCCGACTTCGATCCCGCCACCGACACGCTGCGCGCCACGCTCCCCGCCGGAAAATGGATGCCGATGCTGTATCGTTCTACTTTGATCAAGCGCTGGGCCGCATCTTGCGCGAGGCTGGCCCGCGCGTGGGTCGCACGCTCAAAGGGCTGCTCTTCGACAGTTTCGAGGCCGGCCCGCAGAACTGGACGGACACATTTCCCGCTCAGTTCCGCGCCCTCAAGGGCTACGATTTCCCGCCCCTACTGCCTGTCATCACGGGCCGGGTGGTGGAAAGTCCATCGTTCACTGAGACAGCGCTCCGCGATTTCAGCATCGCGGTCGAGGAACTGATCGCGAAACACTATTTTGGCACCATGCAGCGCCGCGCATGCGAGCACGGGATGATCATTCACGCCGAGGCGCAAGGCGGGCGGCTGAATCCGGTTTCGGCTAGCGAGTTTGTCGATGTGCCGATGAATAAATTCTGGATGCCCGACACCTCGCCGCGGCTCAAGCTCGTCTCGTCCGTCGCGAACGTACTCAGCCGCTATGGCACGCACTTCGGCCGCCTCAACACGTCGTCATGCCAGTATGAGTTTCGCCTCAAAGAGCCGGCCCAGTTCTTCATCTTCGATGGGTAGCATTTTTTTCATCCACTTGAAATACTATGATATTCTCACGAATGCAGAACCACCATGCACGAGAATCCTTATGTGAAAAGTAGTTCGAGCCTGAAGACCCGCAGATTGCACGCATGACACAGAGAATAATAGAGTCAGTTTGTATGTAGAATCATTCACCCAATGACTGAAAGATCTGAATTCGATCACCCAGAGAAAATCTGCGATTAAACTCAGGCAAACGCATGTTCTGCACCACCGTCCATTTTCTGGATCATGCGTGTTTCTTGTGTTGAGCGCGATAAGATCACGATGGAAGACTACCCAATAAAAAAGGGAGCCCGAAGGCTCCCTGATTGGTTACACTGAAATGGTGGGCAGAGCTGGATTCGAACCAGCGTAGGCGCAAGCCAGCAGATTTACAGTCTGCCCCCTTTAGCCACTCGGGCATCTACCCCTTATTTCGGTGGGCGGCGAAAGTAATCCGGGGTGTGGAACTTTGGCAAGAGGAAAAATCGCATTTCCACAAAAAACTTCCTGACCGTGGCATCACTTGAAAATCATCTGCAAACGCCCCTTGCCCTCTTTGTCTTTCGCGGCATCCGGGCGCCACAGCACCGAAAAGCCATCGCGCGGCGGCGCCGCCTGACCGCGGGCGTTCTCCACGGTGAGCAGTCCATCACCCAGCGGAGCGTATTCAAAGACGCGGCCTTCATAGCCTTTGATCTCTGCGGATAACTCCGCCAGGCCTTTGCCGGTCACATCCTCGCTGGCGAAATCGATAGCCTCCAGCAATTCGACTTTGCCTTTTTTCTTATCGAGCCGCACGAATTTCACTTCATCTTTTTTCGCTTCCTCCGCAATGCGATCCGCCTGCATCTTGGCATAGACATCGGCGTGGCGGACACGGATTTGAAAATGCAGGGGATTGGTGAGCGAGCCATTGCTGAGCAAACGGCCGCCCATCAGGATTTTGTCACCATCGAACTCCACCACCACCTCAAACTCGGCATCGCCCGTGACTTTGCCGCGAAAAGTGGCTTTTTTCGGCTTGTCCGTCGCCTTATCGGCAGTGGTGAGGCTTTCCGGAATCACTTGTTTGACCACGGCCTTCCCTCCCACCGTTTCCACGACTTCCGCCGTGATGTTCACGGCTTTATCGAAGCCCATGAAACTGCCCTTTTTGTTTTTCGCTTCGAAGACCATTTTGCCATCGGCTTTGACTCCAAACTGGAATCCGCGTTGTTGATACCCTACGAAATACCCGAGCCAGGGTTTTTCCTGCAAGGCGGGGAGCTGCGAAAAAGCAGGTGACATGAGCGAGAGACACAGGGTGGCGAAGAGATTTTTTGACAGTTTCATCGTGATGAAATTAGCATGCGCGCGGGAAAATCCAATCATTTCCTGTGCCATCATTTTCCGCAAAACATCTCATGATCACCGCTCAAGAACTCGCCGAGTCCGCCCGTGCCGATGCCCAACCGCCCGCGCCATTGAATGCCGCGCTAAAAGCCCTGTGGCTGAGCAAAGCCGGCCAATGGCACGCCGCGCACGATGCCTGCCAACTCATTCCCGACCCGGTGGGCGCATGGATTCACGCGCATCTTCACCGCGAGGAGGGCGATCATGGCAACGCCGCATACTGGTATCATCGCGCCCAGAAACCCGTGCCACCGCGCTCACTCAGCATCGCGGACGAGTGGGCGCAGTTGGTGGAAAAGCTGAAATAAACAAGCACTATTGCCTTCGTTTCAGATTTTCAGCATTTCAGTGTTTCAGCATTTCCCTACGAGGGCCGCACCGGAATGCCGCGTTCGGCGAAGTAGTGCTTGGCCTCGCCCACGGTGTGTTTGCCGAAGTGGAAAATGGAGGCGGCCAAGACGGCATCAGCATGGCCTTTTTCCAATACCTCCACCATGTGCTCCAGATTCCCCGCGCCGCCGCTGGCGATGACGGGAATGCCCACGGCCTGGGAAATGGCGGCGGTGAGTTCGATGTCGTAGCCGTTTTGCGTGCCATCGGCATCCATGCTGGTGAGGAGGATCTCTCCGGCCCCACGTTGGTAAATTTCCTTCGCCCACTCCACGGCATCAAGCCCCACGGGGGTGCGGCCGCCGTGAGTGTAAACGCCCCATTTGCCCGGGCCTTCACGTTTGGCATCGATGGCCACCACGATGCACTGGCTGCCGAAGGCCTTCGCCCCGGCATCGATCAACGAGGGCTCTTTGACCGCAGCAGTATTGATGCCGACTTTGTCCGCGCCGGCGAGAAGCATGGTGCGCATGTCTTCCACCGTGCGGATGCCACCGCCGACGGTGAGGGGGATGAAACAATGCTCGGCGGTGCGACGCACCACATCGGCCATGGTGGCGCGGTTGTCCGAGGAGGCGGTGATGTCGAGAAACACCAGCTCATCGGCTTTCTGTGCGTTGTAGGCCATGGCGCATTCCACGGGATCACCGGCATCGATGAGATCCACAAAATTCACACCCTTGACCACGCGGCCACCGGTGACGTCGAGACAGGGAATGATACGTTTTGCGAGCACGCGCCCACTGCAATGCATCGCAACGGACATGGCAAGAATACTATCTTAGTCCGTGGAATTTTTTCCGCCCTGCTCTGAGGAAAATGCCACGAATCAAAGCTGGCATCGATTCCGCGACACCACTACGCTGACTGCGTTCCCCTGTTCCATGCGCCCCCTCTTCCTGCTCCTTTTCACCGTGTTGCTGAGCCACTGTGGCATGCCCTCACTGCCCCCCTGTGCGCTGCCTTCCTTGCGCCCGCACGGCAAACACCAACCACTCCTCCATGAGGCCCAAACCCAGTGGGCCATCCTCGCCGATCCTGCGCAGAAGGACGCATGGCCGCAAGCCACCGTACGCTACAATCGTGCCATCCGCACTTTGTTTGATCGCGTGCGGTGTGGCGGTGGTGCCTGGTCGGAACGCGCACAAGAAATCGGCACCGCCCTCTCCTCCGCCACCGCCGGACACGTCACACCCGATCAATTTGACAGCGTCATTCCCGCCGACAAGGTCAACATCAAGATGAAAGATCGGATCAACGATGTGCAGGGCATCGGCTTCAGCGCGATCGGTTGGAACGAAACCACACCGGTGGGCATTTCGCGTCCGGAGTTCACACCACCGAATGGGAAAGGCCTCAACCTCACCGCCATTCTCGACTGCTCCACCTCGCCACCGCAGTGGAAATTTTTCCAGCGCTGGGATACGGATGCCTGTGACATACGAGGACACCGGCACCGTTTGACAGCGGACTGGACGGCGCCCATCGATTACTTCTGGCAGGAATGTGATCTGGACAACCTGCGACTGCAGAACCTGATCATCCCCGAGCGCTTCACCAAGGAAACCGGCATCTACTTCCTGCGCCCCTATGATCCGCGAAAAATCCCCGTCGTGATGGTGCACGGGCTCTTTTCCAGTCCGGAAACGTTCCGCTACCTCATCAACGATTTGTCATCCGAGCCATGGTTCCGCGAAAACTATCAGATCTGGCTCTACAACTACCCCACAGGCACACCCTGGCTGTACAATGCCATGCGTTTCCGTGAAGACCTGGCGCACGCCATCGCGCATGCCCGCACGATCTCGCCGAGCGGAAAACTCGATCAGATGGTCCTGCTCAGCCACTCCATGGGGGGACTGCTGGCGCGAGCCGCCGTGTCCGATCCCGGCACTCATTTGTATGATGCTCACTACCGCACGCCGCTGGAAAAACTGCCGGTGAGCGCGGAAACGCGCGACCGCATGAGGCGCGGCCTGCTCTACCAACCCCTCACCACGCCCAAGCGCGTCATTTTCATGGGCGTGCCGCACCAAGGCAGCCCCGCCGCCGACTTGCAAGTCACCGCTCTGATTTCACGACTCATCAAGCTGCCCTCCGCTCTTTCCATCGACATGCTTGAAACCACCTTGACCAGCCTCCGTGATCAACAGTTTGGCGATCAACCGATGAACAAATTCCGCATGCCCACCTCGTTGAGCACCCTATCGCATTTCAGTCGCAGCTTCCGCGGCTTGCGCAAGGTCCCCTTGCCGCAACACGTGCATTTCCACTCCATCATCGGCGATCGCGGCAAAGGCGATACCCCCGACAGCAGCGATGGCGTGGTGCCCTACTGGTCCTCCTCCATCTCTCCTGTGGATTCGGAAAAAATCGTACCCTCCGGTCATGGCATTCCACGCCATCCCGAGGCCAGCGCGGAAGTGCGGCGGATTTTGTTAGAGCATCTGCACGGAGCCAACTCATCGAGATCTTCCGCGAAACAGAAGCATCCGTAAGGCGGGAAGAAACGGTCTTTTCTCAGCCCAGGCACAGGGCGATCTGCTCGCCGGGGCCGTGAACGCCCTCGATGAGGATGCCTTCCACGTCCGCGGTTTTCGATGGCCCCGTGGCCCAGATGATGTTGGGCGCATGACCGAGAGCGGCCACGGCATCCGGGATCGTGCGGTGGATGGAAGACTCCACCAGCAGCGCCACGTGCGTCCACGGCGACAAGGCCGCCAAACGATCCGACGTGTGGTCATCGTCGAGAATCAGACTGCCGGATTCGGCAATCGCACCCGTCGCGCGGGTGATGCCGAACTGATAGCGGTCATACTGCCCGCGATCATACTCGGTTTCCACCGTCAAGCCCGCCTGTTGCAGGATGTGTCCCACCGATTCCCATAAGGCCGGATCGCAGTAGCCGGTGGTTTGATTCGTCTGTTGCAGAAACGCGATCAACTCGTCGCAAGAGCGCATGGTTTTGCCATTCACCGCGCGGAAATTGCGGTCAAAAATCTCCCACAAGCCGGCCCCGGCCAGACGTGGTGCCGAATGCAAATCCGTCACCTCATACGCGGGATATTCCGCTTTTTCCGCAATCCCCTGTGTGGCTTGTTTGATCTTGGCTAAAATTGTCTCGCGCGACATGCCCACCATCTACCACGGGAGGGTGCCGGTGACAAGCGGCAGAATCTTATAAGCTTTGCCGCGGTGCCTAACTACCTGTAAGATACTTGAGACGCTGCCACACCCGATGTACGCGGTTTTTCCAGGGACGGGGCAAGCTGACAACCTCCCAGCCGTTTTCCACGGCGATGGCCCGCAAGCGCGGGGACGGATTCACGACCGTGGCCTGCTGGCACAGGCTCAGCATGGGCAGGTCAGCCGTGCTGTCGGTGTAGCCGTGGGCACTGTGCAACTGGGTGCCGTGGAACTCGGCGGCATCCAGTTCGCGACGCAGACGCTCGACTTTGTTCCAGCCCTTGTTGTTGATCAAATCGGGAAACAGGGGCAGGCCTTGGGCGGGGAAATCGATCACGGTGCCAAAGCTCAGATCGAAGCCGAGGATGCGGCCGATTTCCTTGATGTAAGGCTCCGGGCTGGCAGAAACCAGGATTGTCAGGTCGCCGCGCTCGCGGTGCTGCGCGAGCCGCTCGATCATTTCCGGCCAGATACCGGATGGCACCCACCGGGCGGCAAAGCTCTGCGCCAGTGCTTCGACTTGCTCGCGTTTCATGCGCCACAAAAAGCTCAGAAACACGCGCTTCATGCCCTCGGCCCCGAGCACGGGCGTGAAGGGCGTGAGAGCCAGAAACACAGGAAGATACCAGCGCCTGCCGGGGTGATGTTGCAGCACATGGTGGCAGAAAAGCTTTTGCGTATCCCAGGGCAACAAGGTGCCGTCAAAGTCGAATAAAGCGATATGGCGCGGCATGGAACTCTGATATGATGGCATTGGAATCGAATCCATGGGACTCCAGGGAAATAATGGTAGTCTGATCTTAGTGACAAACGAAAAACTTATGCTGAGATCATCAGATGGGCAAAAGCTTCAACTCCACTTTCCGCCCGAGAGCGGCAGCAGCCTTACCGAGGCTGGCGACGGTCAAGGACGGGTTGGTGGGATCGAGGATTCGATCAAGCGCCGCTCGACTCGTTTTCATACGATGGGCGAGTTCCGTCTTCGTGAGTTTTTCCTGTTCCAGAGCTTTTTGAATCAGTAGCGCGACGACACGCTTCAATGCGAGAACTTCTGCCTCAGCCAAAATTCCTTCCTCTGCGAGAAAATCGCTGAAATCACTACCCCTGTGGGCGTTGGTTTTTGTTGTGCTTTTCATTTTTTTGTATTCCTTTCAGATAAAGAGATTGACGTGTACGGGCGAGATCCAAGTCCTGCTTCAGTGCTGTTCGGGACTTTTTGATGATGGCATGAAGTAAGATGATCTCTTCATTGACTACAATAAAGAACGTTCGAGCAATACGATCACCAAGCGAAGAACGAACTTCCCACAGTCCGCCTCCGAGCGAGACAACCAGAGGTTTTCCTACCGGCCACTGCCACTGAACTGCGAGAATATCAGCACCAATGATTTTTTGATCCGCCCGAGGTTGATCTTTCAACCAGTCGCGCACAGGCTCATTCCCCGCGTCTGTCTTGAAGAAGAGGGTTCGTAGCGGTCGTGGCGAGGGTGAAGTCACTGATGAAAAACGTATCAAATGTGATACGAAAATCAACCGGAATGTGAAGAAGGTTTACTTCATGGCCTCGCGGCACCATTTCAGGGCCATCAGGCAGTAGCCGGTGCCGTAGGGTTGATGGTAATCGTAGAGCGGGTAGTCCCACCACGATCCATCCTTTTCCTGACGTGTGAGGATGATGCGGGCCAGGCCCTTGGCGAGCTGGCGCTGTTTTTCCTTGGGCAAGTGCTTGGCACACTCGGTGTAGTAATAAACTCCGTAGAAATAAAAGTAGCCGGAGATTTTGAAGGTGGATTCATGCGGGCGCGGTTTCTTGCGGCCATGGTCGAGCCATTTCTCGAATTCGAGGAAATTGTCGCACCAGGTGGAAAGCACCTCGTTGGTGATTTTCGGGTCGTCAAAGGCGTGGAGCGCGGCGTTGCAGGCCTGCGAGCGGGCGAGCGAGCCGTTGCGGCGGTTGATCTCACCATGAGGCGCGAGATAATGATTGTGCGAGTAGGCGTAGGTGAAATCCGGAAACTGCTGGAGGCGGATGGAGGCGAGGGTGGTGCTGATGATCTTGGGATCCAGTTTCACGCCCATGGTTTCGCGGGCCTCGTGCATGGCCAGCAGCATGGTGGCGGAGGTGAAGGAGGTGGTGATGCCGCTGGGTTTCTGGGTGTGGATGCCATCGTAGATGTCGAGGTAGCCCCAGCCGCCATTGATGTCCTCGTAGCGATTGGCGAGATCGACTTGCTGTTGTGCGAGGTTTTTCAGGGATGACTGGCGCGCGGCATCATCCGGGCAGGATTGATAGAGACGGGTGATGGCACGCAGGCCGTACGCATGGCCCCAGGCGTTGTAGGTGGTGGTACCATCGGCACGGCGCAGTTTGGGGAGTTTGTCAAAGGACCACTGTTCCCCCAGCGCGATGGCCTTTTTGACCTCGGGCCTGTCATCATGGGAATCGACCAGACCGGCGAGGGCGAGGGTGCTGGCGCCGGCGAGGAAGGCATCGTGCGCGCCGGGCAGCGGGGCGTAGATGTTCAGTCCCTTGGTGCGGGTGGCACCGCCGAAGGAGCCATCGGCATTTTGTTTGCCCACGAGGTAATCGACCCCGCGACGGATGGACTGCTCCACCGCCTCCAGCGTGACCTGATCCTCAGGGATGAGCACACGTGAATCCACACCGGTGCGGATGCCCGATTCCTCCGTCGCCGCAGCGGGCGCTGGCGCGGGCGTGGCGGGGTCCGCGTGGACGTGGGAGGCGAGCAGAATCAGGCAGAGGTGTGGAAAGCATTTCATGCGCCGGGAACGATGATGGTTTGGCCTTTGCTGAGACCGGAAAGGATCTCGACTTTATCTCCCCAGCTGACGCCGCGTTTGATGGGGACACGTTTGATTTTTTTCTCCGCCTCTTGCAGTTCGACTTCCCATCCGCCTTCGCCATTGGAGCGTAGGGCCTTGGCGGGAACGGTGATGACGTCCTTGGCCTGGTAAGCGGTGACCTGTGCGGAGGCGCTCATGCCCGCCACGATGGCAAGATCGGCCGGGAACTGCGCGGTGAGGGCCACGCGATAGCGGCCGTCCAGGCCGGGAGTGGCAGCAAGATCCTTGACGGTCACGGGGAAACTGAGATCGCTGCGCCCGGACATGGTGGCAAATCCTTTCTGCTCGGCTTTGAGCAAACGGGCGGTGGATTCATCCACGGAGGATTCGAGACGGTAAGCGGCATCCGTCGGCACCACCACGGCAAAGGCGCGCTTGATGGCCACGGGGGAGTAGGGGGCAAGTGCCTTGACGTTCTCGCCGGTGACCCAGCGGCCATCCTGCATGGTGCCGTAGTAGAAATAGCCATCCGCCGGAGATTTGATGACGAAGAGGTCTTTTTCCGCTTGCAGCGCGGCGAGGGCGTCTGCGGTGCGCTGGGCATTGACTTTGGCATCCTCCAAGGCGATGCGCTTCAACTCCAGATTGCGCGGGAGGTTTTGTTCGTGCTCCTTGAGGGCGATGGCGGAGCTTTGCGCCTCACGTTCGAGTGCCACGGCTTCGCGGGGCAGGCTGACTTCCAGCTTGCGCTTGTGAGCCAGCTTGGAGATCTCCAGGGAGATTTCCATGGCTTTCACGATCTCGCGCTGGCGCTTGAGAATGATTTCCTCGGTGTTTTCCGTGAGGTCATCGGCCTTGTACATTTTTTCCAACTGCTTGAGTTCTTCCAACTCGGACTCCAAGCGCAGTTCGGTCTGGCGCAGGCTCAGGTTCGCCTCGGTGATCTCCGTCTCGCGGCGGGTTTTGCGGAAATAATCGAGTGCCTCGGCAGCCTCCTGGGCCTTGATCTGAGCGCTCTGCAATTGCATGGGCAGGTATTTTTCCGCACTGGCAAAGTCGGCTTCGGCATTCGCCAGGGTGAGTCTTCCGGCCTTGGCAGCGGACTCGGCATCGCGCAGTTTTTTCAGATAGGATTCATCGTCAAAGCGCACCAGCACCTGGCCTTTGCTGACACGGCTGCCGTGAGGAACGATTTCCACAATGGTGAAGGAGCCCCACTCTTTGGCCGGGATGCTGATGGGCAGGGCCTGCTCCGGGAACAAGGTCGCTGTCATCGAAGGACGCACGTGAAAATCTGAGGTTTTGATCTCATAGGGATCGGCTAACAAGGTGGTGCAGAGGCACAACAACAAGGAGGCGGTAACTTTCATAGAGGAAAAAATTCTAAAACGGATGGCAAGCTGATGGAACTGTCTGAGCGACGCAAAAGGGCGGATTTATTCATTTTTCGAAATTTCCGGCAGGCTTGCGGGCCAACCAGATCGGGAAACGCCGCGGTTTTTTCGCTGCGGGATTGATTTGCACGAAGTGCTCCACCACATCGAAACCGGCACGGCGGAGGCGGGAAAACATGCCGGGAATGATACGAGGGGCGGTGATGCCGAGCACGCCGCCGGATTGGAGGGCATCGCGCATGGCCCCGAGCCAGCGGCGGTCATCGATGAGCAGCTTGCCCTGTTCCAGCGGGCAGGCATCCGCCTGCAACAGAATGGCATGCAGTGATCCGTTTTCGCGGGCGAGGGACGAGGGCGTGAGGTCGTGGACACAGCGGATGCGACTGTCCTGAAAACAATCGGTCGCGGGGAAAAATTTCTTTTGCCACTGGACCAGCTCGCGCAACGGTTCGAAGACGATGAACTCCGCTTTTTTCTGCGGAATGGCCGCTGCCACGGCCCGCGCCAAGGCCCCCAGACCCAGCCCCAAGATCAGCATTTTGGGCTGCCGCGCCGGGCGAAAGGGATGAGTACCCAGCTTGGCCAGCTCGTCCTCTGCCAGAGTCGAGCCGGTGCCCGCCCACTGCTGACCGTGAGAATGAAGGTAAAAACGTCCGTCGTGCTCATGGAGTTCGATGGTGCTGCCATCGGTCAGTGAGGCATGGGCGTGGATGATGCGTGGTTTCATGTAGTTTTGCGATTGCGGGGACGCCGAAAGCCTAGTATGAGAGTGGCGTGATGTCCATCGCACAATCACCGGGTCTATCGATCAGGCTGCGGGACACACACTCACAGAGAACATCTCAAGGCATTGACCAGGGACCGGAAATTCATCGAACTGTGGTTACGTCGCGCACGCAAGGAGCTCGCGGTCAGCGGACGCATCGCTGAGCTGACCCATCTGCTGGAGCTTCAGGACCAAGGCAGCGGGCGCGACTGGCAGCGCGATTTGTTGAGCCTGTTGCGGGGCGAATGGGAGCCGAACATGGATGAGCTGATCCGGCTCGATGGCGTGCTGGCCCGCCCGCGCAAGACGCCGCCCGCCGACCTCGGTCCCGCATTGTTTTGAATCAAGCCGTCGCCCATTTCTGCCGCCATTCCGCAGGCAGACGACGGGGTTTCCCCTCCGGCATTTGCACCAATGCCAGCGCCTGGCGGGCTTTCACCAAGACCTGGCCGTCCGACTCACGCGTGATGACAAACCGGCACCAAAAACGCGCACCCTCGATTTCCGCCAACTCACCCTCAATGCGCAACCAGTCTCCGAGTTTTGCCGGAAAACGATAGTCCGCCTCCGTGCGCACCACCACCGGAAAAAGCCGGGTGCAGGCCATCGTCGGCAAGTCCATCCCCATCAGAGCCGCCAAGCGCGTGCGGCACGTCTCGATCATCCGCAGATACGCCAGATTGTGCACCACCCCGCCACAGTCCGTGTCGAAAAACATCACTTCTTCCCGCGTCACGATCGCAATTTTTTCCTGCATGGCGGCACCACATTGACAAATGCAGCAAACTTTTGCAACATCCTGAGAGTGAATCGCGTAATAACAACGAAAGCCATCCACCTCATGAAAGCAAAGCTCCTCATCGCCCAGATGGCTGCCTCCGTGATCGGCAGCATGTTGATTACCGCCCCGCAAGCCTCGGCCGTGTTCATCGCGCCCACCGACAACGCGCCTTTCCGCCGTGACCAACTCCCCATCGATGTGGAGACCATGAAGCAACTGGCCAGCCAGTTGACTGTCTTGTGCGGCACCGTGGATGCCTCCGAGCCCGCCGCCCAACGCACCGCCGCCCAGCTCCTCGCCATCGCCCAGTCGCTCGATCCCGTCAACCGTCAGGCACAGGACCTGCTGGACAATTTCATCCAAGAGAAAACCCCCGCGCCGCCGAAATCATCGGATGTGCAGATCGCCAAGTCGCGGGCCTGGCGCACCCAATCCTGGCTGGGCAGTGATGAAGCGGGAAAAGACGGCAAAAATCTCGCGCTGTGCCTCGGCGACGTGCTAGCGAAAATCGACCCGGAGCACCCCTCCGCCGTCGCCTTCAAGGCCGAGAAGGGAACTTGGAACGAATGGGTGGCCCGCGTCGAGGAATTCAACAAGAAGCCGGAGCCTGCCATCGCCGATATCGATGAGGAACCCGAGGAAAAAATGGAAGACACGGAAAAACCGGAGGTTCCGGAAAACGAGGAAAACAAAGGCAGTTTCGCCCTCAAGACCGCCACCGTCGCGACGCCGTTGATGATCTACAAGGAGGAGGACCGTAGCTACGATCTGAGAATCACTCCCGTCACCATGACCCACTGGATCGATGAGGAGCACGATGAATTCCGTTACCACCTGAACGATATCGATGAGGAGAGAATCCGTCCCACGCTGCGCTCCATCAACAAAAACACCGTGCCATGGCTGGAGCAAACTTTCAAAAGATTACCGGATGGCGGCGTGCTGGTTCTTTCCACGCCCTACAAGGAAACCTACTCGGTACGCCGCAATGATGACAATCTGTCCGCCGCCGCCGCCGTCTTGGCCGCCGCCTCACTCAGCGGACAGGAACCCACCGGAGTGGTGATCGGCATCGTGCAGAGCGATGGCAAACTCAAGCTGCCCAAAAACGGCTGGCACATGATCCGCGCGCTGGCCGCCGCGCCCCCCACACGCGTCGTGCTCCCCCGCAGCGCCGCCGAACTGCTGCCCAGCTTGCTGACGCTTGACGAACTCGGCTTCTTCATGAAGCACGACATTTTCCTGGCCGACAACATCGACGAGTTGGTCGCATTCAGCAAAAAAACCCCCGATGCCAATATCGCCGCCGCTCTGAGCAACTTCGCCAGCATCCGCGAAAAAGCCACCTCTTCGCTCGGTCCTTTCGTCGCCAATCAATTCGTACGATCCCGCCTGGAAACGATTGCCACCGCCACACCGCACTATGCCTCCGCCCAGTATCTGCTGATGCAGGCCCGCGGGAAACGCCCGACCTACCTCTCCGATAAAGTCGTGGCCCACGAGGCGCGCATGGCTCTGGCTCCCTTGAACCGCATCGCGGAACTCTACGAAGAGGAGGAAGGCGAACGCAAAATCACCAGCGCCATGGTGCAGTCAGCGCATGAGTCCAGCCGGGCCGTGCTCGACCCCATCGACCGACTGATTTCCAGTTCCGAGCGCGCACTCTACGGCCAAGCGGTCGATCTTTCCAATACCGCCCGCACCCTGGCCCGAGCCATCAAAAAAGTGGCCGACAAAAATTACGAGGAAGGCGTGAAGGGATTCCACGACAAATCGCTCAGTGAGTCATCCCGCAGCCTGCGCGATGGACTGCCCGACATCGGTCGTAAAATCGCACGCATTCTCGGTGAGGAGGAAGAGACCAAGCGGAAGGAAGACTGAAGACCGCCCGGCCATCGCAAGTGCATGCGCCTGCGCGCGACCGGCGTGCTGTGCCGGGTGACGGAAAATTTTCTTTTATTTCTGCCATGTCACTTGCACACAGGGGAGTCACAGGTATTTTTCCCCATGTCCACGACCTGTCCCGCTCTTCCTGAATACCTCGAAGAAGAAATTCTGCTTCATCCCGAGAACCGCAAGTTTCCCAAGTTCGATCTCAAGCGTCTGCTCCACACGGTCTTCACTCCCACGCAAGGTTGCAAGATTTGTGTGCTGGTGGACTTCGATGACCCGCAGACCTTGATTCAGGACCTGCGCTTCCTCAAGGAGGAAGGTTTCCCCATCCAGAAGCGCGCGTATCAACACTTCCACCTCGGCCTTGTGAACGGCGTGATGGAAGACCTGGGCATGCACGGCGGCGAGATGTTTGCCTACCGCATGACCTATGGCTCCAATCTCGACCTCGCCGATGAAGTCTGGGACACCAAAGGCCGCCAGCTTTCCTTTGATCGCGATATCTATCCGAATTACGATCTTGTTCTGTGCATTTCCACCTACTCCGCCACCGCACCACTCACCGCCAAGGCCAAAGAGTTCGGCTTCCGCGGTGCCACCTTGCACGGCGTGAATGACATCATTCTCTCCTCCGGCCTCGCCGTGGACTACCATGAGGTCTCGCGCGATGCGGAAAAAATCCGCCTCGCCATGACCCGCGCCGATTCCATCGAAATCGACTTCACCCTCGAAGACGGCCGCGTGCTCACCGCTTGGCTCGGTCTCGATGGCCAGGAAGCGCAAAAATCCCACGGCCTCTGCAACGGCCTCACGCCCGACATCGCCAACCTGCCCGCCGGAGAGGTGTATTTCGTACCCACCGATGCCCGCGGCCAGTTCCCGATGAAATACGAAGATGGCACCCTCGGCGTGCTTCATGTGGAAAATCGCTGCATCCAGCGCTCCACCCTCATCGCCGGCAACCAGGCCACCATCGACGCCCACAACGCCCGCTTGCTTGATGACCCCATGACCGGCACCCTCGGCGAACTCGGATTCGGCACCCAGGTGCTGCCCGTCTCCGGTGCGGACATCCAGGACGAAAAAGTGCTGGGCACCTGCCACCTCGCCACTGGTCGCGATGACCATCTCGGTGGAGACATCGTGCCCTCCATGTTCAAAAAACATGAGAACTCCACCCACGATGACATTCTCTTCGCCCCGCACAAGACGCCGAATTTCAACATCAGCCAGGTGCGCATGAAGCGAGGCGACCAGGAGGAAATCATCATCGAAAACTTCCGACCCAGTCGTTACATCATGGACGCGCTGACGGCATTCTGATCGCCGTGTCCGAACCAAACATTTACGAGTCGCCGCGATTGCTGGACGAATACCTGCTGTTTCACTACGGCAGCGAAGATGAGATTTTTCAGCATGCGGAGATCCCCTACCCCGCTGCCATGCGTGAGGCCATGGGCTTCACGCGGCGCACCGTCGGCTACTTCGGTGACTATCCGGTGGCACGTGGACTCGACCTCGGCTGCGCGGTGGGGGCCTCCACGTTTGCCATGGCGGATCACTGCGAGCAAGTGACCGGCATCGACTACTCCCACGGCTTCATCCGCGCGGCTCAGCACTTGCAGCGCGGGGAAACGTTAGAGTATCGCCGTCACGACGAAGCAGACCTTTACCAGACCCTCACCGCACGGGCCCAGGGACGTATTGATCGTTGCCAGTTTGAGCAAGGGGACGCCATGAATCTGCGAGCTGACCTGGCGGGCTTTGACCGCGTCCATGCTGCAAACCTGATCTGCCGTTTGCCGCGTCCGCTGGCACTCATCGAGCGACTGCCATCCTTGGTGCGCTCCGGGGGAGAACTGATCCTGGCTACGCCTTGCACCTGGCTGGAGGAATTCACTCCGCCGGATGCATGGCCGCAAGGCGATACCTTTTCATGGCTGCACGCGGCTCTCACCCCGCATTTCACCCTGGTGCATCGCTGCCACGAGCCCTTCCTCATCCGCGAGACCGCACGCAAGTTCCAGTGGTCGCAATCGATGGTCACCTGCTGGCAGCGCCACTGAAATGCCACCATTCGGATGGGATTTGCATTGTCATCAAGCGCGATAGGTTTTTCACTCCACCGCACCCGATGAAATCCTGGATCCTCGCCGCCCGCCCCAAAACATTGCCCGCCGCCATCGTGCCGGTATGGGCCGGCTGTGTTCTGGCCTGGAAACTGCAAGGATCATGGCAGCCTTGGCTGGCGTTTTGCACGGTCATGGGAGCGATCTGCATCCAGATCGCCACGAACTTTTTCAACGATGCCATCGATGCCGCCAAGGGCGCGGACACCGCAAAACGCCAAGGCCCCACCCGCGTCACGGCATCCGGCCTGATCTCGCGTCGCGCGGTATTCACCGCTGCCACGATCTTTCTCTTGCTCGCCGTCGCCTGCGGTGTGGTGCTCTATCAAGCCGTCGGCTGGCCCATCCTCGCGATCGGCATTCCCTCGCTCTACCTCGCCTACGGCTACACCGGCGGTCCGTTTCCGTTAGCCTATCGCGGCATGGGAGAAATCTTTGTGGTCGCGTTTTTCGGCATCATCGCCGTCGGCGGAACGGTGCTGGTGCAGACCGGGCAATGGCGTGATGAAGCGATGCTGCTGGGTTTCCAGATCGGCCTGCTCTCCGCCGTGCTGATCTCCATCAACAACCTGCGTGATCGCGCCGAGGATGCCACCACCGGGAAAAACACCATGGCGGTGCGGTTGGGCGAACTGGGCGCGCGCTTCCTCATCTGGCTGGAGATCAAAGTCGCGGCCTTCAGCGGATTGATCTGGCTCAAGCACCAACTGCCGTGGCTGGGCTTGGCGACCATACCGCTCTGGACCCTGGGCTTGTATCTGTCCTTCCGCATCTTCACCTCCCCCGCCGACCGCAGCATGAACCGCCTGCTGGCCCTGAGCGGCGTGATGTTGATCCTTTTCGCCGCAGCTTTCCACATCGCCGCGGTAGTGTTTGAGTGACTATCGCTCAGCGCAAGCGCTGCATCAGATCGCTGCGCAGTTGTGGCAGGCTGGCACCGATGTCCGCCAATTCCACAAAGGCCTCACCGCGATCGCGGCCCACGCCTTGCAAGCGCGCGAGCTCGCGCTCGAAATGGCGCAGCGCCCGCAAACTGGCCCCGCTTTCCTGCAAGTGATTCAGCGCCCGGCACAACAAATCGTGCATCTCCTCCTGCGGGTGTTCCGGTTCCGAGACTTGGTCGATCAGCCCGCAACAATAGCCGGCCAACATCATCGTGGTATAGTCACGGCGCAGTCCCTCGCGGAAATCCAGCACATTGCATTCGAGCAAATGATGCAACTTCCCACGCCGCGCCGCCTTCCAGGAAAACTCCGCGGCGAAAAAAAGATCGATTTTCCCGGCGAAGCGGCTCTTCAGACTCCGCGCCCCCTTCGCCACCGTATCGATAATCCCGAACTCCGCCGAGGACCAGCGCACGATGAGACTGGTCTCCGTCAATTTCGTGAGACGCAAAATGATGCCCTGTGCCGTTTCCCCCACGCGGCCAACACTAGCACGGGGGAAGGATTTTCCAAGTGGCTTCCCGTCTGCGCCTCAAAATCCCCCTACTTTCCGTGAGTCAATCCGAAAGGACTACTGAGGAGAATGGGCGTTTCGCAGATCTACCCGGGCAAGGTTAAAGCTTCTGTCTTTCATGGCATTCACGCTTGTTATTCCTCCTGAAAATGTGTGGCTGCCCAGGGAATTTCGTCGATCAAAAATTTGCGCCAATGAGTCTCTCCAGCTCCTTTGCGAAATCCACAGCTTCGTTTTCCTCGATCAATTTCACTGCACCTGATGCATGCAGCAGATCTTTGGCGTAGTCGTACGCCCTGCGCTGTTCGCCACTTGGCGCAGCTAGCATCAGGTGGATGTTAGGTTTTTCAGGTGACTGGGAGAGCCAACGTGTGAGACTTTCCCATTGAAATGCCTTGGCTCGGATACTCTCTGAACGCTTGAGATCGAATGAAAGAGGCTGATAGACGTTCCAGACACCATTTTTCCAAGCTTGCGAAAAAACATGGGAGGCATGCGGGGCGACGACTTCATGTTCACAGAGGTGTGGTTTCACTGCGGGGGCTTCAAAAGCACGGCTGTAGAATTCGCGGTAAATCGTGGCGTCATCGCGGCGGGCTTCATCGACGGAATCGTAATGACGCGCTACCGTTTCCTGAAAAAGGGCCTCCAGCTCTGCCGAGGGAGCATCTGTCAGTCCGCCACCAGAAAGACTCCACTGTAGTGCCGCGTCATCGTGCGGGATGACTTGAAGAGCCAGATCGCGTGCGCTCGTCGGATTCTCTGGGAACGGCAGCGGACCTTGCGCATCGGCTAGGCGCACAGCAAGTTTATCGAACTGCGTTTCGATTCTGGCGATCAGACTGCGATAGTCCTGATGGTGGAAACCGTGGAAAAAATGACTAAGTCTGCGGAATTTCTGAGATGCTTTGAATCCAAAAAAACGACTTTCCGGAGCCCATAGCAGCACGCCCACGTTGGCGAACTCGCCGGAAAGCGGTTCGTGCACGTAGCGCAAGAAGCAGAAGCTGTATGGTTCAAGGCTCATGGTTGGCTGGCAGCACTTAAGAATAGGAAAAAATCTTCTGGGTCAGTGGCGAGTTTTTTAAAATACTCCTCGATACGATTCAAGTCCAGATTTGTATCGGAAAAATATCTAAGAATCGCTGCCTTTGCTGCCGATGAAGTGGGTTTGAGGCACCAGGCTTCAAACTCATCCCATAGTTGTTTACCCATAATTCCGTCTTCCTCCCACTGCGGTAGATGTGGAAAAAGGCAGTGTCGCTTCAGATTCATGCGCACCAGAGCGCTCCTCCACGGACGCGGCTCGGCATTTCCTTCTCGCAGATACGAAAAAGCCTTATCGAAATCCAAGACTGCCAGCTCTCCACCGCGCCGATCACCAGAAATGGTCGATTCAAGCCGCGCTCCATCTTGCGGCGAAACTGAACGGCGGTAAATCGGCGAAGTGTCATGGCTGCGTTGTTGAACGATTGTTATCCAACTGTCACCTGGCCGTTCATGAGCATGGGCAGGAGGCGGGCGAGTTCTTGCTTGGTTTTTATTTTTCATTTTTCTATTGACTTGCGCTGCTCAACGTGCATCGTAATGCCGAACACTGAATGTCATTGCGCTGCAAACCAGTTCTACGTCGTAGGCGTTCAAACTAAAAACACCAGGTTCTGATACGGATCGGCATCAATTCATTTTGGTTCTTGTCCCTTTGGCATCTTAGGTGTTTTTTTTTGCCCATAGCTCAACCAATCATAAATGCGTGCGGCTTTCCGGAAACAGGTGGTCAGCATAGGGTCAGATTTGTCGTGCATGGGATCGTAGGTCTCCCATGCATACAGCAGCAGTAGCCTGAACTCATTCAAGTCCATTTGCGCCAAAGGCACGAAGGCGATGTCTTGAAGCAACTGAGACATGCCTTTGCTAGTATTACAGTCATGTAAGGTCTTAAGATGAGAAATGCTTTCAAGCAAGGACTTGCCATGGCGTGCCTTTCTCATGCTGCTGGTGATCCATTTATCGATCCCTGAACTTTCGACTTCATTGATGTAACGAGAAATAGAGGGGTGAAGCACGGCATCTGGAACTTGTGACAAGTATTTGAAAACGGGAAGATTGAACGATTGGCTTTTGCCGATTCTGGGCAATACGACATCCACAATTTGTTTAGGATCGAGTGTGCTCTCATTGTAGATTAAGTCTTTAATCAAGTCCGCGACGTCCACACCAGCATATCCCTGGCCTGAGAGCCTGCTTGTCAGGCCAACACCCATGACGAACTCTACGTTTTCCAGATCCGTGGATTCATCAATATCCAGCACTTGAAGGCGTTCTTTCGGACTGGTGCTATTGACAAGTTCATACACATCTCTTTTCAACTTACGGAGAATCTTTGGTGGATAACTTGTCTTGAGTGCGGCTATGGCTTTAAAGAGTTGAGAAAAATCGGAAATTGTCACGCAGGTTGACTCAATCGCGCCGTGTTCGAAACGATCGCGATTCATTCGGATTCCCTCTGGTCGTCCATCTTTAGTGCGTTGGACGAAAATTAATCTCTGGGATAGTCTGGTTAGCTGTTCCTCGTTCAAGCAGCGCGCAATATCATTGAAAATCATGCGGATATTGGAATCGGAAAGCGAGTAACCAAGGAAAATGATCGGATGCTCCAAAAAGATAGTCATCAATTTGGCCGAGAGATACGCATTTCGCATGCGATAGGCATGATAATCTTTACCTGTAAGCACGAGGGAAGCGGGGTCTGAAACACAGCCGTGGATTTTGTAGATTTCACCCACGCCATAGGCTTGTGAAAACAGAAGCTGATTTTGGCCGATGTAGGGAACATGCTCGGGGAACAGGTGCTCTAGGTAGCGATCAAAATTCGTGGTGATGATGCCGGCTATGTTTTTACGCGCATGGCCGATGGATGAGATTTCATCCGGATACGTTGGTTGCTGGAATTTGCCTTCCAGATTGCTGAGTAAATCAGAAACACCGATTTTCAATGGCGAGACACTTGAGCGAATTTTATCTTGATAGCGTTCTCGCAAGTCCTGAAACGTGGCATCTGCCAAGAAACGTCTTGCGTAGTCTTTTTCGATCAGTTCTGTGATGTTGGGTAAATCGTAATCTTTGGCGTCCGGGCTGGATTTGATTTCATTCCGATACCATTCAAATGCGTATTCGACTTCCGGCTTCGCCTGTTTCGCAAAATGACTCACCAGACCTTTCCAATCTTCCGTGCCAAGGTAGCGGTGCGTAAAACCAGAGCCCACAAAGAGGAATGGGTGAGAGTTAGCTGTCTCAAGTATCGCTTTTGTCTCAGCTATCATGTGTGTGAATATTTTAGGTGTTTTCTACGTGCTGTGAACCATCACATCTCCCCCCACAATCTATCAGCAGGGGCGGGAGCAAATCGCGGAGGCGGGTGATTTTTCTGATGGGAGCGCAGGCCGAGGGCGATGGCGATTGTTACCTGAAGTAGTATCACACCCGAGGCCTGATGGCGTTTGGCTCACGCTTTTTTCTTCGCGTAGTCGCGGAGGTATTGGACGCAGCCGGTGATGTCGGGGACGTTGTTGTCCCAGTTGTGTTCGTATTCGATGGTGACGTTGCCCTTGAAGCCGTGCTTGCGCACTTCATCGAGGATGGCGGTGAGGTCGATGATGCCTTTGCCGAAAATCTCATCATGCGTGGGACCGGTGATGCTGGTGCGGTCTTTCATGTGGAAGGCATGGACGCGCGGCGCGATTTTTTTGATGACATCGAGCGGATTCAGACCCGAGGAGGCCCAGTGACCGAGGTCAGCGCAGAAGCCGAGATTGGCGTGGCGGCCTTCGATGGCTGTCATGATGGTCTCCGGATTCCACAGCGCGGTGGGTTTGGGGTGATTGTGGAAGCAGACTTTGATGTCGTATTCCTTGGCGAGTTTTTCCAACACATCGATGGAGCCGAGGGACTCGGTGCTGACGCCGTAGAGGCCGAGGGTTTTGGCGAATTCAAAGATCTTCCGCGCTTGTTCTTCGTTGTTAGGAATGGCGACCACGCCGTAGTTGACGATGGCGATGTTGTGTTTTTTCGCATGCTCCTGCAAGGCGGTGATCATCTCGGCAGGCATGTCGTGCCCGGCTTTGACTTTCTTATGCTCGGGGCTGAGGAGTTGTCCGGAGAAAATTTCCACGCCCTGCGCACCGGCTTGGGCGGATTTTTCGATCGCTTCAAAGAGGCTGAACTTTTTCAAGGACCAGCACTGCACGGAGATGGTGAAGCCGGCCTCGGTGACGACGGCGGGATCGAGGGCCTTGCCCCACGAGCGGGTGGCGGTGGCAGCGGCGACGGCGGGAAGAAGCGAAAGGAGATGGCGGCGATTCATAAACGTTGAACACACGATGCCATAAGCCGCGCGTACTGCGAGGAAAAAAATCGCGGTCCATCATGGGCGATTTTCTGATGCTTCACTGCGACATTTCGCGGCGAATTTCCTCTAACACTTTTTTAACTCGCGGGTCTTGTAGCGCTTTGACGATTTCCGGATCGCGCAGGATGTCACCGTAGCGGCCTTGCTCCAGCAGTTTTTTCCACTTGGGGTCATCGGTCCATTTTTCGTCCAGTGCGTCGGGATCGGACACCGGGATGGCGCGGGGGATGGTGGGCTCGCTGGCTTGGGAAATCCACTGGGCGAGGGTGAGGCGGAGGGGATCGGTGACGGGATCGATGCGCTCCAACCAGGCGGGCGGAATGACGCCGTCGATCACATCTTTCCACATCACGCTGATGGCGCGGGTGTTCGGGTCCTCGACCAGGCGCAAGGTGCCGAGGTGGCGGATCAACAGAGCGGCGATGAGGCAGAGCACAGCCGTGGGAAACAGGCTGAGCACAGCGGAAAACATTTTACCGCCGGAGCAGCCGGATGTTTCCTCCTCGGGCGGCGAAGGCGAGAAGAGAAAGCGGATGATCTTGCGCAAGAGCACCAAGGTGCTGCCGCCAGCCAGCGCGGGCAGGATGTAGGTGGCCCAGCGCGGGGTGTGAGGAAACACCATGCCGCCCCAACCGGCGGTGTGCATCCATACCCAGTAGCCGACCCACAAGGACAGTGCCAACAAGATGGTGTTGAGAATGAGACGAAACACCCCGCGCAGGATGGCGATGATGGCACATACCGCGGCGATGCCTAACACGATGGCACCGAGGCTCACATACGGGTGGGACATCAGGCCATCGATCATGAGCGTCAGTGGTGGATGGCGCGATGGCGCAGCAAATGATCCGTGAGAACCAGGATGGCCATGGCCTCGACGATGGGCACGGCGCGCGGCAGCACGCAGGCATCGTGGCGGCCCTTGCCTTGCAGCTCGGTGTTTTGGCCATCGCTGGTGACCGTTTGCTGGCTGGTCATGATGGTGGCGGTGGGCTTGAAGGCGACGCGGAACACGATGGACTCGCCATTGCTGATGCCGCCCTGAATGCCGCCGGAGCGGTTGCTGGTGGTGCGCACGGTGTCTCCCTCCATCACAAAGGGATCGTTGTGCTCGCGCCCGGTGAGCCGTGTGCCGGCGAAACCGGAGCCGATTTCAAAGCCCTTTGTCGCGGGAATGGAGAGCATGGCCTTGGCGAGGTCCGCTTCCAGTTTATCGAAGATCGGTTCGCCCAGGCCGGGAGGGCAGCCGCGGATCACGCACTCGATCACGCCGCCGACGGAGTTGCCTTCACCGCGGATGGCTTTGATGTGGGCGATCATGAGCTCCACCATCGCCGGGTCACCGGTGCGGACGATGTTGCCCTCGATGGTGGCGGCATCGATGGTGGCGGGATCCACGTTGGCTTCGAGGTGTTGAATGGATTTCACCCAGGCGAGGACCTCGATGTCAGGGATGTGGGTGCGCAGCACTTGCAGAGCGATGGCAGCAGCGGCGACGCGGCCTATCGTTTCGCGGGCGGAGGCGCGGCCACCGCCGGAGAGAGCGCGGATGCCGTATTTGGCATCGTAGGTGTAGTCGGCATGGGAGGGCCGGTATTTCACTGCCATTTCATCATAGGCACCGGGGCGTTGATCGGTGTTTTTCACCGAGATGGCGATGGGCGTGCCGAGGGTGAGATCATCCTGGATGCCGGATAAAATTTCCGCCGTGTCCGCTTCCTTGCGCGGGGTGACGATCTCCGACTGCCCGGGGCGGCGGCGATCGAGGGCCTGTTGGATGATGTCCTGCGTGATGGGAATGCGTGGCGGGCAGCCATCGATGATGACCCCTACGGCACCGCCGTGGGATTCGCCGTAGGTATGGATGCGGAAAGCATGGCCAAAAGTGGATGACATGCGCGGAGTGTAACGCCTAAGCAGCCATCCGCCAAGAGCAGAGATGGCTCTCCGCGATGTATTCCGATTCAGGGCTGGGCGGAAAATTCCTTGGCGTTTTTCGAGATGATGAAGGCGGTGACTTCAGCCACCTGCATGGGCGTGAGCATCTGGTCCCAGGCTTGCATTTTCGCACCATTGAGGCCTGTGGCATCGGCAGGCGAGCCTTTGTTGATGAGCTTGAAGATGTCCATGGGCTTGCCGCCGTATTCCCATACGCCATCGACCAGCGAGCGGCCGGGCAGGGGGATTTTCTGATCGCCCGCCACCATCACGGCGGCGAGGTCAGCACCATGGCAGGCCACGCAGTTCGTGGTGTAAATCGCCTCCCCATTCGCGACGATGGCGGCATCCTTGGCCATTTCGTTGACCAACATGTCATCGTTCAAGTTGGCGAGCGCCGCTTGCAGCTCCTGGGATTTTTTCTCATAGACCGCTTTCATTTCCGCCACCACAACCTCGCGATCGCTGCGCAAGCCATGAAGTTGATAGTAGAGGAACCAATACAGGACAAACCATACGATCGCTCCGTAAAAGGTGAACAACCACCAGTTGGGCAGTTTTTGATCGTATTCCTGGATGCCGTCGTATTCGTGCTCGCGCAAGATGACTTCTCCTTCGTTTTTGGCGAAGTGACCGCGTTTCGGTTCGGAGGCTTGATCGGACATAATGTGTTAGAGTGTTGAGGTGTGGGAAGTGGAGGAATCGTCCGCCGGGTCGAGAGGCAGTGAGGCCAGGTGATCGCGATTTTTCTCCGCCAGGCGCAGGGCGCGGATGGTGGCGACGATGAACACGCCGAAGAAAATCACGAACGACACGATGGGGATCACGGTGGCCCAATCTTCCAGAATGACTCTGCGGAACATGGCGGGATGTTAGTGAGGTTTGATGGTGGCGCTGGGTGGCTCGACCGGCATGGCGGCCTTGCGGTAAGAATCGGGATCGAGCGGGGAGGGCTTGACTCCGCCTTCCGGTGAAACTTCGCGATAGGCACCGAGCTTTTGCATGTAAGCGATGAGAGCGACGACTTCCTGATCGGCCAGATGGTTGCGCAGGGCATCACCGCTGAGTTCCGGGCGGGTGGGGCTGAGCACACCGCCTTGGACCAGATTGGCTGCGATTTCCATCGCTTGCTCGCGGGCGAGTTGATCGATCTCGTCCTTGGTCATGGCAGGCCATGGCACACCGATTTTTTGTTGCACAGCGATTTTTTTCGGCAGCGACTTGAAGTCCGTCTTGGTGTCAAACAGCCAGGGATAATTCGGCATGTTCGAGCCATCGGAAGTCTGGCGTGGATTGAGGAAGTGGTTGTAGTGCCATACATTATCGCGTTTGCCGATGCGCATGTGTTTCGCGCCCTGTGCCACGGCTCCGCCCTCGCGAGCCAGATCGGGGCCGGTGCGCTTGGAACCCCACTGGTACGGGTGATCGTAGATGGACTCGCCGAGGTGGGAGAAGTCATCGGCGATACCGGTGCGGCCGTAGCGCATCACATCCGGCTTGAGCGTGCGGATCATCTGCGAGTGGCAGTTGTAGCAGCCCTCGCTGACGTAAATGTCGCGGCCGGCGAGCTCGAGCGGTGTGTAGAGTTCTTGCAGGCGACCCTCGATGTTTTTGTCGCGATTCACCACCAGCGAAGGGATGATTTGCAGCGCGCCGCCGATGGCCACGGAAATGAAGACCAGCAGGGTGAAGGGCAGGTAGTTTTCGATGATACGCTCGTGCCAATTCGCCCAGATCTGGCTATTCGCGCGGAAGGTGCTGACCGCCTTGATCGCCAGCAAAATGGCAGCGACGAGAGCACCGAGGTTGGCATGAGCAGGGAGGAAGAACCACAGGCACACCAGAATGATACCCATGAAAATGTAGGCGAGCGGATCGTTGACCAGCGATTCACCCCATTTCATGAAGTCTTTTTTCTCACGGGGCAGAGTGGCGACTTCCACGCTTTCATTAGTGGCCATGCCCGAGCGAGCCGTCATGAAGATATTCACACCGCAGAGAATGAAGCCGACGAGGTAAAGCAGACCGCCGAAAGAGCGAAGTGCGTAATGCACATGAATCGACTGCAAGGTTTCCACAAATTCGCGTTTCAAGGTCGTGCCGCCGGGGGCCACTTCATTGAGCATGAGAGCCTGGGAAATGCCTGCCACCCACATCGCGGCGACGTAGATCAGGATGCCGACGAGGCCGATCCAGAAGTGCATGTTCGCCAGGTTCGTGGACCACAGTTTGGTTTTCCACAAACGCGGAGCCAGCCAGTAGAACAAGGCGGCTGCCATGAAACCATTCCAGCCCAAGGCTCCGGAGTGCACGTGGCCGATGGTCCAGTCGGTGTAATGGGAAATGGCATTCACAGCGCTGATGGAAAGCAGCGGGCCTTCGAAGGTGGCCATGCCGTAAAAGGTGATGCCTGCTACGAAAAACTTGATCACCGGATCGGTGCGCAGCTTGCCCCAGGCACCGCGCAAGGTCAGCAGACCATTCAGCATGCCACCCCAGGATGGTGCCCACAGCATCAGCGAGAACAACATGCCCAATTTCTGCAACCACTGGGGCAGATCGGTATTGAGCAAATGGTGCGGCCCGGCCCAGATGTAGATGAACACCAGCGACCAGAAGTGCACGATGGAAAGACGATAGGAATACACCGGACGGTTCGCTGCCTTAGGCAGGAAATAGTACATGATGCCGAGGATGGGTGTCG
>ERZ1066127.167-NODE-167-length-42394-cov-13.272160_pt1 | contig 42394 bp, 34 predicted proteins | sample MGYA00382774_ERZ1066127 | MGnify/ENA primary metagenome ERZ1066127 (study PRJEB33369, sample SAMEA5778357) | biofilm metagenome | biome: Industrial cooling water; feature: Water cooling tower basin; material: Biofilm | place: United Arab Emirates | collected...
GGGTCCCGCCGTCGAGTTGTTTATCGCCATGCCAGCCGCGGGGCAAATAGTAGCGGGCGTCGCGGTTCCAATAGCAATTGAGTTGCACGAGGTATATCTCGCCGAGCGAGCCGGCGGAGACTATGCTTTTGATCCATTGCGCGGGAGGTGAATAGCGGTTTTGCATCACCGGAAATAGCTGCAAATGGCGCGATTGTGCGAAGTTGATGAGCGACTGCACCGAAGCTGCGGTTAGGCCCATGGGCTTTTCTACCACCACATGCATGCCAGCAGCAAGGGCTTGTTGGGCATTCTGCACGTGGAGTCCGTTAGGCGTGGCCACCACAGCTACTTCAGCGGGAATGGCTGAGACTAAATAGGCCTCCCAACTGCTAAAATGCGGGCAGGAGGGTGCTGATTCAGGTGTTTTTGGGTCTATAATCGCCACCAGCCGGGCTTCGGGTTGGCGTTCAATCATGGCAGCATGGCGCTTGCCAATGTGGCCATAACCAATGATTACAAAGCGAATGGGACTCAAAGTACAACCTCCTCTACCCGTCCATTCACCCATTGGTAGCGGATGCCCGTGCCGGCACAAACGGCCTCTCCTGCTGCATTAAACTGTAGTTTTTGGCCATGCCGGCTCATCCAGCCGGTTTGTTTGGCAGGATTGCCAACTACCAAGGCGTAGTCAGGCACTTCTTTGGTTACCACCGCACCCGCACCGATGAAGGCATAGCGACCAATATTGTTTCCACAAACCAGCGTGGCATTGGCACCTATGGTTGCACCCGTGCTGATGCGTGTTGGTACATACTCGTTTTGGCGATTGACGGCTGACCGAGGATTAATGACGTTGGTAAATACGCAAGAAGGCCCCAAAAACACATCGTCTTCGATGGTGATTCCACTGTAGAGGCTCACATTGTTTTGAATTTTAACGTTGTTGCCGATATGAACGCCTGAGGCAACAAACACATTTTGGCCGAGATTGCAGTTTTCACCCAACACCGCATTCGGCATGATATGACAAAAATGCCATATTTTGGTGCCGTTTCCGATTTGGCAGCCAGGATCGATGACGGCAGTAGGATGGGCAAAAAAAGTTGCTGCTTGCATGGGGCTAAATTCGGGATTCGGGATTCAAAATTCAAAATTCAAGATTCAAAATTCCATCCGGTGGTAAATTTGGGATTCGAGATTCGGGATTCCATCCGGCGGCATAAGGCGCCTGGCAGCGCTGTTATTTAACCGCAGATGACGCGGATTGGCGCAGAAAAGGCCTACGGCCTGTTTAAATACGAAGAGCGCGAAGCAATTGAAATCGCAAATTACAAATTGCCATTTCAGATGGCGGGGCGACAAGGGGAGGCAAGGCTGCGTATCTTTGCAAAAAAACGCATATGCAGGGCATACAGATGGTCGATTTGAAGACCCAATACGCATCCTTAAAGACAGAGATTGACACAGGTATTGCTGAAGTATTAAAAACAGCCACCTTCATTAACGGTCCAGCTGTAAAGGAATTTCAGCAAGACCTCAGCAGCTACCTCGGCGGTACCGAAGTGATTCCCTGTGCGAATGGCACCGATGCCTTGCAGATTGCCATGATGGCGCTGGATTTGCAACCCGGTGACGAGGTAATTACCGCAAGCTTTACTTATGTGGCCACTGCGGAAGTCATAGCGCTGTTGAAATTGAAGCCGGTTTTGGTAGATGTGGATCCGCATACTTTCAACATCAGGGTTGATTTGGTGGAAAAAGCCATTACTGCCCGCACCAAAGCGATTGTTCCTGTGCATTTGTTTGGTCAGTGCGCCGACATGGAGCCTCTTTTGGCTTTGGCGAAGAAGCACAATTTATATGTGATTGAAGATACTGCGCAGGCCATTGGCGCCACCTATACCTTTTCCGACGGCACCCAAGCCAAGGCCGGCACCATGGGCACCATTGGTTGTACGAGCTTCTTCCCCAGTAAAAACCTGGGTTGTTATGGAGATGGCGGCGCTATTTTCACCCGCGATGCCGAGCTGACCAAAAAAATCAGGATGATTGCCAACCACGGGCAGCGGATTCAATATTACCACGACGAAATTGGGGTGAATTCACGCCTCGACACTTTACAAGCGGTAGTACTTAAGGCAAAGTTGCCACACTTAGACAGGTACAACAGCACGCGTCGCTGGGCAGCCGATTATTACAGTGCTGCTTTTGCCGAAGTGCCTTGGCTCACGCCTCCTGCTGTGGCTTCGAACAGCACCCATGTGTTTCACCAATATACCCTCCAATTGGGGGAAGGTATTGATCGTCAAGCACTGCGTGACCACCTGGCTGCCAAAGGCATACCCAGCATGATATATTATCCGGTACCCCTACACAAGCAGAAGGCATACGCACAAGAAGGCCACTATCCTGTTACCGAAAAATTGTGCGCAACGGTGATGTCATTGCCTATGCACAGCGAATTAAAGGAAGAGGTGCTTGATTACATCATTGAGCAGGTAAAAGCCTTTAAGGCATAGTTAAACTAGCTAGCATGTCAGCATAAAAAAAGGAGCAAACTTTGGTTCACTCCTTTTTTTTGGCATTACTTTTTTACATCAACTCCACGCTCGTCGCAGCACCTGGGTATGCGGCGCAAACTGCCAAAATCAATTATACTGTGACTGCTCCAAGGGATACACAGTCCACTTGAATTGGTCGTAATATTTGGTTACTGATCTGCTGCTTTTCGACAGAAATTGCGCTTGGCCGTTGTTCACAACAATTTTTTCTCCGTTCATTTTCTTTTGCTTCTTGAATTGGAGGTAAGCATGTTCGCGACTTGACTTGCCCGTAGAATAAAATGAAATGGTTTCGGATTTTTTTTCCCAGCGACCTGAATCGCGGATAAACGAACCGTCTAAAAATCTTTCTTTCAAACTGTACTCACCGTTTTCCTTGATTATCAATTCAATGCGTGTATTTCCATAAGCATCGTAGGCCTTCAAAATCATTTGGGCCTCGGAATCGGGTGAATAAACACCGGTCAACAAGAGAAAAAGCGTTATGAGTTTCATGTCCTAATTTTGGAATATTCCAGCACAAAGATAACGGCGTTTGTTGTTTTTTGTTTTTACAAGTGTATTAATTTTCGATTAAGTTGCGATTTGTATAGATTTTTTGCTTGTTTATTTAAATTTAAATGGCCAATGCATTTTTGGCACGTTTTTATTTTTACAAATTACTGACAATTGAAACCGTCGCTGTTCTTTGATTTCAATCTTTGGAATCAGGCTAGCTGGTGTACCACCGGTATGAGTAGATACACCATTATACGTGACATGGTTGGGATTGGATTGGCTGGTTGGCCTTTTTTAGGCTTTGAATGATCGGTTATGTTTATGGGGCAAGGGATTTAATTTTTGGCATGATGTGTCGCATCTGGATGGATAAGGCCGGTGGACAATGTCGTGCTAAGCGAACAAAAACAAGGATTGGTCTTTACCGCCTACATTTACATGCTTTGATTGCACCTAGCGCCCCCATGGTGCGCATGGGAAATGGGGGGTGCAACGCATATGTCCTACGCATATTTTACCCCTCCGGGGTTCAGCGGCTAGGGTTTGTTTAATCGACACATATGTTACCTCTCCGGGGTGCAGCGGCTAGGGTTTGTTAAAATGACGTACATGCCACCCCAGGTTAGGTGCAGTTTGAATGAGGCAAATGCCTAGCTATTGCCCTCCGGGGCCTGGGAAAAGCCAATGGCGTTGATGCCCGGTAAACCCCACAAGCCCCGCACACCCCGATTTAGCTCAACTTTTAACTGTTCGTTTTTAGCCCTACCGTGCTCTTGGAACGGAGAGCACTCGCGGAAACCCATCATGCTAACGTTGAGCATGTCTACAGGTCGTCGTAGCGAAAAATAGGTTCGAGGTCGTCGAGTTCGTGCATCATTACTTCTAAGTCGCGGATACGGCCCGAATCGAGTCCGTACACCCAGCCGTGGATTTGCAGGGTGCGGTCTTTCCATGCCTTTTGCACGATGGTGGTTTTGGCAAGGTTGCGCACTTGTTCCATGACGTTGAGCTCAACGAGCCGATTGACCCTGGCCGTTTCATCGCTGATGGCTTCTAATTGCGCGTGGTGCTTTTCATACACTTCTTTGATATTGCGCAGCCATTTGTTCACCAAGCCAGAATTGTTGTGTCCCATGGCAGCTTTCACGCCTCCGCAACCATAATGACCACAAACAATGATGTGCTTTACATGCAGCACCTCAACAGCGTATTGCAGCACCGACAAAAAATTGAAATCGGTATGCACCACCATATTGGCAATGTTTCGGTGAACAAATATTTCACCTGGGTCGGTGCCTGTAATTTCATTAGCAGGCACGCGACTATCGCTACAACCGACCCACAAAAATGCTGGCGATTGTTTGAGGGAAAGGCGTTTGAAATAATCGGGGTCGAGTTGGAGCTTTTCCTCCACCCAGCGGGCGTTGTTCTCAATGAGGCGCTGATATGACTGTTGCATGGGATTGACTTTAGTGGTTATTGATGAGGGCTACCGTTGGGATTTGGATAAGCGTTAATTGGATGTTTCGCATGGGTGCGTTTTGGCGAAATGCCTCAATGACCTCTAAAACATCGTGGTCGATGTAGGTGCTTTGGCTACCATCGATGGTGAGTGTGCTGTTGTTAGGTAGCTCACGCAAAAAACGCGCAATGGCTCCTTTGTTCAAGTAACTCACTTCTTGCGCAAGCTCCATGTGGTAGGTCAGGCTTTTTGTGCCCTGTAATTCGGTTTTTTGTAGGGTAAAGGCGTTACTGTAGTTGTTGCGCAGGATGAAATAGAGCGCTATGACCAAACCAATGCCAATACCCGTCAACAACTCGGTGAGCACGATGGCGATGACCGTGCTTAAAAAAGGGAGAAACTGGTTCCAACCCAATTGGTACATCCCTTTATACAACCCAATGGTAGAAAGTTTATATCCGATGAGCACCAGGATGGTGGCGAGCCCGGCCAATGGAATGTGGTTCAGCAAGTCGGGTGCAAAAAGCACAAACAAGGCCATGTACAAACCATGGGCAATGGCCGAAATACGGGTGCGGGCCCCGGCAGTTACGTTGGCCGATGAGCGTACGATGACAGCTGTAAGTGGCAATCCGCCTAACAAGCCACTGAGGATGTTGCCAACGCCTTGGGCTTTGAGTTCACGGTTAGGTGGGCTAACCCGTTTCCATGGGTCAATTTTATCGGAAGCTTCGAGGCTGAGTAGCGACTCGAGGCTGGCAACTGCCGCGATGGTAAGGGCAACAGCCCACAGCTTGGGTTTGCTTAGGAGTGTCCAGTCGGGTGACAGCTGTTGGTAGTCGGCATTGGAGCCAATCAAAGCAGGCAAATGGACCAGGTGATTGGGTGTTAACGCCCATTCAGGTGCCCAAAGCAGCAAGGCTTCGTGCAAAAAAGTACTCCCCAGCACCACCAAAAGCGGCCCGGGCACGTACTTCATAACCGCATGTTGTTTGAACCAAGGTCGATCCCACAACAGCAAAATGGCCAAAGAAACCGCGCTGAGCAGCACTGCGCCCGGCCGCAAATGCTTAAGGGCCATCCAAATTTCGGTGAAGGAATTCGCGTTTTGCTCGAGAAAGGCTTCTGAGGCCATCGACGATTCGTCGTAGCCCAACATGTGGGGGAATTGCTTGAGTACAAGGATGAGCCCTATACCCGCCAACATGCCTTTGATGACGGTAGAAGGAAAATAATAACCAATGAGGCCTGCACGGGCATAACCCAAGGCTATTTGCATGGCGCCAGCCAGCACAACGGCCGCCAAGAATGCCTCAAATGAACCAAGGCTTTCAACCGAACTGAGGACAATGACCGTGAGGCCAGCGGCCGGACCACTTACGCTGAGCATTGATCCGCTCAAAGGACCAACCACCAAGCCTCCGATTACTCCGGCAATAATTCCCGAGAACAGGGGTGCCCCCGAAGCCAGGGCAATGCCCAAGCACAATGGCAGGGCTACTAAAAAAACAACCAGTCCGGCCGGCAAATCGTATTTCAGATTCGGCCCGAACATTTTATTATGGGGCATAAAAAAATTAATTGAATAAAGCCAAAAGACTACACAGCGTATGTCTCAGACTTCGGGAGGAGGGTTGTGGGACTTGCTACCGAGCAGTGTCACCCATTTGTAGTTAATTTGTGCTTTCAATTGCCTTTTTAATGGAAAGGGCAATCCTGAAGCGAGGGCAAATGCCGTTTCTTGGTCTTCCTGCTCTTCCAACAAACTTGGCGTGGTGGAGGTAACCCAGCCCTGTAGTTCGTTTTTGTCAACATCGGCTGACAACCGTTGAGTGCTTTCCCCTTTAACCAAGGCCTTTTTTGGTGCTGCTGCGCAAAGGTTTTGCGTGCCTAAAAGGCCAAGCCAGCAAGCAAAAATCAAGAACCAACGCATTCAACACTTTTGTGAAGTTCAAATATGGACAAAACAGTCCGCTTGACCAAATGATTGTACCGCCATGCTCTACAAGGCGCAGCCGTGCTGGCTTTTTGTTAGTTTTGGGGAGATGTTGTATCGAAAGGTAATCATGCTGCTTGCGCTACTTTGTTGCCAAGCCTTTGTGCAGGCACAAGCGCCGGTGACTTTGTCGCTTCAAGAAGTTTTAAATGGCCTATCTGCACCGGTGGCCCTTACCCACGCAGGCGATGGCAGCAACCGCCTTTTTGTGGTGGAGCAAGTAGGGAATGTTCGTGTAATTCGCAACGGCAAGATGAAGCCTTACCCCTTTTTGGAACTAACCAGCAAAATTGCCCCTATAAGTCCTTATTACAGTGAAATGGGCCTTTTAGGACTTGCATTTCATCCCAAATTCAAGCAAAACGGCAAGTTTTACGTGTATTATTCGGCACCAAAGGCCAACCGTGAATCGGATCACCAAGGCGTTTTGGCTGAATACGAGGTGTCGCCATTTGACCCCGACATGGCCGATTTTACCACCCAGCGCATCTTGCTTACTGTTGATCAGCCAGCATCGAACCACAATGGCGGGGCATTGGCTTTCGGTCCGGATGGTTACCTCTACCTTGGCCTGGGCGATGGTGGTGGTGCCGGCGACCGCTTTGGGTTAACGGGAAATGGACAAAATCTGAATACCTTGTTGGGCAAGATTTTGCGCATTGACGTTGATAGCAAGCAGCCCTATGCCATTCCCGACGACAATCCTTTCGCTCGCGGCGGTGGTCGGCCCGAAATTTGGGCGTATGGTTTGCGCAATCCTTGGCGGTTTTCGTTTGCGCCCGATGGCCGGTTGTTTTGTGCCGATGTGGGGCAGAACAAGTACGAAGAAGTGAATCTGATTGAACGTGGCGGCAATTATGGCTGGCGTTTGATGGAAGGTCCGGCTTGTTACAACCCAGAAAAAAACTGCGAGCAAGGCAAAAACCTGATTCGTCCTATTTACCACTACCTGCACAGCAGCAGTAAGGTGAGTGTAGTAGGTGGTTATGTGTATCGTGGCAAGGGCATTTCGGCTTTGCGTGGGCAATTTGTATTTGCCGACTGGAAAGGTTCGGTGATGGCCATTCAGCAACAAGGCCAAAGGTGGGAAATGAGTCCCTTGCGCTTCCGCACTGGCGATGGTTATGGCTACATCAACAGCCTGGGTGAGGACGAGCAGGGCAATCTTTATTTGCTCACGCAAACACAAATGGGTCCTAAAAACCGAACTGGCGCCCTTTACAAAATTGTACCATGATCAAACCTCCTGCATTGCAACAGGGCGATAAGGTGGCCATTGTGGCCACTGCTCGAAAAATCACGCATCAAGAAATAGCACCAGCAAAAGCCTGGCTTGAAGCCTTGGGGCTGCAGGTGGTGATTGGTAACAGCATTGGCTTGGTTGAGCGGCAATTTGCCGGCACCGATGCCCAGCGCTTGGCCGATTTGCAACAGCAGTTCGACGACCCGTCGGTGCGCGCCATTTGGTGTGCGCGCGGCGGATATGGTACGGTGCGTTTGGTTGACGGCATCGATTGGCGCGGTTTCGACCAAGCACCTAAATGGCTGTGTGGCTTCAGCGACATTACCGTACTCCATGCGGCTTTGCAGGCGCGGGGCTATGCCAGCATCCACAGCACCATGCCAGTGAACGTGGCCAACACGCCTGAGTCGGAAGCGAGTCTTCGCAGCTTGTGGCGTGCGCTGCAAGGAAATGTCGTTGATTATGCTGAAAACCATTTGCAATGGGCCCGCGGTGAGCGGTTGCAGGGGGAAGTAATCGGCGGCAATTTGTCGGTTTTGTACAGCCTGCTCGGCAGTTCGACATTTCCTGACTTGACGGGTAAAGTGCTGTTTTTGGAAGATTTAGATGAGTACTTGTACCACCTCGACCGCATGATGATGGGTTTGAAACGCGCTGGTAAACTCCAAGGCCTTGCAGGCTTGTTGGTAGGCGGATTGACTCAAATGAACGACAATGCGGTGGCTTTTGGCCGAACAGCCGAGCAAATTTTGTTCGAAGCAGTTGGTGAATACCCTTATCCGGTGGTATTTGGCATGCCTGCCGGTCACCAAGCATTGAACCTCGCCCTGGTAATGGGTGGCCCGCTTGATTTGCAGCGTGCTGGTTCATCTACCACTTTGAGCTTGTAATTTTGCCGGATGCGCGTGCCCTTGCAACAGCAACTTGAAGAAGCCCTTCGGCCATTTATGCCTGAAGCTGCTTTGACATTTGCTGCAGCCTTTTTGGTTGAACACCGGGTTCAGCTCACCCTAACACGCAACAGGGCTACCAAGTTAGGAGATTATCGCCATCCCTGGCAGGGGCGCGGGCACCGCATAACGGTAAACCAAACCCTCAATCCATACGCCTTCACTGTTACCTTGGTGCATGAATTTGCACACTTGCTGGTTTGGGAAAAATACCACAACAAGGTTTTGCCACATGGGGATGAATGGAAAAAAGCCTTTGCCTGGTTGATGAAACCTTTGCTGACGGAAGCTGTTTTTCCTGCGAATTTATTGCCGGTTTTACACCGTTACTTTGCCTCTCCAAAGGCCTCAAGCTGTGCCGACCCCGATTTGATGCGTGCTTTGGGACAGTACACCGAACGTCCGGCCCACATCAAATTGCTTGAAGAGGTACCTGAGGGAAGTTTGTTTGCCACGCTTCGTCCAGCACGGGTATTTCGCAAACTCGAAAAGCGCCGGACACGCTTCCTATGCCTCGAAGTAAAAACAGGGAAGCATTACCTTGTGCATCACCTTACCGAGGTACAACTGCCCCGAAATACCGAATAAAAAGCCACATGGCGGGAATGGCGGTTGCGTAGGCAATCCAAACTGGCACGCCAAAGGCAACCGGAATACTCCCGAATACGATGGAAAATGTGCCCACTGTAAGGGCATATGGCAATTGGGTACGCACATGGCTAACGTGGTTACATCCTGATGCCAAGGAGCTTAAAATGGTTGTATCGCTGATGGGTGAACAATGGTCGCCGAGTACACTTCCTGCTAAGACACAACTTACCACATTGTGAAAAATTGCCAAGGCATCCTCGTGGCTTAAACCTGCTTCCATGCTGATTTTCCAGGCAGCTGGCAGCATGATGGGGTATAAAATGGCCATGGTGCCCCAACTTGAGCCTGTACTAAAGGCCACCAAACCAGAAAGCAAAAAGGTTAGCATGGGTAGCCATGCAGGCCCCAGGTTCAAATCAAGCAAAACACGGGTGATGTAAACGGCGGTGTGGAGCTCTTCGGTGAGCTTGGCCAGCACCCAAGCCAGCACCAAAATAAGTACGGCAGCCAGCATGACTTTAAAGCCATTGAGCATGCTTTCGATGCTTTTTTCGAGGTTAAGGCGGCGGGTAGCGAGGCTGATGCCTATGGCGACCGCCAAGCCAGCTCCCGAACCCCATAACAAGGCGGTATAAGAGTTGGCATTCCCAATGATAATCGACAGTTTTCTGAAAAATCCCATTGCCGAATCGCTCCAAACAGCAGCATCCCAACCTGTTTGCACCAGACCAAACATGACCACTCCAATGACAGTAAGTACGGGCAAAATGGCCAGTGCAGCAGTGGGACGCAAACCCGCATCCATGCTAAAAGCTGCCGCTTCACCTTGCATCCGGTTCATGCCGGTGGGTTGAAAAGGCGGCTCGGTTCGCGCTTTCACCTCAGCCTTGTGCATGGGACCATAATCGCGGTTCTGCACGATGAGCATCAGCATAAAAAGAAGCGTAAGAATTGGATAGAAAGAATAGGCTAAAGAATTCAGAAAAACGTGGTAGGCATTTTCATCAAGGCCATCGATGCTCGCAATACCATCTTTGATGTAACCCAGCTCAGCCCCAATCCAGGTACTGATGAAAGCGATGGCAGCTACTGGTGCTGCTGTAGAATCGACCAAATAAGCCAGTTTTTCGCGTGAAATACGGAGTTTATCGGTCACCGGCCGCATGGTATTGCCCACCAGCAAGGTGTTCGAATAATCGTCGAAAAAGATGATGACCCCTAAAAACCAGGTGACCACTTGGCCGGATTTTGGGTTGTTTGCATAACGCGAGAGGTAATCTACCACGCCCTGCATGCCCCCATTTTTGCTAATCACAGCTACCATGCCTCCAATGAGCATAGAAAATACCACAATGGCCTGGTGATCGGGATCACTCAACGCGTCGATGATATACGTATCCATGATGCGCTGCAAAGCCCACCACATGCCCGGAATCAGTCCATGCGCATAACCACCCAGCAACCAGGCTCCCATCACGATGCCAGCCAAAAGAGCGGTGTACACTTCCCTAAAAATAAGCGCCATGAGGATGGCAAGGAGGGGTGGCCAAATGCTCCAGCCTAGGGGAACCGGATGGTACGTTTTTTCAAAATATTTTTTGCCAACAAACAGGGCGATGGTTTGCCTTTCATTTACCGTGATGTCGAAGCTACCCTCCCCCTTGTACATGGGAACCAGTCGTGTTTGCTGATTGACCTCCACCACCAAGGTATCAGCACAGTCGTCGCAGAGCACTTGGACCTTGGCAGGCACCGTAGCCACCAGTTGCACGGGCCATACCACTTCTTGCGCATGTGCTGCCAAGGAGGTAATCAGCCAAGCGAACAAAAAAAGCAGGTTTTTCACGGGTTGTTTATGGTTAAGCCGGAACGAATTAATGAGCGTGGTGCAGATGCGCGCCCTGATCACCAAGGGTTTCACAATGCCACTCCGGTTCCATCATCAGTGCAGGTTTGGCGGTCTTTTTGCCGTTTTTACGTGCATCAGCCATTTTTTCGATGAGGCGTTGGCGCTCGGCCTGAAGTGCTTCGCGGGCTGCGGCATCGCGTTGGTGATCGAAATAAACCACACCATCTACCAAGGTATACAACGGCTTACTGTACATGCTCAAGGGGTGACCGTTCCAAATTACCACATCGGCTTGTTTGCCTGCTTTGATGCTACCCGTGTAGGCGTCGATTTTGAGCATCTTAGCTGGATTGATGGTCACCATCCGCATGGCTTCCTCTTCTGTTAAGCCACCATACTTCACGGTTTTCGCCGCTTCCTGATTGAGTCGGCGGGCCATTTCGGCATCATCGGAATTGATTGCCACGTTCACACCTACCCGGTTCATGATGGCGGCGTTGTGTGGAATGGCATCGATTACTTCGTATTTATACGCCCACCAGTCGGCAAACGTACTGGCATTGGCGCCATGCTTGAACATTTTGTCGGCCACCTTATAGCCTTCGAGGATGTGGGTAAAGGTGTTTACCTTGAAGCCCAGCGAATCGCCAGCTTTCATGAGCATGTTGATTTCGCTTTGCACATAACTGTGGCAGGTGATGAAGCGCTTTTGCTGCATGATTTCCACCAAGGCGTCCATGCTTAAATCGCGGCGGGTACCCAGCGGATCGGCTTTGCGTTGTGCATCGTACTCGCGAGCACGTAAAAAGCCATCCATCATGATTTGCTCAACCCCCATACGCGTTTGCGGGAAACGGGTAGTGGCGCGGTCGCCCCAGTTGGCTTGCTTCACATTTTCTCCGAGGGCAAATTTATTAAAGGCTGGCGCTTCTTTCATTTTGAGTTCGGATGGATTGGTTACACCCCAGCGCATTTTGATGTATTGCGATTGACCACCGATGGCGTTGGCCGAACCGTGCAGCAATTGTGCGCCGGTTACGCCACCAGCCAGTTGACGGTAGATGTTTACGTCGTCGGGATTGAGTACATCGCCTATGCGCACCTCGCTCGTGATGCTACGGGTGCCTTCGTTCACGCCCCTGCTGATGGCGATGTGGCTGTGCTCGTCGATGAGACCTGGCGTTACATGCAAGCCCTTGCCGTCGATTTCACGCACATTCACCCCTTTGGCAAAGACCGAGCTAGCCAGGTTTTTGCCTACACCCACAATTTTGCCGTTGTTGATGGCCACATCGGCCTCTTGGAGCAGCCCTTCGGCTTCCGAAGTCCATACGGTGGCCCCGCGGATGATGATGGCGCCCGCTTTAGGCACTTCTAACTGCCCTAAATCGGTAAACGGATACCGCATGGCCCCCAGGCTGCTGGCCACTTTGTCTTTTTTCGTTTTTTCTTTTTCAGTATGGGCGCTTTCGAATACCAGGCGCACATCGGTTTCTACGCCTTCGCGCTCGTTGAGTTTACCGGTAAAGTTTTTTCCATCGCGCCAGATGCTGAGGCGCAACAGGGATCCTTCGGCCACCTTTTTGTCTTTCAGCCACAGGCTTACAAAATCGCCCGAGCGCTCGGCTTTGAGTTTGACGCTGGTGGTGTCGTTGGTTTTGAGGCTGAACTCGGGTTGACTGGCCTTGCCTTTCACTTCAAGGGCCATGCCGTTGAGCAGTCCGCCCTGGAAGCGGTAATTGCCGCGCATATCCACCGTTTCGGGGAAAGCCTGGTGTTCGTACTTGCGGCCAGCCACCCAGGTTTGGTAAATTTCATTGTCGGCTGCGAAGAGCGAATCGGAACATACCAGGAAATTGGCCATGCGGCCTTTTTCGAGGCTGCCCACCAGGTTATCTACCTTGTACAAACGGGCTGGCGAGAGGGTGAGCGCTTCGAGGGCGGCATCGGTTGAAAGGCCGTATTCGATGGCCAGGCGCATATTGCTCCAGAGATCGGACGGATTCTTCAAATCGGCTGTGGTAACGGCAAAACGCACGCCTGCTTTGTACAGGGCAGCGAGATTGCCAGGCGCCAGTTCCCAGTGCAGCATTTGGGCCAGCGACACATCGCGGGCATCGAGCGGGTCTTCCACTTCCACGGCATCGGGGAAATTCACCGGTACCAAAAGCGGCATTTGGGCGGCTTTTACAGCCTCGAGGTACTGGTATTCGTCGCCCCGGGCTTTCACCACAAAGTTCATGTTCAGCTCTTTGCCGAGCTCCTGGATACGCAGCAAATCGTATTTCTGCTGGGCTTCAAAAACCTGCGGCAAGGTCGCATCGGCGAGCAATGCGTCGAGTGTAAGGTCAACCAGCTGCTGCTTTTGTTTGTTGGCTTGGTACCAGCGGGCATCGTACCAGGTTTGGCGGAAAAGGGCAATGCTGCCCATGAGCGATGAAGGATAATCTTGCGAACTGCTGCCTTTGCTGAAGCTGTAGTGCGCACTTACCTTGGGTTGAAGCAGCAACAGGTTGTCGGTTTCATCGCCGGTGCTTACCAAGGCTCCGGTACCACGGGCAATGCCGTCTTGCACATGGGTAACCACGGCGCCAAAACCGTTTTTGCGCCATTGGGCGGCCGCTTTGGCATCGCCGCTGAAACGGCTGAAGGCCTGCTGGTCGGCCTTGATGGCATCGTTGGCAGTATAGGCGCCATTGCGGGCAGGGGTAAATTGCGGACCGCCACCGCGGTTGCCAGCAGCACGGTTTTCTTTGGAGATGCCGTAATCGCCATAACTTTCCACAAAGGCGGGATAGATAAATTTACCTTGCAAGTCTATTTCTTGCACCCCGGCAGGCTTGGCAATGGTTTTACCCACTTCGGCCACTTTGCCGTTGCGCACGAGCATCATGCCCTTTTCGATGCGCTGTCCGGGCTTCACCACAATGTTGGCATTTACAAAAAGCACGGTATTGGGCCGTTCGTCGCGCACCCCATTGTAGGGAAAATGCGATTGAGCGATCAGTTGTCCGGTTAACAAGCAAGCAGCGACGAGCGTCAAAAATTTCTTCATCTTCGTTTGGTAAGTTTGCAGCAGATACGCAATCAACAAATATGCTTAAAAAATCCAGCATCCAAAACGCTGTCATACAATGGTACGACAAAGGAGCCGGTCCTTGCCTGCTTTTGCTGCATGGTTTTACCGAAAGTCACCGTTGTTGGCTGCCTGCTGCTGACGTATTGGCCGGGCAATACCGGGTGCTGGTGCCCGACCTGCCTGGTTCGGGGGGAAGTGGCTTGTTGCCAGGCGATTCGGCCGATTTGCCGGCTACTGCCGGCAGTATATGGGAATGGCTCAGCGCATTAAACATCACCGACTGTGTGGTGGTAGGCCACTCGATGGGCGGCTATGTGGCCCTTGAAATGCTGGTGCAGGCCCCTGAGCGTTTGAAGGGCATTGGCCTGTTTCATTCGCATCCGTTTGGCGACGATGCGGCCAAAAAAGCCAACCGCGACCGCACCATCGAACTCATCGAAAAGCGCGGCAGCAAGGATTTTTTGCACGGCTTCATTCCCAACCTTTTTGCGCCTGCGAACCGTGAGCCTTTGGCGGCCACCATCGCTTTGCTCGAAGCACAAGCTGCCGAACAAAGTGTGACGGCCTACATCGCCCAAACCCGTGCCATGCGCGACCGCGAGGCGCGACTCGAGCTGTTGGTAGCACATGCCTTGCCCAAACTGGTGGTGCTGGGGCGGCACGACCCTATTTTGCCGGTGACGGCCGGACTTTCGTTTGCTGCGCAGCTCAACAATTGCCAGCTTGAAGTGCTTGAATCGGCCGGACACATGGGGATGTACGAAAGTCCTGCCCAAACTGCTGAAATACTCGCCGAATTCTGCAACTTTGCTACTTCTTAACCTACTGCTATGTATACCGGAATGCTGCATACCCACACCACGGTGGTCCTTCTTTTTGTGGTACTTTACCTCATCAAAACCATTTTGCTGTTTGTAAACACGGCCAAACTCGAGGCTTTTGCCAAAAAAACGCGGGTGGCCGAAATGATCATCAGCACCTTGTTTTTGCTCAGCGGCCTGTATTTGGCGCTCAACACGCCCAGCATCAACGCGGGTAGCTGGTTTTGGGTGAAGCTCATTGCGGTGTTTGCCTCCATTCCGTTGGCTGTTATTGGTTTCAAACGCAAACGCAAGCCTTTGGCTTTGTTGTCGTTGGCATTGTTGCTTTACGCCTATGGCATCAGCGAAACCAAAAGTCCACGCATGCAAAAAGCCGACTATTTCGGTGCTTTGGCTGGTGAAAACCAACAAAGCACCGAAGGTTTTGATCCCATGAGCGATGGCTACGACATCTTGGCACACGGAGCTGCTTTGTATGCCAACAACTGCGTGGTTTGTCACGGTGCCGATGGTGCTTTGGGCAAGGCAGGCGCCAAAAATTTGCAAGGCAGCATGCTCGACAAAAACGAAATGGCGGCTTTGGTACGCAAAGGCAAAAATGGCATGCCTGGTTTCAAGGGGGCGCTCAACGATGAAGAAGTATTTGCGGTGGTGGCCTATGTGAAAGCGAATATCAGCTCGGCCAATCCGCATTGAGACGACGGACGACGGGGAACGAAGAACTGAAAGTGAAAAGCTTAAAGTTGGCTGGCGCATCCCGCCATGCACCCTTCACCATGCCTTGAGCTAGCGAAGAACTAAAAGTTAAAAGCTAAAAGTTAAACTGGCGCTTTCCACCATGCCCCGTGGAAACTAAAAACTAAGAGTTAAAAGTTTAGCTGGCGCAGGCTATCAGGCGCTTCGCTCCTTGCGCGCTACGCGCTTGGTTTGCCCGCAGAAAACGCAGATTTGGGCTGATGGCTGAACGTCGTTCGCTACCCGCCATGTTAGCTGTGATTTGCAAAGCACCTTGAAACCTGCTTGTCGCACCCCGCTGGGGTGCAATATGGGGGGGTGGACCCGCTTCGCTACACAGATTGAGCCCCCCTGGGGCATTGGCATGCTCAGTTACAGCAGATTTTCGTAGAACACCTAAAGACCTCCGCATTCTTCTCTGTCGCTTGAACTTTGAACCTTAAACAATAAAAAAGCCGTTTAGCGAACTAAACGGCTTGGGTGCCGAAGGCCGGACTCGAACCGGCATGTCTTGCGACACACGCCCCTGAAACGTGCGTGTCTACCAATTTCACCACTTCGGCGGCGGTCAAAAAAACCGGCAATTGCCGGTTCCTTTGGTGGGGCAAAGATAAAGGCTTTTTAGACCTGTACAACCGACCGTTTCATTTTTTACTGGTGTGGCTTTTAGCCGCATTTGTGTAGATTAGCAGCATAAACACCAACGCATGCCTCCAGGATTTGTAGACGAATCACAACTGGTACTGGCACTGCAGCAACGCAACGAAGCGGTTATGGCCACTTTGTACGACCGTTATGCTGCGGCCATGTACGGGGTGATTAAAAAGGTGGTACCCGACGACGCCATGGCCGAAGACCTCATGCAAGAGGCTTTTGTGAAGGTGTGGAAGGCTGGTGCCCAGTACGATGCCAGTAAAGGACGCCTATTCACCTGGCTCATCAATGTGGCCCGGAATACGGCCATTGACTACTTGCGGTCGAAAAGATACAAGGAGTCAATCCAAACCGACGAACTCGACGTATATAGTCCTGTAACCGAGCGGGTAACCACGGCTGTCGACCACATAGGGTTGAAAGACGTTATGGCCACGCTCAAACCCGAGCAGCAGGAAGTACTCGATTTGTTGTACTTCAACGGCCTCACCCAGGAGCAGGCTGCCGAGGAGCTGGGCATTCCGTTAGGCACGGTCAAAACCCGCGCCCGAACGGCCCTACAGGTATTGAGAAAAATTTTAATCGACAAACAACCGTGACACCCGAAGCCTATATAACATCCGGCATCCTCGAGCTGTACGTGATGGGTTCATTGGAACCCGAAGAAATGGCCGAGGTGGAAGAAATGGCGCACCACCACCCCGAAGTGCTGGCCGCCATCAACGACATACGCGACACCCTGGGCGAATTTGGCGCCTTGCATGCCCAAACCCCTCCTCCGGCCCTGCGCAACAAGGTGCTCGCAAGCATAGCGGCCGTGGCCGCCGAAGAACGGACTGAAGAAGTGCCGGTCATTCCCATGACCAGTCGTGCCGAAGTGAGCGTAAAATACGCCCGCGTGGCCATTGCTGCCAGCATTTCGCTCTTTTTGGTCAGTGCCCTCACTGCCGTTAACTTTTACCTCCGCTGGCAAGAAGCCGCCACCTTGGCAAACAGCCTCTTGGCAGAAAAAACGCAATTGGCCGCCGAACGTGATGTGCTGCAAGCCCGTGCGAGCGAAAGCAGCGAGCTGCTAGCCCTCATTGCCAAGCCCGATTTCCGTTTGGTGAACCTCAAAGGCACCGAAAAACACCCCGAAGCCTCGGCTTTGGTGGCCTGGAACCCTGGCAGCGCCGAAGTATACCTCTGGGTAAACGACTTGCCGCAACCCGCCGCCGATGAGCAATACCAGCTGTGGGCCATTGTAGATGGTCAGCCACAAGATGCCGGCGTGTTCGATCTTGGACAAGGCAGCCTCAAAATGAAGGATTTTGGTCAGGCCCAAGCCTTTGCCATCACCCTCGAGCGCAAAGGTGGCAGTCCAACCCCCAACTTAGAGCAGTTGCATGTGATTGGGACACTTTGAGATCGCAAGAGAGCCGTTTTTTTGGATTTGCCTCAAAAAGGCTAAATTTGAAATGTTATGCTTACGCGACAATTCATATTGCTTACGCTAAAAGCCAACGAGTTAAACTTGGCCAAACTAGGTGTGCGAAAGGTGGGACTTTTTGGTTCTTTTAATCAGGGAGTAGCACATCCTGAAAGCGATGTGGATTTATTGATTGATTTTTTTGATGAAAAAGAAACTTACGACAATCTCTTAGCCTCTACAGAATTTTTGGAACGCCTTTTTCCCGGGCAAAAAGTTAATGTAATAACCCTCAATGGCCTGAGTCCGCATATTGGGCCACAAATCATTTTAGACACCGTTTATGCGTAAAGACGCATTACTGTATTTAAAGCACATTGCCGATGAATGTCTTTATTTATTGGCTATTAGCCACAACTTAAAAAAGGAAGGTTTTCTGGCCGACGAAACCCTCAAAAGGGCTTGCGTGCGAAGTCTGGAAATCATAGGTGAAGCCACCAAACAAATTCCTGCCGACAAAAAGCTGATGTGGTCAAGTATCGAGTGGAAATCGATGGCTGGCATGCGAGATCGGTTGATTCACGACTACATCGGAGTTAATTACCATATTGTTTGGGATGTCATAGAAAATAAGATACCCCAACTTGCAGCACAATTAACCATTGTCATTCAGCAAGAAGAAAAGCGTTGAATATCCCACTATTTGAAGTTTAAGTCGTCAAATGCCCCGCCCACCCAAAAACGCCTCGCCGCTCGACCGCCTGCGCCACTACTGCGCTTACCAGGAGCGCTGCCACAGCGAGGTAAAGGCCAAGCTGCGCGATTGGGAGGTGCCCTGGCAAGAACACGATGAATTGGTGGCTACGCTCGTGGCCGAAAACTACCTCAACGAACTGCGTTACGCCAAACTCTACGCCCGCAGCAAAATGCGGCAAAAACAGTGGGGGGTGCAAAAAATCAAGCAGGGACTCAAACTCAAGCAAGTGTCGGACTACTGCATCCGTGAGGCACTCAAAGAACTGCATTCCGACGAATACCAAGACGCCCTCCAAAAGGCAGCCATACGCAAATGGGAAGCACTGAAAAACGAGACGGCTTTGATTCGCAAGCACAAATTGGCCCGTTTCCTCCTAAGCAAAGGCTTTGAAAATGATGCGGTGTGGGCGGTGGTGAACCGGCTAACAATGCCATAGGACCCTTCGAGTCGCTTTGCATATTAATATCGTATCATTGCGTATCATAACGCGCTTGTGTTTTCGTATCATTATCGTATATTTGCGCATCATAGCGTATCAAAATGATCGGGGCAGTATACCATTTCAAGCTGAATATTGATTGGAAGTTGATTCAAATGATCAGTGAAATCGATCGTTTTGATGCCAACTGGACCGCCATTGAGCGCAAAGAAGGGCAAAGTCTCAAGGAGTTGAAATCCATGGCCACTGTGCGGAGCGTAGGCGCGTCGAACCGCATTGAAGGCAACCGCATGAGCGATGATGAAGTTGATGAATTGCTGCAGCATTTAGATTTAACCAAGCTCACCGACCGCGATGCGCAGGAAGTGGTGGGGTACTATGAGGTGATGGATTTGGTCTCTGCCTCTTACCAAGACATTCATCTCACCGAAAGCAACTTGAAAAGCCTGCATCACCGGCTATTGAGGTACAGCGATAAAGACCAATGGCACAAAGGCGACTACAAACAACACAACAACGCAGTTGAAGCCTCGTTTGCCGACGGAAGTAAGCAAATCATTTTTCAAACCACCGAAGCTGGCTTTGCCACCGATAATGCCATGCGGGCCATGCTCGCCTGGTACCAAAGCGAAACGGAGGTGCATGCGCTGATTAAAACAGCTGCTTTTGTTTATGAGTTTTTAAGCATACACCCTTTCCAAGACGGAAATGGGCGTTTGAGCCGATTGATTTCTACCCTGCTCATGCTACAAACCGGCTACAAATGGATTGAGTACGTGAGTTTTGAGCACGAAATAGAGCACAGAAAAACCGAGTATTATCAGGTTTTGAGGAGTTGTCAGGCACAACGCCCTAATGAAGACCTTACCGCATGGATACGTTTTTTCTTGCATTGTCTAAGAAATATTCAGCAGCAATTGCTCCAAAAACTGCATCAAAGTGGCATTGAAACCCAACTTTCGCCCAAAGAAAGGGCCATCTACTTCCTCATTCAAAGCCGTCCAAACATACAATCGAGCGAAATGGCCGATAAACTCAATATGCCTTTGCCAACCGTAAAACGCCTCTTGAGCGACTTAACCAAAAAGGACTTGATCACAAAACAAGGCATTGGACGTGGCGTGAGTTATGTGGTCAATTAATCAAAAACAACAAATCGAATCTTGAATAGGTTGTGGGCTATTTTGGTTAAATTTGACTTAAGAAAGCGCAACAAATATGAACACAGCTGCCTTCAAAAAAGAAGTTGATACCTATCTCCCCTTGTTGTCAGAGAAACAGCAGGTTTTGGTTTTAGAAATGATAAAAGGTTTGTTGCAAGTGGATAGTAATGCTCAACGTATTAGCAAGGAGCAATACAACCAAGAAATTTTAGATGCAGTAGCACGAATTGAAAGTGGTGACTTTGTTGATCATCAAGAAGCACTCAAGAGGCTGTCAAAGTGGTAGCGAAGCCTGCGTTTAAATTGATATGGGATAAACGCGCTTTAAAACAGCTTGAAGATATCCTCGATTATCTGTCAACCCAAAGTAAAGACGCTCCACTCATTGTAAAGTCGGCTATTGTAGATCGACTTGAAATTATCTGAAAAAGCCCTTTGGTGGTTGAATCAGATAAGTTGAAGGACCCATTGAACTCCAATTTCAGGGCTTTTGTGGTGTTTAACTATCGTATTACGTATCAAATAGAATTGGACCGAGCCGAAATTCGAATTTTGAGAGTTAGACACACCAGCAGAGAACCTTTGGGATATTGATTTTCTTTGACAACAACCAGCTTTTCAACTAAACTAGCTTGAAAACGAAGCTCCAGCAACTACTTCATCAAGCTTATCTAAATACAATTTGCATATCAATTTCATACCAATGCGTATCAAAGCGCATCATTTATCCATGGCCATCGGTTTACCAACGTCAAGCAGGCCTCCTGGCTTGGGTAATCTTCCAACAACGAGCGGCCTTTGTGGTCGCCGGCCGATTTGCTGAGCTTGCGACCGTCGGGCGTGGTGAGCAAAGGATGGTGCTCAAAACGTATTTGGGTGAAAGCCGTTAAACCCAGGCATTGCGCCAAATACAGCTGAATTAAAGTACTGTCGTATAGGTCTTTTCCGCGAACGATGTGGGTGGTTTCGTACAACACATCGTCGGCCACGCTGGCCAATTGGTAAGCCGGCCAGCGGATGCCGTTTTCGGCCTTTCGCAAAACCACCGGATCGCCCACCAAGCCGGCCAAGCGGATGGGCTGTGGGTTGCCTTGTAGGTCGAGCAGCTGCACGGCTGCATCCTCCGGCAAGCGCAGGCGCCAAGGCAAGTTGGGGTCATCGAGCGACAGCTGTTTGTGGCGGCAAGTACCAGGATATTGCTCGCAACCGGCCAACTGCGAGCGGCTGCAACTGCAAGCATACACCCAGCCGTCATCGCGCAATTGTTGGAGGTAGCTTTGATAAAGCGGCAAGCGCAACTCCTGTCGGTAATGCGCTAAAAAATCAGTAGCATCGCGAGGACCCTCCTCCCAATGAATGCCCAGGGTGGCCAAAATGGCAAAAATATCTTCCAAATACGCTTGGCGGAAGCGGCTGCGGTCAAGATCGTCGATGCGCAGACGCAAGCGCCAGCCCTGTTCCTCGGCCAATTGAGCTGTGTGCAAAAAGGCAGACACATTCCCCACATGCAAAAAGCCGCTGGGCGTGGGGGCAATGCGTGTTCTTGCTACCGGCACTGCCAAATCTTAAGGATTGGTTTTCACAAATTTGCGCACCATAGTTTGGTCGGCCGATTGCAAACGGAGCCAATACATGCCAGCCGGCAATTGGGTCACAGGTAGACTGAAACGCAGTCCGGGACGGTCCCAGCTTTCCAATACGCGCCCGCTGCCGTCGAGCAATTCGAGATAGGCTACAGGAACGCCCGATTGTATGGTGACTTCGCTGCTGGTCGGATTGGGAAACAGCTGTACAAAACCCTGCCGCTCACCCTGCTCATCGACCTGAATGCTCACGGTAACGCTTTGTGAGCGGTTGGGACCTTGTTGCAGCCGATAGGTGAAATGGTCCGTGCCGCTGAAATCAACTTGCGGTTGGTAGATGAAACTGCCATCGGTTTGCCACAGCAGGCTACCGAAACGGGGTAAAACGATGACTTGTACGCTTGCTTCACCGGGTTCGGGAAGTAAATCGTTGGCCAAAAGTCCTTGTGAGGGCACCACCTCGAGCCTTTGGTTCATGGCCAAGGCATACCGATCGGCGCGGGGCACAAGGATGCCTGGGTACAGGGGCAAGCGCTCTTGCATGACGGCATAGGATTGTTTTTTGAAGGGCACGGCATCAACCACATTCGTCCAGGCCGGCCACAAATACCGATTGGGCGACACCTGAAGTTGCTGGCGGTAGAGGCTGCTGATGCGGATGCCATCGGTGAGGGTGTCGTTTGTGGTGCCTTGGCGGTGTAGTACTTTGTGCGCATCGGGGGCAACCACATTCAAGAGCGTCCATGGCAGGCGGATGCGCAGGTCGCGGCCATTGTGTTCTACGGCATGGTCGCTCATCAAAGGAGCCAGCGGTTCGCGCACGCGCAGTTGGCCGATGTACTGTATTTCAGCTTCTCCCGTATTGTTGCGCCAGCGGACGGTTTTCCAGGGCGCGCCGGTGCTCGGAATGCTTCTGAAAAGTTGTTGCGGACCGGCCACATTGTGCCAAATGCCATAGGTATCGTAGGCTTCGTTGACCAGCAAATCGGCCCGGGCGTTGGTGATGCGCAATACAAATTCTGCACCATGCGTAAGCGTATCGCCCGTAGGCAGTCGGCGTTCTCCCAAAGCATCGGCATAGGTATCGAGGGCCAGCCAGAGCGTGTCGTTGTTGCGGAACGAGCTACCCAAGCGCAATTGCAGTTGCAAAAAGGTGGGATCACCCACGATGTCTATCTTTTCAAGGGCATTGCCTGTACCGAAATCGGTCCAGTTTTGCGGCACGCTGTTGGGCCTCCGATAGCCTATGACGCCAAAATTCTGCTCCGCCGAGGTGATGTTGTGCCACAGCACGCGACTGTCGGCTATGTAATCGGTAGGGTCGTTGATCCAGGTGCGTTTGAACCATTCGTCCATCCAGGCAAAATGCAGTCCACCAGCGCATTCCGTTTCGAGGATGTTTTCGAACAAGCGCAAGTTGAGCTTGCCTTGGTCGAGCTCGTTTAAGCCGCCATGGTGCATGCCACTTTGGGCAAAATGCGCAATGCCCCAGCTGCTGGGCACACCATATTCGGCAATGAGTAGGGGGATGTTGGGGTAATGCGCTTTGAGGTCGCGCAGGTAGCCGATGTAGGAGTTCTGACCATAGGCATCGTAGGTGGATTGGTATGCCGGGTCTTTGCTCATGAAATCGGGATAATAGGGATAGGCGTGATAGCTCACAAAGATGCCGGCGGGAGCGCGCGAAAAATCCACCCGACTGAGGTCGATTTGCGCCGAATCCTCCAAGCTGTTGACCTCGCTGGGATGCCTGATGGGGTCGAGGGTAGGCCAGCTCGAACAGCTGATGGGCCGTTGCGTGCCAAATTCGCTCATTTCGAATTGCAGCAGGTAGTCCATTTGCGCCGTCACCCAGGTTTCTGATGGGCTTGCCCCGCGCAGGCTGAGGTAGGTGCCTTCGTAGATGGTGTCGGCCGGATAGGAGGCATCGGTATTGAGCACCTCTTCAGGATGTATTTCGCGCCCGATGATGTAGCCGATATTCCAGCGGCTCACATCGGTGGTGTAGGTGCCGTGGGCTTTGCCCATGCGGGGCGGTATGAAACGGTTGCCGTGCACCACGCCCACGTTTTCCCTGATTTCTTGCCGGAAAAAAGGCGTGAGGCTGTAGAGCTTGTAGTCGTAATTGGGAATTTCTTCCTCGAGCCAAACCCCTTGAAAAAAAAGGAGTGGCTTGGTGGGATTGGCGCTGTTAAAGCTGTCGAGGGTTTGGTAAAAGGCCGGGAAGTGCAAGGTGTAAAGGCGGATGCAGTTGAAGCCAGCGGCTTGGATCTCGGTGAACCAGCGGGTGTAATCGGCCGCGGTAGCCCGCAGTTCACCTGGAAAAGTGCCCGGCACCGCGATGCCCAAATTGGTGCCTTTGACAGTAAAGGGCACATACTTTTCGCCATCCCAAATGGTGAGCTGCGTAGCATTGGTGCTGAAGGGCAAAGGCTGAGCTGGAGAACTGGCCTTGACGTGCCATGCCAGAAGCAAGAAAATACAGACAGCGGTAATGCGGTTTAGCATGCTTCAAAATTGCGTTATTTTTTGTTTCTAACCTGATAGGCAGCATCAATTTTCGACCAAAACACCTTTCTATTAGACTTAGCTTTGTCTTTGTTTATTTTTAGGCTTATCTAAATATAAAATAAGGCTGCTATATTTGTGCCGTGAAATACATATTAACATGGTTCATTTGGCTGTTGGCATTGAACGCTTCAGCTCAAGTTAATATTTCCGGTCGCATTACCGATGGCAAACAACCACTGCCCGGCGCGCACATCCATGCCGTACACGATGGGGCAGGAAGCGTGAGTGCTGTCGACGGCCAATTTACCATCACCGCCACAAAAATGCCCGTACGATTGCGCATCAGCTATTTGGGCTTTCAAACCCTCGACACCCTCATTCAAACCAACCGCCTTGACTACACCTTTACTTTGAAAGCCGATAAACTCGGCCTATCGCAAGTGGTGGTAAGTGCCAGCAGGGTAGAAACCGACCGACGTGAAGCTACGGTACCCGTACAAGTACTTGCAGCTGCCCAAATGCGGCAATTGCAAGCACCCGCCCTCACCGAAGGTTTGCCTTTTGGCGCTGGCATACGCACCGAAAATAATTGCCAGAGTTGTGGTTTTACGGCGGTGCGCCTCAATGGTTTGCCCGGCGCCTACACCCAATTGCTGCTCGATGGCCGACCCGTTTTCAGTGCGTTGAACGGGGTGTATGGCCTCGACCAACTGCCAACGGCCATGATAGGTCGCTTGGAAGTGGTCCGCGGCGGTGGTTCGGTACTCTACGGCGGCAATGCCATTGCAGGAACCGTGAACCTCATCACCCGCGAACCCGTGGCCAATGGCTTCAGTGTGTGGCAGCAGAACGCCCTCATCGGCGGCCGCAGCCTCGAAAGCAATACGCAATTCCACCTCGATTTGGTGAGCGACGACCTCCGCTCGGGGGTGACCCTTTATGGTACCCGGCGTTTCCGCGATTGGTACGACCACAATGCCGACCAAATCAGCGACCTCACCCTTTTGAATGGGGGCAATATCGGAGCCAATGGCTTCCACCGTTTTAGCAAACGCCTGCATTGGAAAGGGCATGTGTACAGTATGCAAGAATTCCGACGCGGGGGCAGCGATTTCGACCTCCTCCCCCACCAGTCGGCCATTGCCGAACAGCTGGAACACCGTGTTTTCGGTTTCCGCAACGAAATCAGCTGGTACAGCGCCAATTACCGTCACCGACTGCAAGTGTACAATGCGAGCCAGTTTACCCGCCGCAACAGCTACTACGGTGGCGGTGGAAGGGTGCTGGCACCCGGCGACAGCCTTACCGAAGCTGATTTGCTGGCCCTCAATGCCTATGGCGAGGCCAACGACCGCTCACTGGTAAGCGGCCTCAACTGGCAATGGAACCCCAGCGACCGATTGCAGCTGGTGAGCGGGCTCGAACACTGGCACAACCGCATCACCGATGCCATGCCAGGCTACCGCCGCCTGCTCGACCAGGAATACCGTGTTTGGGGCAGTTTTGTGCAAGCAGAATACCGCCTCAGCAAGCGACTGAAGCTGTTGGGTGGGCTGCGTTTCGACCAGGTGCGCCTGCAAGGCCGTTACGATTTGGCCACCGATGTGGTGCTGCAAGACCGCCTTTTCCCCTTGTTGTTGCCGCGTACCAGCCTGCTCTTTAATGCCAACGACCACAACCGCATTCGTTTGAATTGGGCCCAGGGTTACCGTGCGCCACAAGCTTTCGACGAAGATTTGCACATTGCCTTGGTGGGTGGTTCGGCGCGTTTTGTACGCCTGGGCAGCGATTTGGTGCCTGAGCGATCGAACAGTGTATCGCTGGCCTACGAAAACGACCATCCGATCGGAAATACCCAGCAGCGTTTTGGGTTCGAAGCCTTTTACACCCGCTTGCAAAATCCTTTCTTGCTGCTCGATGCCGAAGTGCTGCCCGGCGGCACCCAAGTCATAAACAAGCGCAATGGCAGCGGGGCCAGCGTATATGGGGTAAACCTCACCCAGCAGCTGGCTTTCGATGGAGGCGCCACCCTCGAGCTGGGCTTCACCTGGCAACAAGCCTTGCTCAGCGCGCCAGAAGTGCTGTGGGAAAGCGCACAGCGTGACACGGTGACCGCCACCCACCGCATGCTCCGCACCCCCGACGCCTACGGTTATGCCACTTACCGCCAACCCTTGGGACAAGGCTGGACCTTACAAAGCAGTCTGTTGTACACTGGCCGCATGTGGGTACCCCACGTGCTCGATGCCGAAACCGCTTATACCGAACTCAAGCGTACCCCCCATTTTGTAGATGCCGGGCTTTTTGTAGAAAGGAACTGGGTACTTACCAAACGCATGCGGCTCGAAAGCAGCCTGGGTGTACAAAACCTGTTCAACAGCTTCCAGCGCGATTTGGATGCAGGTCCCAGCCGCGATGCCGCTTATGTGTACGGCCCACTGCGGCCAAGGACTTTGCTGCTGAGTTTGAGGTGGGTGTACTGAGGTGCCCAGCCCATATGTTACTTTAGTTACACATCTTTGTTGCCGCTTAGCTAATTTTACTAGCTAACTTCCTTGAGATGAAAATTGCACCATTGGCATTTGGACTATTACTCGTAGGTGTGTCGACCTTGCAAGCACAGCAGCCTTTGCACATTCCCGATACCCTGCACGGCCCGGTTTACAACTTGCAGATCAGGCACGATAGCATGGCCTTTTATGCGGGAGCTAAAACCCAAACCATCGGCATCAACGGTTCTTTTTTGGCGCCCACGCTCATCCTGCAAAAAGGTCAACAAGTGCGCATGGTGGTGAACAACGCACTCACCGACACCACCACCATCCATTGGCACGGCCTGCATGTTGCGCCGCACAACGATGGTGGTCCGCATGTAACCATTTTGCCGGGCGCCACCTGGTCGCCCGAGTTCACGGTGCTCGATTGGGCATCGACCTATTGGTATCATCCGCATTTGCACCACAAAACAGCCCTCCAAGTCGCAAAAGGCGCTGCCGGCTTCATCATCGTACGCGATTCGCTCGAAGCCACCCTCAACCTGCCCCGTCGCTATGGGGTAGATGATATTCCTCTTGTCATCCAAACCAGGCAGTTCGATGCCAACAACCAGGTGGTCATCAAACAGCACCTCGACACCGCGGTGATGGTGAACGGCACCCGCCATGCATTTGTGACATTGCCTGCCCAAGTGGTGCGTTTGCGGGTGCTGAATGGTTCGCTCGAAAGGGTGTATAATTTGGGCCTGAGCACCAACGAAACCTTTCACATGATTGGTTCTGATGGCGGTTTGCTGGCCGCTCCCGTCGCCATGACGCGCCTGCAATTGGCGCCCGGCGAAAGAGCCGAATTGCTGGTGAATTTATCCGGTAAAAGTGGACAAAGCCTCCAGTTCATGAATTACGGAAGTACCCTGCCCAATGCAGTTTACGGAGCCACGCAACCCGGCATGGGGCCCGGACAACAGCTGCCTGGCTACAGCCAAAACCCACGCAACGGGGCCAATTATACGCTGCTGCAAATCAATGTAGGTGCTCCTACCGATTTGCCAGTGACCAGTATTCCAAGCACTTTGGTAACGCACCAAATTCCTACGGTTGCCCAAGCCGATACCACCCGCATTTTCACCTTTATGGCAGCAAATATGGGCCCCACGGCCATACAGGGGCCCTTCATGATCAACAATACGCACTTCGACATGCAGGTGATCAACCAGCAGGTGCCTTTCAACAATACCGAAATTTGGGAGTTACGCAACCAAACGCCCATTGGTCACCCTTTTCATTTGCACAATGTGCCCTTTTATGTGCTGAGTATCAATGGCGCAGGACCTGCTGCCCAGCTCGCAGGCCGAAAAGACGTGATTTTTGTGCCCGCCATGGGCACGGTGCGCTTCATTACCCGGTTCGAAACTTTTTGGAACGATACCCTGCCCTATATGTACCACTGCCACATGCTCACCCACGAAGACGATGGCATGATGGGGTCTTTTGTAGTGAACTCGCCCTTCATCACTTCAGTTAGTAATTTGGCAGCCAGCCACCAATTGACTGTTTATCCCAATCCAGCCAAAAGCTATGTGCAATACCAAATCAATGGCCTTTCTGATGCGCAGAAGGTAAACATTCGTTTAACTGATATGCTAGGAAAAACCATCTTGCAATGGAACGACGCTGGACCTCAAGGCAGCTTATCACTCGACCAGGCTGCCTCAGGCAGTTATGTGCTCTATTTTGAAGGCCGCTTTGGACGAATTTCGAGCCGTTTGTTAGTAGAATAGGCTATTCACCTCCGCCCAACGCCTTCTTTACCAGTTTGCCCACCTTTTCGATGCGGTCGAGGTTTTCTTGAATGGGCGATGGCATGGTTGCGTCAACTTGTAAGATACCGGTATTGTCGGCATAACCCTTCCATTCGGGAAAGAGGATGGCAAAACTGTTTGCTTGGAAATACTTGCCCAACTGATTAGGCGCTTTATCGAGCGCTGGCTGATAGGAAAGGGTTCCCTTTCGTGCGCTGATTACAACCAACAAGTCGTTGGTGCTCACTTCTCGACTTAAAACCAAAAAATCATCCCATTCGGTAAACTCCTGATAGCCGAATTCAAATGCAAACTTCTTCTGTGTGCTGAATTGGCGAAGTTTTTCATTTAGGCTGGCATTGCCATAAAACACGGCCTTGGCATTGGTTTGTTTAATTAACTGACGTATGGCTTTCAGCCAGCCTACAAAACCCGGTTCAAATTCTGCATTTTCAGGTACTACCACTAAAATACGACGAATGGTATTCAATGGTTGAATGCCGCGATACACCAAGATGGCTTGCTCGGTGCGTTTGAGCAGGTTGTCCATGATGCTGCCAAAAAATTTATCAACCACTTGGGGCTTGGGATTCCAACCTATGACCAAATGGCTGATGTTGTTTTCACGTGCCGCATACACAATGCCGTTGGTAACGTTCATGTCCATGCGGTTGAGGGTTTCAACCCGGTGATCGGTGGCTGCCCCTACTTTCACCGCTTTTTCAAGCAGCTTGCGCGACGAAGCCAAGCCCTGTTCAACCTGGGCGTCTTCGCGGGTAATGGTAAGTGCGTAAAGTGGGTTGCGACTTTGTGGATCCTTGGCCATGACCGCCAATTGCAGCAGCGATTCCACATTTTCGGGATTTGACAAGGGTACCAGAATGCGCTCACCAGCATCTTCATCGGCATTGTCCTGCTCGCTCGCTTCCATCAAGGCCATTTTGCGAGAAGCCCGCTCCACGGCAAAAGAGCTGATGAGGCAGGTTACCAAAATCATGACGATGGTACCATTCAACACCGCCTCGTTCAAAAGGCCGAGGTTGTATCCTACCAGTACAGCAGCAAGTGTAGCTGCAGCCTGGGCATTGCTTAGGCCGAAAATCATTTGCCGTTCCACGGCTTTCAAACCAAAGCTTTTCTGCGTAAAAAAGGCGGCAAGCCACTTGGCCAATGTTGCCACAACCGTCATGGTGGCAGCCACAAATAGTGCTTCGGGACCCTGAAAAAGCACCCGCAAATCGACCAACATGCCAACACCAATCAGGAAAAAGGGTATGAACAAAGCGTTACCCACAAACTCCAAGCGGTTCATGAGGGCCGAGGTGTGCGGAATGAGTCGGTTCAACGCTAAGCCTGCTAAAAAGGCGCCAATGATGCCTTCAATTCCCGCCACTTCTGCCAAAAAGGCCGCCAAAAACACCATGGCCAAGGTGAAAATGTACTGACTAACTGCATCTTCAAACTTCTTGAAAAACCACCGCGCTACATAGGGGAAAGTAAGCAACACGACAGCTCCAAATATCAAAACCGATACAGAAAGCCGAATCCAAAACTCCTGATTGAGCTCACCCTTGGTAGATCCGGCTATCACCGCCAACACCAAGAGGGCTAGGGTATCGGTAATGATGGTTCCACCCACCGTCACATTCACGCTTAAGGCCTTACTTACACCATAACGCGAGGCAATGGGGTATGCCAAAAGCGTGTGGGAGGCGAACATGGAAGCCAGTAAAATGGAAGAAGCCATGTTAAAATAGAATAGGTAAAGGCTCACAACCGTGCCAAGGGCCATCGGAATTAAAAAGGTGAACGCACCAAAGACGAGGCTTTTGTTCCGATTTTTTTTGAAGTCTTTGAGGTCGATTTCGAGTCCGGCCAAAAACATGATATACAGCAAACCCACTGTGCCAAACAACTGTATGCTGGCATCGCGCAGCAGCAGGTTAAAGCCATTCGGACCGATGGCCACCCCTGCCAAAATCAAGCCGATGATGCCCGGAATGCGCAAGCGTGCCAGCAACAGAGGTGCAAACAAAATGATGAAAAGTACCAGTGAAAAAATTAACACGGGTGACTTCAACGGCAGGGTCCATTCAATGGCTAACAAGAGGGCAGTCATGTTGCGAAGGTAATCTTTTGCGCGAAAAGCCTTATTTTAAGCCCATGGAAAAATCAACCTTGCCCGAAAAGGAACAGCGTGGTGCTGTGGTAAGCGCCATTTCCGAATTTATTCATCGCTTGCTCAACCTCGAAGAAGGCACCGATGAAAAAGGAACCATCGAAGGCATACGGCGCGATGTAGAGTTCAAAGGCGTAAATGTTTGGATTTTGGTGGCCTCCATATTTATAGCCAGCATAGGCCTCAACACCAATTCAGCTGCTGTAATCATTGGAGCCATGTTGATTTCACCCCTGATGGGCCCCATCATCGGCACTGGTTTGGCAGTAGGCATCATGGATTTTGCCTTCTTAAAGAAGTCGCTCAAAAACTTTGGCATTACTGTAGGAATCAGCATTGTAACGTCTACTTTGTATTTCGCATTGAGTCCACTCTCCGAGGCCCAATCGGAGCTCCTCGCCCGCACCACCCCCACCATTTACGATGTGGCCATCGCGTTATTTGGCGGATTAGCAGGCATTATTGCTGGGTCGAGGCGCGAAAAAACCAATGTGGTGCCGGGCGTTGCCATTGCAACTGCCCTCATGCCGCCCTTGTGTACCGCTGGTTATGGCATCGCCACCGGAAATTTGGGGTTTTTCCTGGGTGCGCTTTACCTCTTCTTCATCAATTCGGTATTCATTTGTTTCGCTACGGTCATCATGGTGCGTTACCTCAAGTTTGAACGGGTAGGTTTTGTAAACCAACGCACCGAAAAACGGGCAAAAGCGGGTATTTACCTTTTTCTGATCATCACCATTACGCCAAGTATTTTTATTGCTTACAACGTGGTGCAGGAATCGCTTTTCAGAAACAAAGCACTCAAATTTGTGGCCGACTACCTGGAGTTTCCCAATCGACAAGTCATCAAAACCGAGCTCATTTATGGTGCCGATTCTTCTTTCATAGAGTTATCACTTTTGGGCAAACCCTTGAGCAGCGATGAGATTTCTGGCCTGAACCGCAAACTCGATGAACGGGGCATGCTGAGCACACGACTCATCATTCACCAGGCAGGCGCTTTTTCGAGTGATATGGCCTCTGAGGTAAAAAGTGGTATCATCGAAGATTTGTACAAACGCAACGAACAAAGTCTGCAAGACAAAGACGCGCGCATTCAAGCGCTTGAACAAGAGCTATTGCGATACCGTTTGGGCAATGCCGATTACACCCAAATTGCCAAGGAAATAAGTGTTCAATATCCCAAAATCGATCGCATTGGTTTTTCACGCTTGGCCGAAACCAGGGTCAGCCAAATGCAAACCGATACCATTCCCACCGTTTTCGTGCGCTGGAAAGAAAATCCCGGCAAAGGCCGAGAGCAACAATTGGGCGAATGGCTTAAATTGCGCCTTCATTTAGATACCCTTCAAGTTATAAACTATTGAAACCGCACTTTGCCTTTCTGTTGTTGCTGTGGCTCGTGGCCTGCAAACCCGATGGCGTTGCACCGCTGCCAGAACCGGAACCCGCGCCCAAAAGCAGCCTCAGCATCAAACTGCAGCACCACTGGGAAAACACGGCGAATACCTTTTATCCCGAAACCTGGTATGTACACAGCACCACCGCCGACAGTTTTTTATTCAATAAACTACGGTATTATTTGAGCGGCTTTTACCTGCTTTCGGCTGATAGTCAGCGCATTACTTTACCCCCCGCTTACCGCCTGGTGGCGGTGAATGGTGGTGTTTTTAGTGTTGAACTAACCGACTTGCCTTCGGGTCAATTTGCCGGCATTGGCTTTTATTTGGGCATTGATTCGGCACGCAATTTCAGCGGGCAGTTCGCTGGGGAACTGCATCCCGATTATGGCATGTACCGCAATGCGCAAGAAGGCTTCAACTTCCTTTGGGCAGCGGGCATTACCCCAGCCGCGCCTAACGACAGCTTTGAATACCGCTTGTATGGCTTCGATGTTCTGCATCCTGTGCACCGCCGGGTGGAAGTCTTTTTTGGTCAAGAACGTTTACACCTTGCTGCCGATCATCAACCCGAGCTAGGCTTGTATGTAAACACAGCAGCTATTTGGGGTGCAGGTACCGGCCCTTCGCACCGCCACAGTGTGTTGCAACCCGGGGCTGAAGCGGCAGCAATGGCGCAGCGTTTTGTTGGTGCTTTTGCCTTTGAGCACATTCATCAATAAAAAAGCCGGCACTGCGTTATCAGCACCGGCATTTTGCTATTTGGATTTTTCATGGCCCTTAGGCGCATTGCCATACGGACAATGCCGGCAGCCGCTCTTGCAGCAATAGCCTCTTTTGCGGTGGTATTCGGCGGTGAAAACCATCAACCCCTGCTCGTTGAAGTAAAAATCAACATTTTCAACGAGCCGTTGTGGCGACTTGGGCACTGGTTGGTTCATACAGGTTTAGCGGTAATGGATGCTGCCTGGGGCAATGCCTGCTGGCAGTGAATCACGGAGGGTAAAATTACGTTCGTAGCGCAAAATCACACCGTTACTCACAAAATCTTTCGCATCGGTTCCGTAAAGAAGGCCTTGCGGGTCGGCCGAAAAGTGGTAAAAGCTGCGGGCAATCACCGGCGTGCCTGGTGTAATGCTGCCACTGGCAGTGGGCAACAACGTGTATACACCTTCGGGCAATTGGTACAACAAGCTGCCACCATCGGGGTGTAGGGTCAACTGCCCCGGGTGCATGGTAGCTGCCGTAAAATTGCGAATGTTTACTTGGTTGCCTACAATTTCGGCCAAAGCACCAGCCGTTTCGGTACCTGCCCAAGAGGGAGTACCGCTGCACAATACAAACAAGCTATTGCCTACACTCACCATGCTGTTGGGGCGGTCGCCAACGGTATGCGTGCGCAAAATGGTATCTGCTTGCGGGTCGATTTCTACCACCGTATTCTGATTGCTGTTGGCCACAAAAATGCGGTTGTTGTGCCAAGCCACGGCATTGGGGAATTCGCCCACGGCAATGCGACGCAGTACCTGCTTGCTGGCAATGTCAATCACCGCCACGCGGCCATTGCCACTGAAACTTACCCACTCGGTTACATAGGCCTTGCCCGTATTGCCAGCCACTACGATGCCGCTTGGAAGCGCCATGTTTTCGATGACACCTGTGCTTTTAAAGTCCTTAAGGTCAACAAATTCAATCTTGCCGGCATTGTTCACCACCAACATGCCCACGGTGCCAAAGCTGGCCATACTTTGGGCCACATTGCCGAGTGGCCGGCCGTTAGCCGCTTGAAATACATCTTGCTGTACTGCTCCACTGCTGCGGTTGATGAAGGTAATGGTGCCGGTACCGTTTTGAAAAGGCCCTTCGTTGACCACAAAAATACCGCTGCCATAAGCCGCTGTTGGCTCGGGGGTTGGGGTGGTGGTTTCGTCTTTACAGGCGGTGAATAGGAGGCCCGAACTCAACAAAAGGAGCAGGCCAAAGCGTTGGAATGATTGCTTCATGAGGCGTTAAAATTGATTTGTAAGGTGATTTGATAATGTCGGCCAGGCATGGGGCGCCAGGCTATTAGTTGGTATGGCAAATTGAAAGCATTGTGTATGGTTCCTGTGAGGCGGAGCAGCTGTTTGCCCCAGGCTTTGCTTCCACCCAACATGATTTGGTGCAGGTGCTGGTTGGGCAAGAAAAAGCGATTGTCGCTGCTGGTAAAGCGCAACCCATTGTAACTGTACTGCCAGCCAGCAAAAAAGGAGGCGTGCTCCACGAAAAATCGGCTTCGTAGCTGGTGCTTCGGAATGTAAATGAGCTGTTTGCCCAGCAGTTCTTGTTCGCCCACACCTACTTCACGGTGGGTGGTGGCTACATAAGCATAATCGCCATTGAGACGCAGCTTGAGCTTGCGCCATTGCTTGCTCACACCCCATTGCTGCTCCCAACCCATGCTCTGCACCCGGCGCAAGTTCCGGGGCGTCCAATAACCCAGGCTGGTGTTGGGCAACCAAATGATCCAATCGGTTAAATCGCTCCAAAACGCCCCACCATCCACCGAAAATGCCCAACTGCCCCATTGCTTTTTCCATCCCAAGCCTGTTTCTGCTTGCCAGCCATTTTCGGGCTGCAAATCGGCATTGCCTCCAGGTTGCCAGTACAAATCGTTGAAGCCAGGCAAGCGGTAGGTGCGGCTAACTGCCAAACGCATTTGAAGGGCTGGTGCCAAACGTTGTTCAACTTGCAAAGAAGGTGTAAGTGGCACCAGCTGGCCGTCTACCATTTCTACACGCAGTTGAACGCGTGCTGTGGTTTTGGCGCCATTCAAACGCCAGCCAGGCACCAAGGCCAAGCGGTATTGGCGCTCTTGGCCACTGAAATTGGGCGAATTGGCGGTGTAATAAGCCTGTTGCAGCAACTGGCTGAATTCGTGTCGGCCAAGCGTTGTTGCTGCACTTATTTCTTGCAACAGGGCGTTGAAGCGGTGCCTTTCGTCGAAACCCAAGCGCTCATCGGCAAAATGATTCACTTCGCGCAACAAACCCTGCCTGAAAGCCAATTGCCAACGACCAGCTTGTCCGGTCAGGCTCACCGCAAAACGATGCGCCGTATCGGCTTGCACGGCAGTGCTCTGTTGCTCGGTCATGCTGGCCGGTAATTCACGCCGATGGGCCTGCACCCACCAGGCTGCTCGTAAGCGCCAGTTTGGATGAAACTGCCAGCCTGCCTCTTGTAAAATACCTCCTTGTGCATGGGCAGCGTGCGCCAAACGCTCTTCGGGATTGCCAAAGCGAGCCATATTGGTGTAGGGGAAATTGTTTTGTGCTGTCCTATAAAGGCCCCGAATCTGGTACCAGCCTTTGCAGGCGCGCACCGATGCAGCAACACCCCCGGCATAATCACCAAACGAGCGCATTTCGGTAAAAACAGCGGCATCGTGCTTTTGCGGAATGCCCTGCCTGAAGTGCAGGGCCCCACCAATGGCACCGCTACCAAAATCACTGGCCGAACTGCCTGTTTGCACACTCACACCTCCCAGCAACCACATCGGGTAAAGGTTCAGATCGGGCGTGCCATTCATGGGGTTCAGCAGCGGCAAACCCTCCCATAAAATGGTGTTCTGCTGGGCACTGCTGCCACGCATCGACAAGGTGGCCAAGCCATTGGGACCATAACTGCGCAAACTGGCACTTCCCTGCCACTGCAACCAATCGGCCACGCTGGCAGCAGGCAAAGCACGCAACAAAAGCGTGTCGGGCGATTGCCGCTGTAAAGCAGGCTGCCGCTCGGCCGGGTGACGATGCTCCTCCACCTGTACCAAAGGCAATTGCCGGCTGGTATCGGCGGTTTGCGCCCATGTAGCTGGACTAACGAATAGTCCTAAAACAAAAAATCCTGACCACTTTTTCATAACGGGTCAGGCTCTGGGGGTTAAAAAACGAAACGTGCGGCCATGCGGCTGCCTATTCCGATCTTCTGACTTTTATTCCCGAAAGCCTGTGATCTGTTGCTCGTAGGCAGGTCTTCTGACTTGCTCCTCCTGTTTTACCCGACGCCTTCCCGGTTGCCCAGTGGCTTGTGTCGGCAGGTGCATGTGGAGCTTACAGCAGCGGGTACTGTCCCGGACTCACACCGGCGTTCCCTTTTCATCCCGGGCGTTAATCCGGGAACCTTCGAACGCAACAAAGTTAAGAAAAATCGGCAATGCCAGCAGCCAATCTTTGGCGCACCGCTTCAAAGAGCAGAATGCCCGAAGCCACCGATACGTTGAGCGAGCCAACGGAGCCAGTAATGGGAATCCGTGCCAGGTGCGAAGCCTTGCGGAGGGTGGCCGGACTCAGTCCATCTTCCTCTGAGCCCATCACAATGGCCAGCGGACCGGTCATGTCGAGCTGGTAGTAGTTTTCGGAAGCATGTTCCGAAGCAGCAATCACCGTAAATCCACTTTCAAGGAGGTAGTCGATGGCGTGAGCAATGGTTTGTACGCGTGCCACCGGCAAGTTGGCCAGAGCACCGGCGCTGGTTTTGATGGCATCGCCGGTTACCTGGGCACTGTTGAGTTGCGGGAGCACCAGGCCATGCGCACCGGCACAAACAGCCGAGCGGGCAATGGCACCTAGGTTCCGCACATCGGTAATGCGGTCGAGCAGCACCAGCATGGGAGTTTCGCCGTGCTCATAGCAGTCGGCCACCACATCCTCGAGGCGGTAATAGGTCACCGGCGACACAAAGGCAATCACCCCCTGGTGATTTTTGCGGGTATAGGTATTGAGCTTTTCCTTAGGCACTTCCTGCACTGGCACTCCCGCTTCACGGGCCTGAAGCATCAGTGCTTTTACCTCATCGTCGCGTCGCTCACGAGCTATCAATAACTTATTGATTTCCTTGCCCGATTCAAGCAACTCGGCCACGGCATGCACGCCAAAGGCCAGCTCAAGGGGTTCTCTTTTTTCAAATGGTGGTCGCATAGTAACAAAAGCGCCCCTCGCGGGGCGCTGTTTAAGGTGTTAACCGGCTCGGCCTATGGCGTCGAATCGGGCTTGAAAATCCTTGGCTAAATCGGGTTGGCCATACTGGTTCGCCATGCGCACCATTTCTTGCATGATGGCCATGGCATTTTGCATGTCGCGCTCGTAGAAAGTGGCGTATTTACCGCGCAATGTGCGGAAATATTTGGCTTCCGACTCAAACATGTTGAACAAATCTTTGGCTAGGGCATTTGCTTGCTCCGAAGAACCTGCCAAGTGGTACAACTCTACCATGCGGTAATTGAAAATCATGAGTGGTACATGGCTGTGCGGCATTTCGCGCATCACCACATCCAACACCTCACGTGCACGTACACTGTCGCCCTTTGCCAGTAACGATTCAGCCAAGCGGGTGGCGTTGCTGCGCAGGTTGATGGTCATGCGGCTGGTTTCGGGATCGATGTAGATGCCGGTATTCATACCGCCCCATTTGAATTTCTTCACCATGTTTTCGTACATGATGTTGTCGGCTACGCGGGAGGTCTGACCACCGCGACTTGGCGTGTAAATAGGCACAAAGCGATAAGCCAAGCCTTCGAGCTGGAAGTAATCTTCCAAGCCCAGGTACTGTTCGGCACCCATGCTTACTGTCCAGTAAATGGGGCGCTCCCAACCGTTATTCGCCAAAATGTCGAGCACAATGAGGTCGTTTTTGAGAATGGCATTGCGTGGATACTCCCATTCAATAGCCGACAAAACATTGGCAGTATCGGCCGCTGTAACAGCACCTTGGGCCAAAACAGCTGCTTTGTCAACCGGAATCACGAAACGCTTGCTTGGATAATAGTTCACCATCTCGCCACCTTGCGTTGGCAGTTTGGCCGAAGCGTCGTCGCTGGTGGCGAACTGCAACACCTGCCGCAGATCAACAGCACCCTGAATTTTGCGATCGTAGAAAGGCACATAATCACGCACGCCTTGTACAATCTTTTCAGGACCAATGCTCAATTTGATGGCTGGTGAGTTGTTGATTTGCCTGCGCAATTGGTTGATGTACCAGTCGGTACCCAACAAACTGAGGTTCACAACGCGCACATCGGTGCGGAAACCTTCTACCTCCTGCACATACCACAACGGATAGGTGTCGTTGTCGCCCATGGTAAAGATGATGGCATTGGGCGCACAACTTTCGAGGTAATTGATGGCAAAATCGCGGGCAGTGTATTTGCCCGAACGGTCGTGGTCGTCCCAGTTTTCGGCTGCCAAAATACCGGGAACGGCCACCAAACAAACCGCAGTAACAGCTGCAGCGGCCACAGTCTCTGGCGCTTTTTTACGGAGTAAATCCCAAAGACCCATCACACCCAAACCAATCCATATGGCAAAGGCATAAAACGATCCAACGTACGCATAGTCACGCTCGCGCGGCTGCAAGGGTTCGGGATTGAGGTAAACGTTGATAGCTATACCGGTGAGGATGAACAGAAAGGTGACCACCCAAAAGTCTTTTTGGTCTTTGCGGTAATGGTAAATCAAGCCAATAAGCCCCAATAAAAGCGGCAAGCCGTAGTACACATTGCGGCCCTTGTTGGCCATTTTTACAGGCGGATAGTCCTTTTGTGGACCCACGCGCCCTTCGTCAAGAGCAGCAATGCCACTGATCCAGTTGCCACGCTCATAATCCATTCCCTGCCCTTGGATATCGTTTTGGCGACCCACAAAGTTCCACATGAAATAGCGATAGTACATGTGCCCCAACTGGTACGAGAACAAAAAGTCGAGGTTTTGACCAAATGTGGGTTTCTGACCATCGCGTAAATTCAACCACTGCTTGTAGAAGTCGATGTGGCGTTGTTGTGTACCAGCCCGACGATACGCCCGCGGGAAGATGGTGCTTTGCGCAGGGTCGTAAATCGGAATGATGTCGCGACCAACCTCTTCGTACTTGTCCTCTCCTTTGCGGTATTTCATTGAACCTTGCTCCTGGTCAATGACTTCGGCAGTAAAATAAGGGCCTTTCAACAGTGGACGATCGCCATACTGCTCACGGTTGATATAACTTACCAGTGAGAAGATGTTCGATGGGTTGTTCATGTTGATAGATGGATTCGCATGCGAACGAATCACAATCATGGTATAAGAACTAAAGCCAACCATGATAAAGCTCACCGCCAACAAAGCCGTGTTAAGCAATACTTTGCCCTTCTTTTGGGTGTACCAAATGGCATAAGCAATACCGCCCACTAAGGCAGTTAAGAAAAAGGCATTGCCACTTCCAAAAGGAAGTCCCAAGCCATTCACAAATAGCAAATCAAATTTCGATGCCAGGGTAGGCACGCCGGGAATGATGCCGTATTGCACAAACACCAAAATGCCCAATGAAGCCAAAATGGTGTAAATAATGCCGTTGCGTGTTACTTCGTGCTTCTTGAAATAGTACACAAAACAGATAGCCGGAATGGCCAACAAGTTCAATAAGTGCACACCAATTGATAAACCCATGAGGTAAGCAATGAGCAACAACCAGCGGTTGCTGTCGGCCTCATCGGCTACGCGCTCCCACTTGAGGATGGCCCAAAAAACAATGGCCGTGAAAAAGCTCGAATAAGCGTAAACTTCACCTTCTACCGCCGAAAACCAGAACGAATCGGTGAAAGTATAGGCCAAGGCACCAACCATACCCGCACCCATGAGGGCGAACAATCGGCCCCCAGCCACTTCTTCGCCGGCTTTTTCAATGATTTTGCGGCCAAAAGCGGTGATGGTCCAAAACAAAAACAGAATGGTAAATGCACTGGCCAAACCGCTGAAAAAGTTCACCATCCAGGCCACTTGCATGGGGTCGCTGGCCAACAAAGTGAACATGCGGCCAGTGAGCATGAAAAAGGGGGCCCCAGGAGGGTGCATGATTTGCATTTTATAACAAGCCGAAATGAATTCGCCACAGTCCCAGAAACTGGTTGTAGGCTCAAGCGTCAGGGTATAAACAACCGCAGCGATGAGGAAGACAATCCAACCCGTGAGGTTGTTGATGCGCTGATATAGATTCATGCGAAATAGGTTTATTGGCGTCGAAAATACTTAAAAAAAGCGTGCGGCCAAGGTAGAAAGCCTGCTGCACCGAAAATCTAACATCTTTTTAAGACAAGCGGGCGAAATGTTAAGCCGGAGGGGTATCCGCTAACAACCGCTCCACCCCACCCACCATGCAGTGAATGAGTTTGATGTGCACTTCTTGAATGCGGTCGGCATAACCCGTATGTGGCACCCGCAGCTCTACATCGGCCAGGGCAGCCAGCTGACCACCGCTGTTACCCGTAAGCGCAATCACGGTCATGTGGCGGGCACGCGCCGTTTCGGCAGCTTTTAACACATTGGCCGAATTGCCCGAAGTACTGATGGCCAACAACACATCGCCTCGTTGACCCAATGCTTCCACGCCGCGCGCAAAAACTTCGGCAAAACCAAAATCATTGGCCACACAGGTCAAGTAAGCCGGATCTGAAAGTGCCAAAGCGGCGTAAGCCCGACGATCATTCCTGAAACGGCCGCTCAGCTCTTCGGCAAAATGCATGGCATCGCTCATGCTGCCCCCGTTGCCGCAGCTGAGTATTTTGCGGCCCTGCTTCAGTGCGTGCGCCATGAGCTCAGTGGCATAAACCAGCTTTTCGAGTTGTTGTTCATCGGCTAAAAAGCGGTTGAGCACTTCTTGTGCTTGCTCCAATTCTTGCTTTACCCAGGCGTGCCTTTCGCTCATTTGCTGTGTTTTTGCTCGAATACTTGCTTGCCGCCATCTAAAAACTCGATGTACTTGGCCACGCTCGGATCGTAGGCCGTAGGTGGCACCAAGAGGGTTTGGTCGTGGTCCATCAATACGTAATAAGGCTGCGAGTTGATGTTGAACGTGCTGGCCTGGTAATCGCTCCACAAATTGCCCACGGTTTTGATCTTCTTGCCGCTGAATTTGCTAACATATTGCTCCTCAGCCGGCAATGGCGTTTTGTCGTCGACATACAGGGATATGAGTACATAATCTTCGCGCAAACGTTGCAGAACGGCTGCATCCGCCCAAACCGTGGCTTCCATCTTGCGACAGTTCACACAGCTGTGACCGGTAAAGTCGATCATTACGGGCTTGCCCACCTTTTTGGCGTAGGCCAGGCCTTCTTCGAGGTCGAAAAAGCAATTGAGGTTGTGCGGACAATGTAAAATATCGGCATATTTCCGCTCAGGGACCGCCTCCGTGGCGGTTGCTATAGCCGTGTGCCCGCCCCCCGCGCTGCTCAAATCAAAATCTTGCGAAGCCATGGGCGGCAAAAAGGCGTTGACGGCCTTCAGCGGCGCTCCCCACAAACCGGGGATGAGATAAAAGGTGAAACTGAAAGCAGCGATGGCAAAGAACAAACGCGGCACCGACAAATAAGCTAAAGGCGAATCGTGCGAGAAACGGATGGTGCCAATGAGGTACAAACCCAGCATGAGAAATATACTGATCCACAACACCAAGAACACCTCACGATCGAGCAATCCCCAGTGATACGCCAGGTCTACATTGCTCAAAAACTTGAGGGCAAAAGCCAATTCCAAAAAGCCCAACACCACCTTCACGCTGTTGAGCCAGCCACCTGATTTGGGCAAACTCTTCAACCAACCCGGGAAAATGGCAAACAAGGTGAATGGCAAGGCCAAGGCCAAAGAAAAGCCTGTCATGCCAATGGCCGGACCGAGCAGCGCGCCTCGCGTAGCGGCATCTACCAAAAGGGTACCAATGATTGGTCCGGTACAGCTAAACGACACCAACGCCAACGTAAAGGCCATGAAAAAGATGCCCAACACCCCTCCGCGGTCGCTTTTAGCATCCATTTTATTCACCCAACTCGAAGGCAAGGTGATTTCGAAAGCTCCCAAGAAAGAAGCACCAAAAACCACCAGCAAAACAAAAAATGCAAGGTTAAACCAGATGTCGGATGCCAAGGCGTTGAGTGCATCGGAACCAAAAAAAACCGTAACCGTGAGCCCCAGGGTTACATAAATGAGGATGATGCTAAAACCATAACCCAAGGCTTTTAAGATGCCCTGACGCCGGGTGCCGCTTTGTTTGGTGAAAAAACTCACCGTAAGCGGAATCATAGGGAATACACAAGGGGTAAGCAAGGCCACCAAGCCGCCCAAAAAGCCAGCGATGAAAATGGCCAGAAGGCCGTTCGATGCGCTACCTCCTGCTGCCGCCTCGGGCTCGTGGGTTACCGTCGCTTTCACTTCTTCCTGCACGGTGCTGGTA
>ERZ1066127.168-NODE-168-length-42261-cov-11.992347_pt1 | contig 42261 bp, 21 predicted proteins | sample MGYA00382774_ERZ1066127 | MGnify/ENA primary metagenome ERZ1066127 (study PRJEB33369, sample SAMEA5778357) | biofilm metagenome | biome: Industrial cooling water; feature: Water cooling tower basin; material: Biofilm | place: United Arab Emirates | collected...
GTGATGTCGACCCAGCAAATCACCAAAGCCATGAAAATGGTTTCGGCGAGCAAGCTGCGTCGTGCGCAAACTGCCATCACGCAGATTCGCCCGTACACCGTGAAGCTCAAAGACATCATCGACAACCTGCAGGGTAGCATGGAAGGCGATATGGACTTGGCCCTGGCCGAGACCCGTACGGCCAACCAGGTAGCCGTGGTGGTGATGACGTCGGACAAAGGCTTGTGCGGTAGCTTCAACGCCAACCTGATCAAAACCGCCCGCCGTTTGGTGGAGGGCCAGTATGCCGAGCAAAAGGCCAATGGTACCCTTACCATTTTGCCCGTTGGGAAGAAGGGTTTTGAATTTTTCAGGAAGATGGGTTACCGTGTCGACGATCGTTTTGTAGGTCTTTTCCAGAACCTCAGCTTTGAGAGCTCTTCGAAATTGTCGCAAGAACTGATCGACCGTTTTTTGGCCAAAGAATTCGACGTAGTAGAAGTGGTGTACAGCGAGTTTAAAAACCCTGTGGTACAATTCTTCAAAAACTACCGCATGCTGCCTATCCAACCTTTGGAAGCGCCTGTTGAAAAGAAGGAAATGCGCCACGATTATTTGTTGGAGCCAGGCAAAATGGAAATCATCGAAAGCTTGATTCCAAACTACATGAAAATCGAATTCCACCGCGCCCTGCTCGATACCAATGCCTCTGAGCATGGTGCCCGGATGACCTCAATGGACAAAGCCACCGAAAATGCCGGTGAACTCCTGCGCGATTTGCGCTTGCAGTACAACCGTGCCCGTCAGGCCGCCATTACCACCGAAATCACCGAGATTGTGGGTGGTGCAGCAGCACTCGAAGGCTAATCAATTGGTCATGTACCTTAGAAATCCCTCTTCGGAGGGATTTTTTTTTGACCGGATGAAGGATGGCGCTTTTAGCAATTAGCTGAAATGTGTAGTTGAATGGGTAACAAAAATCCCCGTTGCCTGAATACAGACAACGGGGCTAATAACCTGGTCGAGCAGCTTACTGCCGTACCACCTTGCGTACTACGCTGAATTGGTCTCCTTCCAATTGGATGAGGTAAAAGCCCTGCGGCCAGCTGCTTAAATCGATTTCGGTTTGCGATTCACCCATTGGCAATTCATAAGTCGAAAGTAACTGTCCCAATTGGTTACGCACTTTCACGCGCTGTGCTGCTACTTCGCCCCAGCTGAGTTGGAGACGACCGGTAGTAGGGTTCGGATAGGTTTTGAAGCTGCTCATGGCCACTTCTTGCACACTAACTCCTTGTACAATGGTAACCACATCGGTGCGCACAAGCGAGTCGGTACAACTGCCATTTCCGGCATACAAACGAACCGTGTAGGTGCCCTGCTGGCTGTAGGCTTTTTGTGGACTAAAGCCTGTGGCCGTGGTTCCATCGCCGAAATCCCAAGTGAATTGCGAAGCAAATTGGGATAAATTCACTAGCCCGATGAGGTTGCCGCGGGGATATGTGCTATTGAGGATATTGAAATCGGCAATGGGCGCGTTCGGAACATTGACGGTCATGGCAAAAGAATCAACACCAAAGCCATTGTAAGCATACAACATCACTACATAGTTACCACTGTTCAAGCTGACAGTTGGATTGGCTGAAGTGTCTGTTAAACCGGGTGCAAAAACCCAACGCAAGCTGTCGGCATTGAAGACATTGCTGGTAAACTGCACTTGAACAGGATTACACCCACTCTGGATGTTGTGCGTAAACGTCGCCACAGGAGGCATCTGACTGATGAGCAGCTCGATATCGTCGAGGAACAAATTGTTTCCAAAGTCATTCACTCCTTCAAAGCGAATGGTGATGTCACCTGTACCCAGGAAGGCTGCCAGGTTCACCGTTTCGTTGCGCCAATGTGCAGGATTGACGGCGGTAAATTCGGTGTTTTGAGGTGCAACCGTTGCCAAATTGCTACCACCTTTCCCGTACACCTTGGTCCATGTCAAGCCACAGTTGTTACTTACATACACATTCAACGAATCTTGGCTGTTGGCCGTTCGCTGGGCATAGGCTACAGCAAAGCGCAACAAAAACTGGCCTGACCCAGGTGCTGTACGGCGGCCTGTTTCAAGGAAGTCGCGGGCACCTGTTTGCGGATATTGGAAGAATTGTAAGAAGGCTGAACGATTGCCAGTTGGTCGGCCATTGGTGCTGGTAAGTCCCCAGCCCACATGGCCATCTGGGTTCACGGGTATGACATTCGTTTGCAACAGATTTGCTGAGCTGAACCGCTCGAAGAGAGGGGGAGTACCTAAACTGCGCGCAAAGATGGTGCGTGTAAGTTGGTTGTCGAAGGTATCTACTTCAGCAAGTCCGGTATCGAGGCGTACCCGGAAACTGAAATTTGCGCTTGCTTGGGATGCAGGCATGGCCAATTTAGGCAAATTGATGGTATCGGCCTGGTTGCTGGCCAAGGCGCCATTCCATATCAGTGATTGAAAGGCTCCAGTGCCAAGACGAAATTCAATGATGGCTTGGCTGATGGCAGAGTCACCCAAATTGATGAATGAAATCACTGGGCTGATGCTGTCGCTGCAAACGATGGTTTCGGGTGCCACCAAAGCCTGTGCACGCACATTAAAACGTCCGTAATTGGGTCGGGCAGGAATGTTTCCTTGTGCAATGAGGTATTGGTAAGCTGCCTCCAAATCCATTAATCCGTTGCCAAAGGTATTGTCCTCACCTGTTGGGCCTAAATCGATGGCTGAATAGTAGATGGCGCGTAACAAGGCACTTCCGGGGAGTTGTGGAAAGGCTTCTTTGAGTAGCAAAATGCCTCCACTAACATGTGGCGCAGCCATGGAGGTGCCCGTTAAGTTGGCGTATCCGCTGGTACCACTGGCCGAACGCACGCTGGTACCTGGGGCCACTACTTCGGGTTTGATAAGCAATTCGGGACTGTTATTGGTGCATATTGATGGGCCGCGACTGCTGCTGTTGTTGATGGGAAAGCCCGAAACAGCACCCTGGATGTTACCCGTGCAGAACACATTTACTTCATTGGTATTGATGTTTTTCGGTGAAGTAATGGTTGACACCCCTGGGCCACTGTTACCAGCAGAAAATACGACTGCCACGCCTGCCGCTTCTAGCGCATTGAAGATAGGAACAACGGTGCTGTTACATTGGGCAATGCCTTGAGAACCACCCCAACTGTTGTTGATTACATCTGGTACGTCAGAAACGGTGCTGGTATCGTTATCGGGATTGAGCGCCCATTGAAAGGCAGCGGTAGTGCCGGCAGAACCAGCACAGAGCGATCCGGCAGCAATCCACTGCGCGTTATACGCCAGTCCAATGGTATCGAAGGTATTCAACTGCAGTCCGACCATCGTCCCCATGGTGTGGGTGCCGTGTGAGGACGAACCGTCACAATCGGTGGGCGTTGTTCCAGGCCCAAACCATGCTTGACTGGCAGGCACAAAATTGCCGCGCCAACGGGCACTCAAGGCAGGATGGATGCGGTGAACGCCTGTATCGCTGTTCATGCCCAAACGGCCGCGTCCTGTGTAATCACGTCGCCACAATTGGGGGGCCTTGACCACACGCAATCCCACTTCATTGCCGCCAGGACTTTCGGGACTATTGGGCGATTCGATGGTCACTGGATCTGCTACATGGAATTGGTCCATGTCCTCTTCAAGGGCTTCGATGCCATTGTTCTGTAGGATAAGTGCCAAAATCAATTGCGGTTTGGCTTCCAGCACAAGTAGGTTGGTAATCCAATAGGGTGTCACGTATTTCAGGCTGCCAGGGAATTGTTGCTCAAGTAATCCGATTTTTTGCATCCAAGCAGGTTGGGTTGCCTGTGCTTTGTTTTGAAGTAGTCTGGTTGTTATCCGAACACGATGCTCGAAATGGATGCCTTGCTGGTCGAAAGCGTAACCCAGGCTATCAACATTGACACGGTCGGAGATAAGTAATCTTACCCGGTAGAAAGTCGAAGCATTGGAAGGATTGGTGAGCTTTTCGAGAAGTACGGGTTCAACGCTCCCTATTTGAGCGAAGGCCGTAAATCCAAGCATCATAAGCGACATTAAGGTAAATAACTTCTTCATTTATGTCAGAATTGTGCGCTAAATATACATATTAGGTTTTAGGAAATGATGTTCCAACTCCAATATAGGGTGCTAAAAATGGAATCCAAGCATGGTGCGGGAATTTTAATAGAAAAAACCAACATTTCGCGCTTAGGAAATGCTGTTTTACGATTTTTTTGGCAAAAACGATGTAAAAATGCATGACTGGCTTTGGCAGGCTGATTGCCTCTAACTGGCGGCCAAACCAATGCGGCTGGCTTCCCGCATGCTCATTTCGCAGCAGCGAACGTTTTAGGGTATCGCTCAGTGGGTTTGTGTATTTGTTGGTGGCCATGCCATGCGGAGGGTATTTTCCCAACTTTTTTTGTTAAAATCTGATTTTTGGATGAAAAAGTGTTGATTTATAGAGATGTTATCAGTAACATTGAAATCTGATAACAAATCTGTTTTTATGAACCAACGCTTACGTTTATGGGGTGCTTGCCTTCTTATGTGGTTGCTAAGCATTCCGGTTATCCAAGCCCAAAACCTCGTTACGGTGGGGTCGGGTACGGTTAACTTATCAAACACTTCGTACCCTGCGCCATATGGCAACTGGTATTGGGGTGCACGTCACCAATTCATCATTCGAGCCAGTGAACTGAATGCAGCCGGGGCAACTCCAGGTTTTTTGAGTTCGTTGGCTTTTGATGTTGCGACCATTCAGGGCACGCCGCTTTCTGATTTTACCATAAAGATTGGTACTACTACAGATTCGGTGTTGTCATCCACTGCAGGTTTCAATAACACCCTCACGCAGGTGTACACGGTAACGAGTTATACCGAAACTGCTGGTTGGAATACGCATGCCTTCACCAACAACTTCTTTTGGGATGGTACAAGTAACCTGATCATCGAAACCTGTTTCAACAATACGAGCTACACCAACAATGCGGTAGTAAACCAAACGGACGTAGCCTATCCTGCTTCTTTGTACTTCAACTCAGATGCATCCGGGGTTTGTACCAATGCAACTCCGTTCATTTCAACCTCTACCAACCGTCCGAACATGCGTTTTAACATCCTGTCAATTGCAGGGCGCGATGTATCGGCAGCAGCTATTCTTTCTCCTGTAGCACCTGCAGCAGGTGGAAGTTCAACCCAAGTAAGTATCCAGGTGCGCAGCATGGCTGCTGATCCGATTACTTCTGCCAGCGTAGGCTACCGCATTGGTAATGGAACGCCTGTGATTGAAACATGGTCGGGTTCTTTGTCGCTTGGTCAAACCAGCACACATACTTTTACCGCTCCTATCACTTTGCCTACTACAGGTACTTTGGATATTACGGCATGGGCGAATAATGCCAATGGTTTGGGTGCAGATATCAATGTAAACAACGATACCACACGCAGTTCTTTGTGTATTGCCTTGGCAGCAGGTGCTTATACGGTGGGCGGACCAACGGCCAACTTTCCAACCATTCAAGCTGCAGTTGATGCCATCAATTGCGGTGGCGTAGGTGGGGCAGTTACCTTTAGCATTTTCCCTGGAACCTATTACGGAAGCTACACCCTGAACAACATCAGTGGTGCTTCAACCACCAACCAAATTACCTTCACCAGCAGCACAGGTGTTGCAGCCGATGTAATTCTGATTCATGACACCAATGCCACAGCCGTTAACAAAAACATTTTCACAATCAACGGTACTTTGGGTGTAACCTTTAACGCGCTTACGCTGCGTCGTACGCAGAATCCAGCCTCTGGTAATTTCGCCAACATCTTGGTTCCGAATGCAGATAACCTCACGGTTACTTCTTGCGTATTTGATGATCAAACTAACTTGAGCTCAACGCCATTTGGAAGCAATGGTATACGTGTTGATAATGGCAGTTTTGGCAATTTCACTGGAAATACGTTCAACGGATTCTATTACAGCTTATGGTTAAATGGCCCAACCGCGAATAGCAATTACGAACAACTCAATACGGTAGTGGCAAACACCTTTAACAATTACCGTTATGCTATCTACACACAAAACCAAGCTTTGTTGAATGTTTCTGACAATACCATCAGTACGGCTGCTTCAACTTTTGGTTATGGTGTTTATGTATCTCGTGCCGTTGGCATGAATGTTAATGCGAACAAGGTACTAGGCGTTATGGGCAATGGTGGCATTTTTGTTGCCAACCCCAACGATTCAACAGTTGGTCCAAACCTGATTACCAACAACGTTATATCAGGTAGCTTTACCACTACGAGCACTTTCTCATCCGTATACGGTATATATGTAGGAGCCTCTTTTTCGACAACTGCCACCAATCCAGTGAATGGACGCGATGATGTTGAAGTTGCATTTAATACCATAAATCTGACAATTGATGCACCAACCACTACCGCATTTGGCTTGTTACACTTTACAGGCGGTTCAACTACCACACCTGCCTACAACAGCATTTTGTCGCTCAACAACCACGTAACGGGTTATGCAGCTGGAGCGGGATTAGGAACCAATACGGTGGCGGCATTTTTCAGTAACGACAGTGTTGTAGGTGTGCTTACCAGCAACCACAACAACTACTATTTGGCCGATGCCAATGGCAGTGCATCGCTGAATAACTTGGTGCAAAACAGCACTGGTCCTGTGCTCTTTCCAACCATGACAGCTTGGACTACTGCGAGTGGAAAAGATGCTAACTCTGTAAGCGTTAACCCCGCTTTCACAAGTCAAAATTTACCTGTACCTGCCAACAATGCCGTGAACAATTTGGGTACTCCTTACGCCTTGGTAACTGCTGATGCAGCAGGTATTACCCGTAACGCAACCACCCCAGATATTGGTGCATACGAATTCACGCCTGCTCCGTTTGATTTGGCGCTTGTTTCGATTTTGACACCAGGTAGCTGTTCAGGTCCAAACCAAAACATTTCAGTTCGCCTGCGTAGTGTAGGTACCAGCACGTGGAATTTTGCGACCGATACGGTTGTCCTTAATTTGAATATTGCCGGTCCAGGTGGCCCTCAAACTTTCAGCATTACGATCAATACCGATACTTTGGCGAGCGTAACTACCTCGTGACTTCTGCAGCAAACTTCACTTTGGGAGGCACTTATACCTTAACTGCCGACCTACAAAGTTCAGGGGATGGCAATGCGCTCAACAACAACAATACGCGTCCACAAGCGGTAGTTGCTCCAATTGCTCAGCCTTATAGCGAAAGCTTTAATGGTACAGCAGCTCCAGCAAACATCACAACCAACATGGCCTTTAACGCAACCACAGGTGTAGGTCAGTCGGGAGGTATGCGCTTTAACGTGTACTCAACCCAGGTGGCGAATATTCGCACACCCATTGTTGGTCCATTAGATACCAATGCTGTATTTGATTTTGATTATAAAATCACGAACTGGTCTGGCTGGTCATGGCCCGGGGTGCCTGCCATTTTGGGCGCCAATGATACCATTCGCATTGAGCTGTCAACCAACTGTGGCCAATCGTTCTTCTTGCACGATAGCATCACAGGTGGAACACACGTTAGCAGCAGCGCATTTGCAACCAAACGCGTAAGCTTGGCTGCATTTGCTGGCCAACAGGTAATTGTACGCATGGTATTCCGTCAAGCATCGGGTATTGATGTGTATTTTGACGTAGATAACTTCCGATTGTTCACTCCTTCTCCTGTAGACATGGGCGTGTTAGCGGTGGTTTCACCAAACGACGGCTGCGGCCTTACCGGAACAGATACAGTGCGTGTTCGTGTGGTGAATTATGGTACGGTTTCACAAACGAATATTCCAGTTGCTTATACAGTGAATGGAGGTACACCGGTGAATGCGGTTATTCCTACCACCATGCTTCCTGGCGATTCACTTACCTATACATTTGCGACTACAGCAAACTTGGGCGTAACTGGCAACTACTTGTTGCGTGCCTATACAGGTGCCAACAACGATGGTGACTTGGCCAATGATACTGCTTCTCGTTTGGTAAGGAACTTCCCTGTAGTGAGTACTTACCCTTACCTCGAAGACTTTGAAGGAACTGCTAACGGCTGGTTCAGCGGTGGCAATTCGAGCAGTTGGGCTTTGGGTACTCCTTCAGCCTCCATTATTGCAGGTGCCGCTTCAGGTACCAAGGCTTGGGCTACTAACCTTACTGGCAACTACAACACAGGTGAAAACAGCTGGGTTCAGTCACCTTGCTTCGATTTGAGCAGTCCCAATTTGGTGAGTCCCGAACTCCGCTTCAAATTGTGGTATGAAGTAGGCCAATTCGACGGTGGTGCCAACGTGCAGTACAGCACCAATGGCGGTCAAACTTGGTTGACATTGGGTAATATGACCAGCGGCCTATTGAACTGGTACAACGGTGGTACCATCCAGAACAGTGGCACACCTGCACAGCCAGGTTGGTTTGGCAATACCGGCAATACAACTTTTCCCGGTTCAGGCGGTTACATCGAAGTAGCACATAGTCTCAATGCCTTGCGTGGTCAATCGAGCGTTATTTTCCGCGTTCGTTTCTACAGCTCTACATTCGCTACCCTGCGCAACGGTGTTGCATTCGATGACTTCCGTGTATTCCAGCCAATGGATCCAGTAATTACTTCGGTAGATACCTTGGCGAACGGTTGCGCCGTTGGTCCACGCACCGTAACTGCCGCTGTATTTAACTTCAGCCCGGTTACTTCAACAACTTTGAATTACCGTTTGTCGCCCACTGGCACTTTCGCAACGGCACCAATGACCTTTGTAAGTGCAAGCAACCGTTGGTCGGGAAGTATTCCTGCTGGTACACCAAATACCCGCATCAGCTATTTTGTAACTACAGTTGACAGCGCCGGATTGCGTGATACATCGGGAATTCTTTCTTACACCGATGAATATTTGCAGCCGAATGCTGGCACCGATACCACCATTGTAGCAGGTGCATCTGTAACACGCGTAGCTCAGGGAGCCTCTTATGCTGGACAGGTAGGAACGGGTACCATTACGAACACAACCACATCCTATCCCGCTCCATATGGTAACTTCTATTGGGGCGCAAAACACCAATTCTTGGTGCATGCTTCAGAGTTGTCAGCTGCTGGCATCAATGCAGGTCCAATAGCTTCTTTGGCCTTCAAAGTAACAGCATCGGTAGGCATTCCATTGTCAGATTTCACCATCAAAATGGGTAACTCATCGATCACCGACATTACAAGCTGGCAGAGTGGGTTGTCGACTGTATTTACGGCGGCCACCTACACCGATAGCCTTGGTTGGAATGTACATCCTTTCCAAACACCTTTTGTATGGGATGGATCGAGCAATGTGGTTATTGAAGTTTGCTTCAACAACACCTCTTATGTTGATAATGCGAGTGTTGAACAATCTACCACCACCTTTACTTCGTCGTTGTGGTACCGCGCCGACCAAGGAGGAGTTTGCGGAAGCACCATGACCACATCGTCTATGGCACAGCGTCCGAACATTTTGTTTGCAGGTGGCTATCCGTTTAGCTGGAAGAACTTGAATACAGGTAACGTTATTAGTACAACTAACCCTGTTCTGACAGTAAGTCCAACGGCTACCACCAGTTATGAGTTGCGTTTGAACGATGGTATTTGTAACAAAGCCGATACGGTTACTGTAACTGTGAACCAGCCGCAACCCGACTTTGGTGTAACCATTATCATGGAGCCAAATGCACCGCAATTGGGTCAAGCCCATACGGTTAGAGCGGTTATTCGCAATTTCAGCAATACGCCTGGAACTGGCTTCGACGTGGCTTACAGCGTAAATGGTACCGAAATCAATGCCAATGCGATTAGCCGCACCGTACCTGCGAACGATACCATCCATCATACCTTTACCCTGGCTTGGACACCGCCGGTAGGAGGTACCCATGTGATGTGTGCTTATACCAAGTCGAACACCGATCCAAATTTGGCCAACGACACGACCTGCCGTACTTACTTGAATGTGAGCGTAGAAGAACGCACTGATTTGTTAAGCAGGGTATACCCTAATCCAGCAGATCAGTTTGTGAACTTCGAGTTTGCCGGTAAGGAAGGTGCAGGTACTCTCGAAATCCGCGACCAATTGGGTCGCATGGTTTACAGCGCTCAGGTTGACTTGAGTACAGGTGGTCGCCACGAGGTGAAAACCGAAACTTTCTCTTCAGGCGTTTACAACTACCGCTTTGTACAAGCTGATAAGGTGCAGCACGGTCAAGTGATGATTCGTCGCTAAGCAAAAAGCACGCAAACAAAAGCCCCGGCCATCTGGTCGGGGCTTTTGCATTTAGAAGTAAGGATTACAACCGGTTCTGTAGCCGTGGAATCATGTGGTTTTTCCAGCGAACAAAGTCGCCTTCAAGTATGTGTTTTCGTGCTTCTTTAACCAGCCAAAGATAAAAATGCAGGTTGTGCAAAGAAGCTAACTGCGAACCGAGCATTTCACCCGTCATGAACAAGTGGGCCAGGTAAGCCCGGCTATGGTGCTGATCGGTGTACAAATTACTGTTGGGGTCAATGGACGAGAAATCGGTCCGCCATTTTTTGTTACGGATGTTGATAATGCCTTCACTCGTGAATAACATGCCATTGCGGGCGTTGCGGGTGGGCATTACGCAATCAAACATATCAATGCCCAAAGAAATGCACGTTAGCAGGTTTACTGGCGTACCAACCCCCATGAGGTAGCGTGGTTTGTCAGCCGGTAGGATGTTACAAACCAATTCGGTCATGGCGTACATCTCTTCGGCAGGTTCACCTACACTCAGGCCGCCAATGGCATTGCCTGCTGCACCCTTTGAGGCGATGTAATCGGCCGATTGTTTCCGTAAATCGGGATACACACTTCCTTGCACAATTGGAAAGAGCATTTGCTGGTGGCCATAAAGGGGGGCGGTTTGGCCAAAATGTACCAGGCAGCGATCAAGCCAGCGATGGGTGAGATGCATTGAATTGCGGGCATATTTTTCGTCGCAAGGGTAGGGGGTGCATTCATCAAAAGCCATGATGATATCGGCACCTATTTTCCTTTGAATGTCCATGACCACTTCCGGTGAAAAAAGATGTTTGCTTCCATCAATGTGGCTGCTGAAAGTAGCCCCAGCTTCTTTGATTTTTCGCCTATCAGCCAATGAAAATACCTGATATCCCCCACTGTCGGTCAAAATGGGGCCATCCCATCCCATGAACTGGTGCAAACCACCCGCTTCTTGGAGGATTTCAGTTCCTGGACGCAAATACAAGTGGTAGGTATTTCCTAAGATGATTTGGGCACCCACATTTTTTTTGAGCTCATGTTGGTGAACGGCTTTTACAGTGCCTGCTGTACCAACCGGCATAAAAATGGGGGTTTCTATGGTTCCGTGGTCGGTTTTAAGATGTCCGGCACGGGCCCCGCTCTGTGCATCGGTTTTTTCTAAAGTAAAAGCCATGGTGTGAATAAAATCTGTTTAGCTCCAGCAAGATTTGGAGTAGTTTTGTCCACAAATTTAGAGAAGCTTTGAGGCTTTGTAAGGATTATTGATGGACTTGTTGTTTTTTCTGCCTTTGGCCTTGCTGGCATTGTTGGTCTTGGTGAATTTGTTTTACCAATACCGGATTTGGTTTGCTGCACTTCGCAAGCAGCAGGTTCCAGTGAATCAACGTGAGCAAGGTGTTTCAGTCATCTTGGCCGCACGCAATCAAGCTCCTTTGTTGCGCGAGCATCTACCGCTATGGCTTTCACAAAATTACCCGCAGTTTGAACTCGTGGTGGTGAACGATTGCAGCTACGATGAAACAGCCGATTTGTTGATGGAGTGGCAGGCCAAGGATGCGCGCTTGCGTGTGGTGACATTGGAAGAACAGCCTAAATACCCTACAGGAAAAAAGTTTGCTTTAACATTGGGTGTGAAGGCTGCGGCGTTTGAAGTTCTGCTCTTCACAGATGCTGATGCCGCCCCGGTAAGTCCGGAGTGGATCAGAGAAATGCAAAAGCATTATGTAAGTAAAACAGAAATTGTTTTGGGCCTGGCATTCCCAAAGCGCACAAGGGGCTTTTTAAACCTTTTGTCGCGCTACGATGCCGTTTACACAGCCATGCAATACAGCGGACATGCGCTTAGTAGGCGAGCTTACATGGGCATGGGTAAAAACCTCAGCTATTTGCGCTCTTTGTTTTTCTTTCACAAAGGCTACGTGGCCCATATCAAGCATGTACCTGGTGACGATGACTTATTCGTAAATGGGGCTTCTGCTGCTCAGAATGTGCGGGTGGCCCTTCAACCGGAAGCTTTTGTGGAAGTGACACCCGAAAAGTCATTCGCTCAGTTTTGGCAGAAGAAAATCAGGTTACTTAGCAGCTTTAGGTATTATCGCGAAGTGGACAAACGATGGTTAACTACCCTTATCTTGGTACAGTGGTTCGTGCCCATTAGCTGCATGGCCAATGTTTGGTGGTATTTGTCTGAGCCTGTTTGGTTGTACACCAGCATGGGCTTATTCGCCTTCGGCTGGCTCCATCGGCTGATTTTAACGGCAGTTTTTATTCACCGCACCAAACAAGCGGCCCTGATGGGTTGGCTGCCACTGATTCAACCGCTGCATCAGTTTTTGCAGCTTTTTTGGTCGCTACGCGGATATGGTGCTAAACCGGGTTGGTAATGATAGATCAGCTGTTTGGATATTTTCCTGACTTGACCCCTGAACAACGGCGTCAACTTTTAGCTTTAGAAGGCTTATATGCGGCGTGGAATGCACGCATCAATGTGATTTCACGCAAAGATATGGATGCGTTCTATTTGCACCACGTTTTGCACAGCATGGCCATTGCCAAGGTACAAGCCTTTGAGCCAGGAAGTCGCATCCTCGATGTTGGTACAGGAGGAGGATTTCCGGGTATTCCCTTGGCCATCTTATTTCCCGAAACGCAGTTTTTATTGGTCGACTCCATCGGGAAAAAAATCAAAGTGGTGCAAGAAGTAGCCAATGCGATTGGTTTGCAGAACTTAGAGGCACGTCACCAACGTGCTGAGGAAGTGAAAGGTAAGTTCGATTTCGTGGTGAGCAGGGCAGTAACCCGCATGGCGCCATTTTACGCATGGGTAAAGGGTAAATTTGAAACCCAGCAGAAACATGCCTTAACCAATGGCATTCTTTATTTAAAAGGGGGAGATTTGATGGAGGAACTAGACGAATGTGGCCAACCCTATACCTTGTACCCTATCAGTAGGTTTTTCCAGGAAGATTTTTTTGAAACCAAAATGGTGGTTCATCTCCATCCAGCCAAATAGTGAGCTTGGCATTTAAATCAAGGCAGATTTTAGGATGGTTTTTATCATTTTTCACATTTTCTTTACCCCTGTAGCCCTTGAAAGCTTATTTTTGCTTATAGGGTGATTTATTATCTACTTCTGACTTGGGCCTTTGCGCTCATTTTTCCTTTTTTCAGCTCAAAGCTTGCGGCACCACATAAATGGACCCTTGCAACTTGGCCGTTGATTGGATTCATCCTTTTTGCGCAACTTCCTGCAGGGGAAGTACATTGGCAGTGGATGCCAACATGGGGAATGCAATTCGCCCTTAAACTCGATGGTTTGTCGAGGCTTTTCGCGTTGCTGATTACGGGCATTGGCACCCTCGTTTATGCTTACAGTGCCTATTACCTTGCTGGACATCCGGCACAAAATCGCTTTTATGGCTTCATAACCTTGTTCATGGGAGCGATGCTGGGTTTGGTATTGTCAGATGACCTCATGCTGCTGTTCATTTGCTGGGAGTTAACATCCATCAGTTCGTTCTTTCTCATCGCCATCAACCACCACGAAGACACCGCTCGTCAGTCGGCTATCAGTGCGCTTACTATCACGGGTTTAGGTGGACTAGCCTTACTGGGTGCTGTAGTTTTGCTCTACCAACTTACCGGAAGCCTTGCAATCAGTGGACTCGCTGATGTGTTACCTTACCAGCTCGAAAGCCAGTACCTGCATGTAGCTTTTGTGTTGCTATTGCTGGCTGCATTCACCAAGTCGGCCCAATTCCCATTTCATTTTTGGTTACCTGGTGCGATGGCAGCACCTACACCCATCAGTACCTATTTGCATTCAGCCACCATGGTAAAAGCAGGGGTGTATTTGCTCTTGCGTTTATCGCCTGCTTTAGGGTCATTGCCCTGGTGGCAGCCGGTCTTGATGGGTTTTGGTGGGTTTACCATGACTTATGGCGCATTCCATGCCTTGTTCAGAACCGACATGAAGGCGGTGTTGGCGTATACCACAGTTGCTGCTTTGGGCTTATTGGTTTTTTTAACAGGGCTGGGAACCCATCAAGCCTTGCAGGCGGCCTTGGTATTTGTGCTGGTGCATGCTTTATACAAAGCTGCGTTGTTTTTGCTAACTGGCGGGGTTGATCATGCAGTGCACACCCGCAATTTGTTGCGTTTAGGCGGGCTGTACAAGTCACTACCTTTCCTTGCCATCGCCGGTGGTTTGGCTGCATTATTAAATGGCGGCTTCCCACCAACACTAGGCTTTCTGGGAAAGGATTTGATGTACGAGGCAGTGCTACATACTGAAGCACTACATCCTATTTGGTTGATTTTATTGGTGAGTGTTAAGGTGATGTTGCTTTATGCTGGTCTTCAGGTTGGTGTAAGGCCATTTATAGGGCCTGCCAGAGACGATCGAGATGTAACGCCTGTGTCTGCATGGATTTGGGGGCCACCACTTTTACTCGGTTTATTGGGTTTGCTATTTGGCTTGGTACCGTCCTTGATTCAGCCACTCCTTGGGCAAGCCATGCTGTCGGTAGGCTTGAGCCAAGCAGCTACATTGAAATTATGGCATGGCTTCAATGTAGTTCTGGCCTGGAGTCTCGCCACCTTGGTTTTAGGCTTACTGACTTACACTTTATGGAAGCTGCATGCAAGCCGGGGGGAATGGCTCATGAAATGGGAAGTAATGGCTCCCAAGCGTTTGTTTATGCAATTCGGAAATATGATTGATGTGTCTGCCAAAAATTTCACATCTTTTTTTCAGCACGGATACTTGCGGTATTATGTTATGACGGTGGTCAGCGTTTTTGCGGCAGGTTTACTTTTCCGCATGTGGCAGGAAGTGGAGTTAAATTTTGATTTTGAACCAGTTTTGGCCTTGACTTTTTATGAAACGGGTGCATTGATGTTATTGCTCGCGGGTTTGGCCTTTGCCGTATTTTCTCAGTCTCGATTAGCAGCCGTTGTTGCCTTGGGGGTAATGGGTTTAGCCATTTGTTTGGTTTTTGTCTTTTATGGTGCACCCGATTTGGCCATCACGCAATTCACCATTGACACGCTAACTGTCATTTTATTTGTTTTGGTTTTGTATAAACTGCCTCGCTACATCAGGGTGTCTTCGCCTTTGGTTGTGGCCAGAGATGGGGTTTTGGCCTTGTTTTTCGGGAGCATGGTCGCTTTATTGGCCTTGTTTGTTTTAAAAGTACCTCCTCAAAAAGATATTGCTGCATTTTATGCGGCCCAGTCGTATGTAGCTGCAAAGGGCAAGAACATTGTGAATGTTATTTTGGTTGACTTTCGTGGCATGGATACCATGGTTGAAATTACGGTATTGAGCATTGCAGCCATTGGGGTTTATGGTTTATTGAAGTTGCGCTTAAAGGCAAATGAAAGGAGAAATCGCGCATGAAGTCGGTGATTCTAAAAGCAGCAGCAGATTTTTTGCTACCGCTTTTATTGTTGTTTTCGGTGTTTTTGCTTTTAAGAGGCCATTATTTACCTGGTGGCGGTTTTGTAGGTGGCTTGGTGGCAAGCATTGCATTCATTTTACATGCTTTTGCTGGTGGTTTAAAAAGGAGAAAAAAGTATTTTCCTTTCCATCCAGGTTTTTTGATGCCTGCAGGCCTGTTGCTGTCATTGTTGAGCGGCTTGTTGCCAATGTTTTTAGGCGATGCTTTTATGACGGGTATGTGGTATCCCGAACTTGTGCCGGCAATTGGCATGTTGGGGACAGCTCTTTTTTTTGATTTGGGAGTTTATCTCGTGGTTATTGGCGTTAGTTTGACCATCATTTTCACCATAGTGGAGGCAGCCTGATATGGAGATCATGTTGGCCATTGTAGTTGGATTGTTGTACGCTTCAGGCGTATTTATGATGTTCAGACGCTCGCTTGTAAAACTGATCATGGGCGTAATCCTGTTGGGTAATGGGGTCAATTTGTTGATTTTTTTGTTAGGGAGACTAGAGAAGGGGGCACCACCCATCATTGGGGTAAGTCAAAAGAGTTTAGCTGGACAAGTTTATGCGGATCCTATACCACAGGCCTTGATTTTAACAGCCATTGTCATCAGCTTTGGATTACAGGCTTTCGCCATTGTGCTCCTAAAAAGAGCCTACAAGGTGTTGCATACCGATGATTTAGATGATATCAACACCAGGGAGGAGGAGCAATGAGTGGGTTTCTGCTGCTATCGCCGCTGTTGATACGGTTTTCCATTGCCATTGTGCTGATGTTTTCGTGGCGCAAGATCAGGTTGCAGCGATTTATCAGCGTGTTGGGGGAGGTGATTGCACTATGTTTGGCTACCATCACCTTTCAACAAGTGCTGGCTGAGGGGGCAAGTAGCATGCAAGCAGGTGGTTGGCTTGCGCCTTATGGGATAACCTTGGTGGTTGACTCATTGGCGGCCTTGCTCCTATTGGTGACCTCCATCATAGGTTTAGGTGTCTCCTTGTTTGCCGCTGGCAGCATGCTCAACAGCCGATTGAGGTTTGGATTTTTTCCGATTTATCACCTGCTTTTATTAGGAATAAGTGGTGCCTTTTTGGCTGGAGATATTTTCAACTTATATGTATGGTTTGAAGTGATGATCATCAGTTCATTTGTGCTGTTGACCCTGGGTGGCGAAAGGGCGCAAATTGAAGGTGCAGTTAAGTATTTCACCCTTAATTTTCTTGCTTCAGTTGTTTTTTTAACTGGATTAGCTGTTTTGTATGGTTTAACCGGAAGCCTCAACATGGCCGATTTATCGTTGAAACTGCCGCTTGTTGCGCAAAGGTCACTTGTTGATGTATGTGCCTTCATTTTTTTCATTGCATTTGGAATCAAAGCAGCGGTATTCCCACTCTATTTCTGGCTGCCTGCATCGTATCACACGCCCCCAACGGCAGTCACTGCAGTATTTGGAGGATTGCTTACCAAAGTGGGCATTTATGCCATGTTGCGTGTATTCACCTTGATGTTTCCTTGGGATGCTTTTTTGGCTGGCTTGTTTCAATTGGTAGCTGTGCTAACCATCCTGGCAGGAGCTTTCGGCGCCCTAAGCAAGCAACATTTGGTTAAATCAATCTCTTGGTTGATCATATGCCACATAGGGTTTATGCTGGCAGGATTGGCTACACATAACCAGGAATCCCTTGCTGGAACCATTTTTTACATGACACACGACATGTTGGTTAAAGCGGCCTTATTTCTGATGAGCGGCATTACTTACAGGCTATTAGCGACGCATTTGTTTGGTAAGGCAGGGGGATTGTTCAGCCAACATCCTGCTTGGAGTTTGTTGTTTGCTGTCCCATTGTTTGCATTGGTTGGTATTCCACCACTTTCTGGGTTTTGGCCAAAGATTTCACTCTTGTCGGGTATGGCGGCTGCTGGAAATTGGCTCTTATTTGCCATGGTATTGTTTGGGAGTTTGGTTACTCTGGTAGTGGTTGCCAGAATTTGGATTGCATTTTTCTGGCAGCCGAGTCCGACTGAGCCAGTCGTGGCATTTCGTTATTTTGAAGATTATCCAGTAATAAAACGTAGGGCGATGGGAGCAGGCATGGTGATGGTGGTTTTTGCCAGCTTATTGCTGGTGGCTGCAGCCCCTAGGATGTATGTTTGGTGTCATCACATGGCAGCGAATCTGTTAAATCCTGCAGCCTACCTACAGCTTGTTTTACCTCAAAGCCCTTGATACATGTCATGAGAAAGCCTTTGCTGTTAAACATCGTTCTTACCTTGGTTTGGGTGGCGCTTACTGGAGCGTATGTGCTCGACAATTTTGTACTGGGTTTTGCATTGGGTTTTATCGCTTTGCGATTTGCCCTGGGAAAAACAGCGAGGCGTTATTTCCTTTTTCTGCCGCGCTTAACTGGGTTTATTTTGTTTTTTATTTGGGAGCTCCTCAAGTCGAATTTTCAAGTTGCCTTGGATGTAATCACACCGCCTTTTTACATGAAACCAGGCATTGTGGCTGTTCCCTTAGATGCGCAAACAGATGCTGAAATTAGTTTACTTGCTAACCTCATTACGCTCACTCCTGGTACGTTGAGTTTGGATGTTTCGGATGACCGCAAGGTGCTTTATGTGCATGTGATGTATTTGAATGACGAGCAGCAATTTGTTGACAGCATCAAAAGGGGGTTTGAAAGGCGTTTATTGAACTTAATGCGTTGAAATGGAGCTGATAGATTTTTTGTATTTTTTTATCCTGCCTGTACTCATGCTTTCAGGCTTGTTGGTATTCATTCGTTTTGCGCTCGGACCAAGCATAAGTGACCGGGTGGTTGCCCTCGATTTATTGCTGACCATTGGCATGGGCATCATAGCAGTTTATGCCATTTACACCAACCAGCCTCATTATTTAGACATTGCCATGATTTTAGGCCTCATTGCCTTTTTAGGCACAGTGGCCTTTTCTTACTACATCGAAAAGCGACAGGAAAATGGCTGAACTAATGATCATGATTTTAACCGGTACCGGAAGTTTGTTTGTTTTGCTTGCTGCGATCGGCTTGCTGCGTATGCCTGATTTGTATTTGCGTATTTCGGTATCCACCAAAGCGGCAACGTTAGGCATGGGTTTGGTACTGGCAGCGGCGGCTGTCTTTTTCGCCGAAACTGGCGTAACCACACGCGTTTTGGCTATCGTTTTTTTTATTTTTTTAACCGCGCCCATTGGCGCGCATTTGATTGGACGTGCATCTTACCTAACCGGAGTAAGGAGGTGGAAGGGCACACATACAGATAAGTTGGCAGGCAAATATAACCGACGCTCCAATCGCTTAGATTCCTGATTCAACAACCTATTTCTCAAAACGGGAATATTTCCAGCATTCGGCATTTTCGAGCCTGGTTTTTGAAACTGCGTTTTGGGTCTTATTTTAGAGGAATTGGATAAGGCTTCTGGCATTTTTCAGGTGTAGCCTAGCTGCAAAAGTTCGATAAGTGCTGGGTGTGTGGGTTTACTTCTAAGAATGACAAAATCATCCCAAATTGAAACTCGACTTTGCCCGCAAAGGGGTAAAATGCCCGTTGTTAATGATTGTGAAGCTGGTTTGATAAAGTAATGTGTTTTTTGGCACGGTGTTTCATAATACGATGGCAAGACAACTTATTTATGAAAAGACTATTACTGATGCTGCCATTGCTCGTCGCCTTTAGCTGGGCCAATGCGCAGACCAAAGTAGAAGTAACCGTAGAAAACCAACGCTTGGTGAATGGAAAATTCTATTTTGACGTGATGTTGAGCGACGATGGTGGCTCCGACTTTTACTTGGGTTATGCCGATATCGTGCTCACCGACGCTATTTTTACAAATGGTGCTTTTTCGGGTGCTAACGTATCGTACATCAATGGAACAACCACCTTATTAAATGCAGGTGGCACAACGGCCACAGGTTATGACGACGTTACCATTACATCGAGCATGGGTACTGGAGCGAATGCCAACCGGGTGCTGATTAACGTTAACTTCCCGGCCTTTACAAACCAAGGTGAATTTGATACCAAGGTGGCCAAAGTAGATGGCACACGTCGTCGTTTAGGAACGTTCCGCATGCAAACCACCAGCAAAAATGGTTTTTACCCAAACCACGATTTTTATACCGTAGGAACAGGTATTAAAACCAAGGTATATGAAGCAGCGGCTATTACCCCTTGGAACCAAACCCGCATCACCACAGCTAACAGCACTTTGCGTTCGGCTGCTTCGGTGCTTGCCACGGCTCCTGCCACTTTCCCTGGTCAATTCCCTTCGGGCTTTACCAGTACACCACAATCTCCTACTTCCGTTAAACTCGACTGGACCAATGGCACCCACAATGGTGTGATTGTTTTGGTGCGTTTGTCAGACGCTACAACCAATTCCACGATTGCTGGTTTAAGCGGCGATACAACTGTAGCCAATGTTTTGGCTTACACGGCCCAAACTAACTTTAGCGGTGTAGCTGATACGAACCGAGTAGGTTCATCTCCTTATTATGTAGCCTATGTAGGAACAGGCACTACGGTGACCATCACAGGCTTGACAGCTGGTCAACAGTATAAATATGTGATCATTCCTTACAATGGTGTGCCAGGCTACAGTGCGGCTTATGCGTCTCCAAGCAATATGGCGACAAATGCATCGGCTTTGGTAATCGACCGCCCTTCTGTTGAAACAGCCCCAACTTGGAACCTCGCAGGTTTGTACCTGTTCAACAACAGCTCAAACTCGAGCACCCAAATGGACATCAATTGGTACATTGCTGATTTCGCCAACATTGCTACCAATGACGCGAACTACAACGTTAACAAAGACTCTATCCTGTTCATAGCAATCGCAGCGGCTTCGGCACATCCAACCGTGGCGCCTGCTTTGGGCAGCTCATACTACCCAACAGTGGGTGAATCATACACTCCGGCAGCCTATACTTCGGGCGATACATTAGGTGCAGCCCCAGTTGCTTATGCTGTAGCGCGTGTTCAAGCGAATGCGGCAAGTGGAACAGTCACCTTCACGGGGTTAACAGCCAACACCTCTTACCGCGTGCTTGCCTTCCCAATGCGTGGTAATACCACCAACGTTGATGCGGCAAACTACAATTTCAGCAGCTTGCAACAGGATGTTCGCTTCACCACGCCAACCCCAATTACCAGTCCAGGTACGGGAGATATCGCTACTTCTTTCACCGGAACACCTTCGGGCAACGATTCTACTTTGAATATCAGCTGGACCAATCCAACCAACCCGAACATCAGTGGTATCATGGTCATGGTGCGTCCGGCTTCTGCTACCGACTTTACACCAGTGAATGGCAATGTGTATAGCTTCAATTCGAGCTTCACGCTTGCACCGAACCAAGGTCAAAACCGCATCGTTTATCGTGGCACAGGTACAAGTGTTACCGTTACCGGCTTGAAGCCTAACCAGCGTTATCATTTCACTGTGGTTCCATACCTCGGTACGGTAGCTGATTCTAACTTGGCCTATGTAACTGATGGCCCAACCAATTTGTGGGCGCGTTCTAACAGCCATACTTACATCAGTGTTACCGCTCAGGTTCGTTTGGAAGGTGCATGGAATGGAACAGACATGAACGAAACCTTGAGCATTCCTACCAACCATCCGTTTGATTCAACCACCTTCTTCAATTACAATGGAACCGAAACCTACAATGCTACCAATACACCTGATGCGGTTGACTGGGTATTGTTGGAAGTACGTCGCGTAGCGTTGAGCGAAGGTTTGGCTGAAGCAACACGTGCCAAAGTGCCTGGCACTTCACCTTCGGTAAGTGTTGGTCGCCGTGCAGCCATCCTGAATAAAGATGGTAAGATTGTAGGTGTAGATGGCAACGATAGCTTGTTGTTCCAAATCACGCAGGAAGGTAAATACTATGTGGTTGTTTATCACCGCAACCACGTACCTATCATGAGTGCCAATGCTGCGGATACAGCACGTAGCATCTCACTCACAAGCAATGGTAACCTCTTCTTGGCGACCAATGTAGCGGGTGGAACAAGTAATACCATTGATTTGGGTAGCGGTAATGTCGCCATGGTGTCGGGTAATGCCAACATCAGCAACTTTGTCATCGACGGTAATGATCGTACCAAAATTTGGGCGGCACGTAACAACTCGGCTACCAACCTCTATCGACTTGAGGACGTGAACCTCGATACCGATGTGGATGCCGCCGACCGTGCAGCAGCTTGGAACAACCGCGACAAAACTGCTTACAGCATCATTACAACGCCTTAATAAAAAACAGTGGGGGAGGGTAACCTCCCCTGCCATTCTTTAAAACATGGTTCGGAAATTAATCTTATCACTCTTGCTGTTTTGGTCAGCGGAACTGCATGCCCAGGTAGTGCCTGTACGTGTAGAGCTGCTTAACCAATATGCCATGGGTGATAAGGTTTTTTTCGATGTATACCTCCGAACAACCGATGGTTCTGGTGTTTATTTGGGGCAATCAGGGGTGGCCATTTCATTTGACACCTCTGCCTTTGTTAATCCTAAAGTAAATTTTGACCCAACCCTTGCGCGCCTTCGAACAATAGAAGGACGCACCATCAGTTCGACCTCTCAAATTGCCTTGTTAAAGGACAATGCCAATCGCAACATCATCTCCTTGAATTATTTGGCTCCTTACGTTGAAACAGAAACGCAAGTGAAAAATGGTGTAGCGTATATCGATTCGCGCATCAATGCACACTGTTTGGGCCGAGTTTCCATCTCGGGTTACAACCAAAGTGTTGCCGATGTGAATTTGCGGGTTGTAGCCGAGGCACAGACGATGTCGCATGTGGCTACCGTGGTGAATTTGTATGCGGCCAGTGGCGATAACGGAGGGTCAGGCCAGATTGATCCAGGTGCAGATAGCACTTTCTTTTATTTGCGTTTGGGTACCTTTACCGCTGTTCCATCAGGTCGTTCGGCTGAATTGGAGTGGACAACCCAGAATGAGGTTCGCATGAATAGCTTTGAAATTGAAAGAAGCATTTATCCTGACCAGAATTTTGTGCGTATTGGAACCATGCCATCAAAAGGCTTTCCTAACACACTATCGGTATATCGTGTGGTTGATAGGGATGTATACAATCCCTCTGACCCCATTCCGACTTACTATTACCGCATCCGTTATATAGCAGAAGATGGCACAACTGCCTATTCGCCTGTGCGGGCTGTTGATTTTAACGCTGGTAACGAAATTGACCTTGTTACTTGGCCCAACCCAACATCCGATGCAGTTAACATGCAATTGCGTAATGTCATTGACGAAACCATATTGGTCAGGCTGCTCGATCGAAAGGGATCGGAGCTTGGACAAAAAAGATTCACGCCCAACGAAATCATACGTTTTGAGGTGGCCAGTCTTGTACCAGGAGTTTACTTCATTGAAGTAATTACTTCCAAGGGCAAGCGCACCGAAAAAATTGTCGTTTGGCGTTAAAGGCAGTAATCCCCTCCACAAGAGGGATTCTTGATTACTAAACCAAACCATGTGCAAGGCTGGCCCGGGAGGGTCGGCCTTTTTTTATTTGAATTTCAGCCTTTTGATTTTGGATTAAAAGTTTTACGGCCTTATTTTAGCGACTTCTACTTCGCTTAAAACCAATAATTGTTGATATGAACAGAATCTTTACCTCCCTGTGGGTGGCTTTGCTGTTGTTGATTGGCATCCAATCAGCGCATGCTCAAGTCATCGTTACCTTGGGCACAGGTACCACAACCAACACCTCAACTACCTATCCGGCACCATACGGTAACTGGTATTGGGGTGCCAGGCAGCAGTACCTCATTCGCGCAAGTGAGTTGTTGGCCATTGGTGCTACGCCCGGCTTCATGTCGTCGCTGGCCTTCAATGTGCAGACCGTTCAAGGCGTGGCCTTGCAGGACTTTACCATCAAGTTGGGTACAACCACCGATTCGGTTTTGAACGCTACTGCATTCCTTGGTCCGCTTACAACGGTGTTTAATGTGCCTTCCTACACCGAAGTTTCAGGCTGGAACACCCATGCTTTTAGCCAAAATTTCTTTTGGAACGGTACTACGAACATTGTTGTGGAAGTATGCTTCAACAACAGTTCGTTTACCAACAATGCGTTAGTATTTAATACCAACGTGGGGTGGGCTGCTTCTTCTTGGTTTATATCCGATGCTGCGGGTGTTTGTAGCAATACAAGTCCATTTATCAGCACAGGTACAAGCCGTCCTAACATGCAACTTGGCTTCTTGCCTAATACTGGCCGCGATTTAGGAACAGTTCAACTGATTTCTCCACAGCCCTTGGCATTAGGTGCCAATACAGTTAGTGTTCGTTATACCTCTTTGGCAGCTGATCCAATTACGAACGCCAATTTGGGGTATCAATTGGGTAACAATCCGCCAGTAACGGTAACCAACTACAGCTTTGTGAATCCGCTTTCGGCTGGACAAGGCGAAAACTACACTTTCCAAACACCGTTAAACATTACCGCGAATGGCAACTATGTGTTGCGCGTTTGGAACAGCAATGCAAATGGTTTAGGCGCTGATAACAACACGGGCAATGATACACTTACCTTCAACCTGTGTACTTCACTTAGTGGAACTTATACGGTAGGAGGTAGCTTGGCCGACTTTCCAACGGTGGCCGCTGCCGTTAACGCATTGAGAAGCTGCGGTATCGCAGGTCCTACCACTTTCCAAATCAACGACGGTACTTATTATGGTAGCTACAACCTGACAGGCATCATAGGTTCAGGTGGTACCAATTCCATCAATTTTGTTAGTGCTAGCTCTACCCCTGGTGGCGTAGTGTTGATACAAGATACGGTAACGCCAATCAGCGGCGCACGTCACCACTTTGTGATCAATGGTGTGGCCAACGTAACCTTCAATGGTATTACATTCCGTCGTACTTTGGATGGTACTGCTTTGTCTGCAGTGCTGTTGTACGAAAACCAAGCCGACTTTGGTACAGTAACCAACTGTATTTTTGATGACCAAACCGGCGGTTCGTACTTCAACAATTACGGCATTCGCATCAACAATTCGAGCTATACCAACATCGTTGGAAACGTTTTTACGAACTTCTATTACACCATTTACATCAATGGTCCGACTGCGAATTCTACCTATGCAGAAGGCATTAACATCACCGCGAATCAGTTTAATACATACCGTTACGCCAATTATCACCTGAATGTCCGCAACTTGATCATGAGCGGCAATCAGTTTAACAGCATACACCCATCCACTACCTTCGGTTATGGCATTTATGTGAGCCGTGGTGCAGTAACGACCATTTCTGAGAACAACTTCAGCGGTCGCCATGCTTCGGGTGCTATTTACCTGTTTAACATGAACAGTGACTCATTGGGTGGCGAGAACAGAATATTCAATAACGTAATCACTGGTACAGCCGACGCCAGTACCACTATTATCAATTATGGAATCTACATTGGTGGTTCTGTTAGTACATCGACCACCCCTCCTTTGAACCCAAGAGATCAGGTGTCAATTGTGAACAATACCATCAATTTGGTTAACCCAAGTACCACGACTTCGAACCACGGGGCGATTCATTTGACAGGTGGTAGTGCTACTGCTCCCGCATTTCAGCAGATTCAAGTGTTGAACAACAACGTAGTGGTAACTGCACCTAACGGTGGCGCATTGCCGGCAAACTATCAGCCTTTCTTCATCATCGATCAATATGTGACCGATTCGCTGACATCGAACTACAACAACTTCCGTGCTTTGAATGCCAATGGTACTGTTGCAACAAACCCCTTGGTACGTCAAGGTGCTACACTGCACAATACCCTAACGTCGTGGCGTACAGCGAGCGCGGGCCGCGATACTTTTTCAGTAAGTATCAATCCCGATTTTATTGCTCCTAGCATCCCTATACCAACCAGCTTGGCTCTAGACAACAAGGGTGTGCCTGTTTCATTTGTTTCTGCCGATATAAATGGTGCTGCACGTTCAGCCACTACACCCGACATTGGTGCTTACGAATTCGTAGGGTTGCAATTCTCACAAATCACCGTAACTCCTTTGGTAGACACATTGGTAACGCCAAGTCGCTTCATAGTTGCGAATATTCAGGACACTGCTGGTTTGGCTACCACAGTGCCAAATGCACCACGTATGTATTACCGCAAAAACAGCACAGGTAGTTGGGTGGTAGACAGCACGGCAGCGGTAACAGGAAACAACTACAGCTTTACCTTTAACTATGCTGCTTTAGGTGGTGTTGCGGCTTTGGATACCATTGAGTACTACTTTGCTACTTACAACAATGCCAATACTGTTACTACCTCACCTTTGGGTGGCAGTGGACTTGGCCCATTGGGTAATACGCCTCCTCCTGTTCTCTACCGATACATTTTGTTGGGACAAGCCAATGGTAACTACCTGGTAGGTGTGAGCAATCCGGCAGCACAGTTCCCAACCATTACTGCTGCCATGAACTTCTTGGCCAACAGCTTGGTGACTGGTCCGGTAACGTTCACCCTCATCGATACCAGTTATGGTCCAACTGGTGAAACCTTCCCTTACAATGTTACTTCTCGTCCAGGTGTAAGTGCTACGAACAACATTCGTCTGCGCATCGATAGCACCCGCTCTAATGTGGTTATCACAGGTTCAAATGCCGTAGCCATTTTCCGTTTAGATGCCATGAAGCATTTTGAAATTGACGGTGGCAATGCACAAGGTGGAAGGGGCTTGACCATCGTCAACAACTCGCCAGCGGCCAACTCTTCGGTAATTTATTTGCGCAACCCGCTGACAGATGGCAACGAAAACATTACCCTAAAGAATTTGCGGGTAGTAGGTGGAAGCAATACGGTAACTACCACCTTTGGTATCACTGCTCAAGGCATTACTGTTTCTACTTCTGGTTCTGGCGATCGCATGAACAACATTACCATTGAAAACGTAGGCGTTGAGCGTGCTTATTATGGCATTTATGTACGTGGTACCATTGCCAATCCGGCTCGCAACTTACGCATTCGCAACAATTCGGTAGGTTCAGCCGACACAGCTCGTTTTGTAATTTTCCGTGGTATTGATGTGCAGAACGCGCCTAAGGCCGAAATCACGGGCAATACGGTGTTTAATATGGTGAGTAGCACGGCTACCACCCAGTCGGCCATTGAATTGGGCGGAACCTTGAACGACTCAGTTAATGTATCTCGCAACATTGTTTGGGGCATCAAAAACACCAATTTAGGTGGTTGGGGTGCTTATGGTATCAATGTAATATCTGGTACCAATTACTTCATTCACAACAATGTGTTGTACGATTTGAGCACAACGAATTACTCAAATACATCAACTTCGTTCAATGCCTTTGGCATTCGCTTGGCTGGTGGTACAGGCCACCGAGTGCATTACAATTCGGTGAATATGTTTGGAGCTTATACAGCTACGGCAACATTCACCAATGCTGCGAGTGCATCAGCCTTCTGCGTAACATCAACCGCTGTGAATAACATCGATGTAAGAAACAACATCTTTAACATCACAAGCACTTCAACAGGTACCGCACAGAGCTCGTTTACGTCGGTTTGGTTCCCTACTGGCTATAACTTTTCAACCAACATTTTGAACAACAATGCGTATCACACCGATACTACTTCACAGCATTATGTGGGGCGTGTAGGTACAGCTGCAACTGGTCCGTTCTATTTAACTGTTCAAGATTGGAAGGCTATTTCATCGGTGAATAATGCGAACAATGATGCATTTTCTGTTCCTCCAGTTGGGCGCGGTGTTGCTCCTTTTACATCCAATACGAATTTGGTAATTCCAGCTGGTACAACTGCAGGTGCTGAATCAGGAGGGGTTGTGATTGCAGCTTTGGGAACACCTAATACCGACTTCAACAATGTAAACCGACCAGCTGGTACAGGTACTGCTCCGGATATGGGTGCTTACGAATTTAATGGTATTGCCTTACCCGATTTGTTCCCGCCAAGCATCGATTCAGCTACCATTACACCGAACGCCGCCCAATGTGCCCCAACTGCTCGCACGGTTACCTTGTGGGCACGCGACAACTTAGGTGGTGTGGGCATCGACAGCGCTTTCATCCGCCGCACGGTGAATGGTGTACAACAAGCTCCCATTGCCATGACACGTACAGCAGGAACGGCTGCGTCAGGTACTTGGACAGGTACCATTCCGGCTGCTACTTTGCCTAACCAAAATGTGATTGCCAATGTGGTGGTTCGCGACTCAAATGGCAACTTCAGCACTGCCCGTAGTTTCTTGCAGTATGCCGATGATTATTTGTCGATCAATGCTGGTAATGATACCACCATTGTTCAAGGTGATACCGCCACACTGCGTGCAACTTCAACTGGTTTCGCAGGAAGCACTTTGTTAGCGGCCAGCCGTTTGGGTGGCAATGGTGCAAACGGAAGTAGCTTTAACGTACGTGCCCTCAGTGGCGTAGTGATCGACTCCTTGCATGTGCCACTTTACGGAACGGTAGGTGCCAATGCAACGGTTGACATTTGGTACCGCACTACGCCAATCAACGGCAGTCCTACCATTTCGGTAGCTGGTGGCTGGATTCAGGCGGCTGCAGGTGTTCCTGCCGTTGTGCGCAACTCAACTACTACGGCTGGAGCTTTGTTGACAGCGGTAGGCATTCCTGGCAACCTAATTATCCCAGCCGGACAGACTTATGGTTTGCACTATACAGTTAATAGCGCAAACACTGTTTACACCACTTGGGTAGCTGCCAACCAAGACACCTTTACCGACGGCAACATTGTGATCTATACAGGACAAAACGTAGGGTATGGCGGCGGTGCTCCAAACCCTGTTAACCACCCGCGTCAGTTCAACGGCTCGGTAAGTTATAAGTCGAATGCCACTGCGGCTTGGACCCAATTGGGAAGCACAACTGTATTGGCTACAGGTGATAGCTTGCGCGTGTCGCCATTAACTACCACTACATACGTGGTGACGTTGACAGATTCAATTTGTTTCAAAACTGACACCGTAACGGTAACGGTTGCGCCTAATAACATCGATGATATTGGTGTAACACAGATGCTGACACCGACTGCAGTTCCTGCTTTGAACCAGCCGTACACGGTGAAGGTGGTAATTCGTAATTTTGGTAATACACCTGCAACAGGTTTTGACGTAGCCTATAGCATAGGTGGGGTTGAATTGAATGCCAACGCCATCAGTCGTACGGTTGCTCCTGGTGATACCATCCACCACATCTTTACGCAGGCATGGACGCCGACAGCAGGTGGCACGGTTAGATGCTGTGTTTACTCTAAGTGGTCGAGCGACGTTAGCTTAGCCAATGATACCACTTGCGCTACCTTCTTGAACGTAAGCGTGGAAGAACAAGCTGGTTTGGTAAGCCGCGTATATCCTAATCCTGCAGATGGCTTTGTGAAGTTCGACTTTGGCAGTGCCGAAGGAGTGGGCACGCTTGAAATCCGCGATGCTTTGGGCCGTATGGTTTACAGCAACCAGGTTGATTTGAGCACAGGTGCTACCCACGAGGTGAAAACGCGTGAATTCGCAGCTGGAGTTTACAACTACCGCTTTGTGTTGGCAGGTAAGATGCAGCAAGGCCAGGTGATGATTCGCAGGTAGCATTTAGTAGCATTAAGCAAAAGGGGGGTGCAATTGCACCCCCTTTTTTATTTCCAGGCAGCTGGATTTTAATTCTATTTTAATGTTTTTGTTTGTTAGTGTTAAGGCATCCTTGGGCCATTTTTTAGAGTATTCAAGGGGTTCTTCTTCGAAATCAAAGCATTTTGACGATTTTTTAAAAGCATTTTTGCTTACTTTTCTGCCAAACTCCTGTGTATGAAAAAACTTAGACTCTTGTTGTTACTGCTGCTGGCTTCGTTCGCAAGCAATGCGCAGTCGTATCTTGGAATTACTGGTTTCACCGCCAGTACGTCGACTTCCAACAATAGCGTCATCACTTTCCAGATGACGGCGAATGTGAGTGTGTTTGTTGATACCGTTTACATTCGAACCACCGGTACCTCGGGCGATTATCGTTTGTGGTACAGCACAACATCTATCACGGGACCACCAAATATTTCTACGCCTGATTGGGTTGAATTGCAGGCTGCATACAACACAACTACGGGCAATAATTTGGCTAATGACCCGAATGTTGCAGCAGTGCCAATTCCAGGAGGTTTACTGGTGAATGCAGGAACCACTTTGCGTTTTGCTTCGGGTTCTATACAATCAAGTGTAAGTTATACAAGTACAACTCCACCAGTTGATACTTTCACTGACGGCAATGTGACCATTCGAATTGGAACGAATATTTCCTATGCGGGTACATTTCCTACGCCTACCCTGCATCCAAGGTTCCCAGTTGGAGGGGTTTATTATCGCTTTGCTACAGGACGCGATTTGAGGGCTTCGGCATTGGTTGCGCCAACGACTTTGACAGTAGGACCGAACCAAGTAATTGCACGTTTCCAGAATTCAGCTGCTGATCCTATTTTTTCCGCTGACTTAGGTTATCAAGTAAACAATGACCCGCCGGTTATCGTCACCAATTACGGCTTTAGCCCCACCCTTGGGCCTGGCAATACCGGCGATTACACTTTTGCCGTACCCATCAATGTTACGGGTAATACCAATTTAACCTTAAAAGTTTGGGGTGTAAATGCCAATGGTTTGGGCGCTGATATCAATACCAGCAACGATACCCTCACACGGAATCTATGTACAGGTCTATCGGGTGTTTATACGGTAGGTGGTTCACTGGCGAATTTCCCGACCATTACTGCAGCTGTGAATGCGTTGAATACCTGTGGCATAACCGGATCGGTTACCTTTCAAATCAATGACGGTACGTACTACGGTTCGTACAATATTGGTAACGTTCCAGGCGCAGGAGGTACCAATCAAATTACGTTCGTTTCTGCTTCGGGAATTGCACAAAATGTCGTCCTCATTCAAGATACAGTCACACCTATTTCAGGCGCGCGCAATCACTTTACTGTGAATGTTCCGAATGTTACATTCAACGGATTGACCTTCACGAGAACAGTGATTGGAACGGCACTTTCGGGTTGTGTATTTGCCAATGCAGGTGCTACAGGTGTAACCATCACTTCTTGCCGATTCATCGACCAGTCGGCAAGCTCCAGTACCTTCAACCAAGCTGTACGCATTGAAGCTGCCAACTTTGCGAACATCACTGGCAACTATTTCGATGGATTTTACTACGACATTTTTGCAAATGGTATCACCACCAATTCTGCCTACACGCAAGGTTTGGTTGTGGCAGCAAACATCATGGAAAACTATCGTTACGGCTTTTATGGCATCAACCAGTCCGCAATTTCCGTCGTAGGAAACACCTTGAACAATGTCAACAGCGCTTCAACCTTTGGCTATGGTTTGTACACCAGCCGTACGATTGGTTTAGACATGTCGAACAACAAGGTTTTGGGCCGCATTGGCAACATGGGTATTTACATCATCAACCCGAACCGCGACACTGCTAACTTCACCCAGAACCGCGTTTACAACAACGTGATTTCGGGAACGGCCGATGTAACAACAACCATTGTTTCATATGGTATTTATTTGAGTGGATCGTATTCTACCTCTACCACCGTAGTACCACTCAACCCGCATGACCAAATTTCGTTTGCGAACAACACAGTGAACCTGGTCATGAGCAGCACTTCTACCACGGTTTACGGTGCGGGCATGCACTTATTGGGTGGTTCGGCTACCACACCAGCCGTAGGGGAGCTGCAGGTATTGAACAACAACATTGCGATACGCGCAGCTGCGGGCAGCTTGCAGTCGAATATCAAGGGTATTTATTATGCGGGTACCTGGTTGCTCGATTCTACTTTGGCCAACAACAACAACGTTTGGACCGCCAATGCCACAGGTTTGGCTTCAGGCACCGATTTGTTCTGGAACAATGACCCAGCAACAGGCTACACCACAGTTGCCGCCTGGAACACAGCCACTGGTAAAGATGCCTTGTCGCAACGCATCAATCCCGATTTCATATCAGCAGCCCTTGCCCAGCCAACGAGTTTACCGCTTGACAACAAAGGCACACCTATTTCATGGGTAACGTCAGACATCGACGGCATCACGCGCAGCGCTACAACGCCCGATATTGGTGCGTATGAATTTGTAGGCCTGCAGTTTTCACAAATCAACGTTACACCCTTGGGGGATACAGTGATTGCTGGTACCGGCCGCTTGATGACGGTACAAATCACCGACAGCACGGGTTTGGTAACAGGCACAAACGGACCGCGGATGTACTACCGGAAGAATTCGGGCAGCTGGCAGGTTGATAGCCTGCCTTCGGTATCGGGCAATAACTTCACCTTCACCTTCAGTTACACAGCAGTTGGTGGTGTGGCGGCACTCGATACGATGTACTACTACTTTGCTACTTACAACAATGTGAACGTAGTAACAACCTCACCATTGGGAGGTAGTGGCACCAACCCCATAGGCAATACACCGCCGCCATCCTTGTACGATTACAAACTTCTAGGACAGGCCAGTGGCAACTACCTGGTTGGAACGAGCAATCCGGCTGCGAACTTCCCGACCTTAACGGCAGCGGCGAACTTCTTGAACAACAGCTTGGTAGTTGGTCCGGTGAACTTTATTTTGATTGACACCTTGTACAATGCTGCAAGGGGAGAAGTATTCCCAATTGTATTCAACCGCCGTCCGGGTATGTCGCCTGCGAACGTGGTGACGATTCGTCCAGACTCAGCATTAACTGCCACCACACTTACTGGCACCATGGCCAGCAGCACGGCCTTGTTGAGCTTAAACGGGGTAACCAATTTTGTGTTGGATGGTGCCAGTGGTGGAACAACAGCACGCAAATGGTCGATAGTAGGTCAGGGCAGCAACGCCACCACAGCAGTTGTTTGGGTTCGTTCTACCTTAGCAGCACCGTCTCAGAACATTGGTGTGAGGAACTTAACGATTGTTGGCGGCTCTAACACGGTGACCAGCACCATGGGTTTATACTTGGCGGGCAATACGGTATCAACTGCGGGTACGGGTGATTCGTTGGCCAACATCAGCATTCAGAACGTGGGTGTTCGCCGGGTATACTACGGTATTTTCACCAGAGGTACGACAGTTGCGCCGGGCAGTAACTTGGTCATTGAGAACTGCGAAGTGGGTTCAACAGACACGGCGAACTTTGTGATTTTCCGAGGCATTGATGTGCAAAACTACCGTGGTGCACAAATCCGCGACAACCAGGTATACAATTTGGCAAGCAGCACGGCTACCACGCAAGCAGCAATTGAGGTAGGAGGTACAGCCAGTAACCAAGTTTGGGTACAGCGCAACCGCATTTGGGGTGTAAAGAACCTGAATACGGGAGGCTGGGGTGCTTATGGCATCAACGTACTTTCGGGTGACAGTGTGCGTATTGTAAACAACGTGATTTACGATTTACGTACTGTGAATTATTCGAACACTTCTAATTCTTTCAATGCCCTTGGCATTCGATTAGCAGGAGGTACCAACCACCGCGTGCATTACAACAGTGTGTATTTGTATGGTGCCTACACCAATACGACCACTGCGGGTGCGGCTGCAGCTGCTTTTTGCATCACTTCTACCGCCGTAACTGCGGATGTACGCAACAACGTTTTTGCTGTAAACGACTCTTCGACCACAGCAGCTTCTTATTTCATGGCTGTTTGGTTGCCGGCATCTTACAACTTTGCGAACATTACCTTAAACAACAATGCTTACCAGGTGCCTGTGCATCCACAAAACTATGTGGGTAAGGTAGGAATTACGGCTGCAACTGGCAACCATGTGACGGTAGCTGATTGGAAAGCTGTTTCATCGGTTGGTAATGCCAACAACGATGCCTTCTCAGTGCCACCAATTGGCAACAGCTTGCCACCTTTCGTATCGCTAACCAATTTGACGGTACCTGCTGGTACAACCACAGGCATAGAATCAGGAGGTGTGGTGATTGCGGCATTGGGTACACCTAATACCGACTTTAACAATACGAACCGTCCGGCAGGAACGGGCTTTGCACCTGATATGGGGGCTTTTGAGTTCAACGGTGTGGCCTTGCCCGACCAGTTTCCTCCTACCATTGATTCTATCCTATTAACACCACGTGCCGACCAATGTGTGGTTACGGCCAGAGCGATTACGGTATTTGCTCGTGATAACTTAGGTGGAAGGGGCATTGATTCAGTATGGCTTGCTTACTCCATTGATAGCATCGCACAACCTCGTATTCTGTTTACCCGTACCTCAGGTACAGCCGCAAATGGTGTTTGGTCAGGCACCATGCCAGCTGCACCCAGTGCAGGAAGGACCCTTCGAGGCCAAATATTTGTGCGTGACTCATTGGCAAACTTCGCTGTATCATCGAACCTTGGAACATTCCGTGATGATTACATTGTGATTTCAGCGGGCAACGATACCACCATCAATGCAGGTGACAGTGTGACTGTTCGAGCAGCAGGAGCCTTTGGTGCTCGTGGTTTCTTGGGAGATCCTACTTTGGCTGCGACTACCAACTGTGGGGGTGGCTTTATGTTCGATATGAGAGCTACCGGAGCAGGATTGTTCATAACCGGTTTTGACTTATTGCCTAATAATACCGGTGCTCAAACGGTAAATGTGTTTTACCGCATTGGTGGCAAAACAGGCTTCCAGGCCAACCAAGCTGCTTGGGTGCAGGAGGGAAGCTATCCAATTACCGTTACAAGCAATACCACGCCATTTAACTTGCAGATAAACGGCTTTACCGTTCCAGCCGGCGCAGTAGTTGGGGTGTATTTGCAGTACCACAGCCGCTACGCAACTGGCAGTACCAACTTGAGTAATTCCGACTTAATTATTGACAATGGTGAAGGATTTTGTACAAACTGGACAGTTTGTTGTTCGCCACGCGCATGGGTAGGACGTGTATATTACGGATCACCTGTTACTTACAGCTGGAGAAACCTTGCTGGCACCACCTTGGCCATTGGAGACTCTATGCGCGTAGGACCGCAGGTCACCACCAGTTATGTTTTGGTAGGTACAGATTCAATTTGTACCAAAACCGATACGGTGACTGTATTCGTTACGCCTAACAACATCGATGACATTGGCGTAACTCAGCTTCTGGCGCCAACTGCAGTTCCTGCTTTGAACCAGCCATACGCGGTTAAAGTGGTGATTCGCAACTTTGGAAACACACCTGCAACTGGGTTTGACGTGGCATACAGTGTGGGAGGTGCCGAATTAAACGCCAACGCCATCAGTCGTACGGTTGCACCAGGTGATACCATCCACCACATCTTTACCCAATCATGGACGCCAACGGCGGGAGGAACGGTGCGGTTGTGTGCATACAGCAAATGGTCGAGCGATGTGAATTTGGCCAACGACACAACATGTGGAACCTTCTTGAACGTAAGCGTAGAAGAACAAGCTGGTTTGGTAAGCCGCGTATATCCTAATCCTGCAGATGGTTTTGTGAAGTTCGACTTTGGCAGTGCCGAAGGAGTAGGCACGCTTGAAATCCGCGATCAGTTGGGTCGTGTTGTTTACAGCAATCAGGTTGATTTGAGCACAGGCGCAACCCACGAGGTGAAAACGCGTGAATTCGCAGCTGGTGTTTACAACTACCGCTTTGTGTTGGAAGGCAAGATGCAGCAAGGCCAGGTGGCCATCAGACGTTAATCCCCTTTTTCAACAATACAAACGCCGGCAATTTGCCGGCGTTTGTATTTTTATACCATCTTTGATTATGCAAAAGTCAGCAGGTCTCATTCAGCGCCTAAAAAACAACCGCCAACGGCTAATCTGGATGGCCATGCCATTTTTGATAGCAATTGGATTTGTAGTGCTTTGGCCCGAAACCAGCTGTGAGGAGGTAGTGGCCGAATTTGAAGTCATCCAAAAAGAAGCGGCAAAGGCCAATTTGGTTGCTCGTCTCGATAGCTTAGCGTTTGGTTCACATTGTGATACCTTCAGCCTGGTATTTGAAAAGAAGTTTTGGATCCTAACCCGCTGTAATCCTGCTGCGAATCAACTACGCGACAGCTTGGAGGCCAAAGATGTTGCGGTTTTTTTAGAGGAATGGATGAGGCGGCATCAAGTAGGTACCATTGTTTATCATTACCCCAATTTGAGCATAGAATACACCAATAGTTTCAATGGTGCGCTCAGTTATCGTTTGATGTATAGCCGCGAACCGATCACGTCAAAATCGGGAGAACTTTGGACAAGTTGCGCAGAAGCCAAAAGTGCAAAGGCTACCTCCTTTTTTGTGCGTTTAGATGCGCACTGGTATGTTTCGGCAAAAAACAGGCGATAACTTAATTGCAAGCGATTGGGATGCTCATCTCTGCCGGGGCCTCAAAGTTCCCCGGTTTAATATTCAAGGCCTTGTCGGCATATACCCTTTTGAAAAACTCACCCCAAATGGGTAAAGCAGAATTGGCGCCTCCACCTAAAGCAGTGGTCCTAAATCGTACTGCCCGGTCATCGGCCCCTACCCAACAGCCTGCAGCAAGCTCAGGCGTGATGCCAATAAACCAACCGTCGGAGTTGTTTTGGGTAGTGCCTGTTTTGCCCCCAATTTCATTGGTTAGGTTGTAACGGAAACGCAATCGGCGGGCTGTGCCTTTGTCAACCACGCCTTGTAGCAATTTCACCATGGCATAGGCAGTCTCTTCACTTAAAGCTTCACGGGTTTCGGGATAAAATTCCGCAAGCACATTGCCGTTTTTATCTTCGATGCGTGTCATAAAAATAGGCTGTGTCCATACACCCTTGTTGGCATACGTGGCATAAGCGCCTACCATTTCATACACACTCATGTCGAAGGCACCTAAACAAAGGCTGGGAAATGGCTCCATATCGCTGCTAATGCCCATATTCCGACTGAGCTCAATGACAGCTTCGGGACCCACTTGTTTCATCAAATAAGCCACAATGTTGTTGATGGATGCTGCCAAGCCCTGAAACATGGTCAAAGAACCACCATTTTTACCATCATAGTTTTTTGGGGTCCAGTTTTGAAACTGTTCGAAGGTGACAGGTTGATTGGGAATGCGTGCACAAGGATCAAATCCATTGTCAATGGCCAAAGTGTAAACCAGGGGCTTAAAAGTGGAACCGGCCTGTCGCTTGGCCGAAGTATTTACGTGATCGTATTGCGCGAAGTCAATGTCGATGCCACCTACCCAAGCTTTAATTTCTCCGCTTTGTGGTTCCATGGCCATGAAGCCAGTATGCAAGAATTTTTTGGCATAACGAATGCTGTCCATCGGACTAATAAGCGTGTCAATCCAGCCGTTCCAACTAAAAAGGCGTGTTTCTACTGGGCTGTTGAAGATTTCTTCAATTTCCTCTTCGCTATATCCTTCTTCCCGCAATGCACGGTAGCGGTCGCTACGTTTCATGCCCATCTTCAGAATTTCAACATGTTCACCCCAAGGTTCACGGCCCTTCCAATGATTGAAAAAAGTTTGTTGTAGCTCTTTCATATGGGCTTTTACGGCTTCTTCTGCATGCAGTTGCATGCGCGAATCGATGGTGGTGTACACCTTAAGCCCGTCTTTGTACAGGTTGTATTTGCTGCCATCGGGTTTGCGGTTGGCCTCAATCCATTTATTCAATTCAAGGCGAAGGTACTCCCTGAAATAGGTGGCCAATCCAGCCGAATGCGACTGAGGGCGTAAATCAAGCTTGATTGGCAGTTGTTTGATGCTGTCGGCTTTTTCTTCTTCCAAGTAACCGTATTTCACCATTTGGTTGATAACGGTATTGCGGCGAAGGAGCGAACGCTCGGGATTCCGAACGGGCGAATACAGGGTTATGCCTTTGAGAATGCCTATCAATACCGCGGCTTCTTGCACTTTCAAGTTTTTAACGTCTTTGTTAAAGTAAGTGCGGGCTGCTGATTTGATGCCGAAGCTGTTGTACCCAAAGTCAACTGTATTCAGGTACATGGCTAAAATTTCAGGCTTGGTGTATCGGCTTTCTAGCTGTATGCTGATGACCCATTCCTTGAATTTTTGCATGATGCGTTCGGGCTTCGATGTGGCGCGCTGTCCACTGAAAAGGTTGAGTGCCAATTGCTGGGTAATGGTGCTGGCGCCACCTTTGCTGCCCATGAATACAATGGCACGTATCAAGCCACGCACATCTATCCCGCTGTGTCGCTCAAAACGAGCGTCTTCGGTAGCAATGAGTGCTTGAATAAGGTAGGGTGAGAGCTCATCGTATTTGGTAAATGAACGGTTTTGGATGTAGTATTTGCCTAAAACTACCCCGTCCGATGAAATTACCTCTGTGGCCAGGGAGCTTTTTGGGTTTTCGAGGTCTTCAAAGGTGGGAAGTTCGCCAAAAACGCCTGCACTAATGGCATAGAAAAATAAAACGGCCAAAAGCAGTCCAGAAGCAAATAGCATCCAAAATCCAAGAATGTATTTTCTAAACCCTTGTGTTTTTTTTGCTGACATGGGGTATTATTTAGCGGGATAGTTTTTGCTGTAAAAGACCATGTATTCTTTCAATTGATTGTTTTTGTACAAATCGTTGAAATTGTCTTTGGCCGCTATAAAGGTAAGGTATTTCCCGGGTGGCAAATCTTTTAGTAACTCTTTGTGCTCACGAGCCACGGTGGCATACTCAAGTCCTTTGCGTTCGTTGGGCAACTCACGCACAACTAACAGCTGGTACTCCTTACCATACAACATGGTGGTTATCCGCAAGCGATTGTTCCGAAAATTGCTGTCATTAAAATTGGCAAGCTTGAGTTGAATTTCCTTGTTTTTGCTGTAAATCCCTAAATCAATGGCAAGTACATAATAGTGTGCATCATCGGGCTTTTTCTTGAAAAGATCGGTTGTGCCAGCTCCTACCATTTCGGCACGCTTTACGGGATCAAGGTAGTTCAAAACCTCCATGGCGAGGTTGCTTACTTCATGATTTGGATACCTGCCCATTACACCTGTCAACGCACGCTTCATGCTGCTGGTATCAGCCAGCCTCCCTTCGCACATGGCTGCTAAGAATTCGAAGTTAGGCAGCAATTTGTTGCCAGGATATTTGTTGGTCGCCTCACCAGCTTGTTGCTTCACAAGCGCATACTTACCAGCCTCGTAGTGCTTATAAGTACTCTCATAGAGTTTTTCGCAGGCCGCATCATCAAGCGATGCAGGCTTTTCTGTGATGCTTTCGGGCGAAGTAAGCAAACGGGCAAAAGGAGATTCAGGATAGGTTTTGATGAGGGTTTGGTGCCTCGCCTCTTTTAAATCGGGTTTGTTGGTAAGTTCGTAAACCAATCCCAATCGATACAGTGCCTCATCCTCCTTTTTGCTTCCGGGATGTTCGCGCAACAATTGCTCGTAATAGCTGATAGATTTGGCATAATCATCGAGCTTTTCGCGATACAAGCTACCAAGACCGAAAAGCGCCTCTTGAATAAGTTCGCGTGCTTTGGTTTTGGCCTCTTCAGAACGTGGAATGCGCGCCATGTACTTCGATCGCGGGTCGGCAGCATCGAGTTCTTCGTCAAGGTTTACTTGCTTATTGCCGTTGTTCGATCCACTGTTCCCATCCGGCTGAATTTTGTCTTTTTTGCTTCGTCGCCAGTCATCAGCCAATTCGCGATTACCCCATTTTTGCAAAAACTGGCTGTATCCCAAAGAGGCCGTTTGCTGGTTGTAGAAATACCAATCGCTGCTACCACCTGATCCCATATTACCTCCCGGACCAGGTTGGCTACCAGGCATGCCTGGATTGCTATTCACTGGATTTTCCTTCTCAAAACGCTCCTGATCTTTTCGCTTGCGCTCCTCCTTTATTTCTTTATCAATGATTTTATTGAGTTGCGATTCTGGTAACTTAGCTAGCTTCAGCAGGCTGTCTTGCTCATAAATGGTATTCAAGTGCTTCACCAATTCGCCGAGGTAGTCTTTTTTGCCTTGTACTTCGCGGTATTTGGGATGTTCTTTTGCCAAAATGGCTGCTGTACTGTCGTAATACTGTTGCGAAACCGTATAATCTTGTGCCTTAAAAAAGTGCTCAGCCAAGGCCAGGTACGATTTGCTTTTTTGTTGGATGTTTTTGGTACTACTGGCCGTTGATGAACGGAGCATGGCAACTCCCTGTGCCTGATCGCGGTCCTTGAAGGCAAGCATCGCCAATTCGTAGTAAATTTCGTCAAAGTAATCCTTGTTCTTCTCGTCCTTGAGCAACTGCTTAAGTTGTTTCCGTGCTTGTTTGGCGGTGATGTTTTTGCCATCATACAGTCGGGCAATGTTCATCCTTGCTTGAAATTGCATTTCGTAGGCAGGCTTCTTTTTTAAGCTTAATTTGAACTGTTCACCCGCCTGGCGAGGATTGTTGATGGCATATATTTGGCCAAGAATAAAATGAACCCGTGCGGCTTGCGATCGATTGGCGCCTACATCCAGTAGCTGCTCAAGGGGTTGCACTGCTTGGTCATAACGTTTTTGCGTGAGGTAGAAAGAAGCCCGAATGCTGTAAAATTCAGCGCGCAATTCCTTAGGAAAGGATTTGTTGTTGATGATTACATCAATGCCACCTTGTGCCTTGGCATATTGGCCGCTGGCAATGTATGCCCTGATCAGCCACAACAAAGCTTCGTTGGCTATTGGTTCGCGCTTCCACCGTGTATACACGTATTGGAAACTTTCAATGGCTTCGAAGTACTCCCGTTTCATGAAGTAGGCTTTGCCGATGAGCAAAAAGCTGTTATCAACCCACTTGCTGATATCGTGGTTTTGGATAACGTTCGATGATTTTTTTATTACCTCATCAAACTGTGGATAAAAGTTTGCCGCTGCGGCTTGTGAACCGTAAACCTCTAAAGGCAACACTTCGGAAAAATCGTCTTTATGGGCCTTCCTGATGTCTTTTACAGCCTCTTCATACTTTGTTTTGGCATTGTAGTAGCCATTAAAACGGGCCGTTGTATTGTGATAAAAACGCTTAAACGAGGTGTCACGACCACAGCCTCCCAACAAAAATGCCAGAAGCAGTATCCATAGATATAGGCTGCGAGTAAGTGATTGCTTCAAAAAATACATGCCCCATTAAAACAGCGCGGCTGCAAAAATATTTTATTTCTGTGGTAGTTGACCCCAATATACCGAATTAGCATCAGAAGTCACCCTTCCAGCTATCAGGCAGCCATGGAATGCGGCGCAACAAGCGGTCTTGCAAGAAACGCTTGGGCTTTTCAAGCAACTCCGCAAAGTTATCGTAATTTTCAGTATAGCTTATGCCTACCCCTTGGCGATAGTTCGATTCTCGGTTAACGATGATGCGGTCGTCGAGCTTGTTGAAGGCTTTTACTTTGAGACTGCCATCTGGCGTGATGAGATATTCAACAATTACTTCACCTGCCAGGTTTTGTGCACTGGTATTGCCAGTTGTACCTGCTTGTAGGGTATTACCCACATTGCCATCAATGCGAACGCGGTCGTTGAACAAAGTGGTGTTGAGGGCTACCGAGAGGTCGTTTCGGGTCACGTCGGTTACTGTACCCAAATTGCTGCTGCGGTAGTTTATACCAATGTTCACATTGTCGAATACTTGTGAAAGCACATTGTTCAGCTGGTTACTTAGGGCTTCAGTAAGAGAATTGGCACCTGTACTGCCAATAAAGTTGTTGGCGGCATTCGAGTTGTCGTTCGGAATAAACTGGCCCGCTACCAAAAGGCCTAAAACCTGGTTGTTTAGTTCCTGCTCATTGTTGTTGATGTTTTGAATGCGAGCAACCAAAACATCACTGGCGTCATTTTCATTGACCGTGGGCAATTTGATTTCAAAATTGATGGTAGGACGTAACAACGAACCAGTGAGTTTGAGGTATGTGTCTACATTCATGAAAGTACGCGCCCTGCCATTGCTTCTATTGAGGAGTACCCGTTGCGCATCGGTGAGCAAAGGGTCCACATTGGCTCGCTGCCGGTAAACGGCATTCAGATTGATGGTGGCGTCATACGGATCGCCCGTCCACTGCATGGTGCTGCCTTCAGATATGCGAAAACGCTTGCTCGGAATGTTGGCCAAGGTGAAAGAATAGTCACCTCCGCTGAAAGTGTAATTGCCAAACATTTGGATTTCTCCCTGTGGATCCATCCTGAACTCAATGGCTCCTGCACCCCTCCCTCTGATGATATCGCCCGCAACCCTATCAAATAGAATTGAAAATTCTGCTTCAGGTGTTGCCGTTACGTTCATGCCAAAATTTACCCCACTGACTTCAAAGCCTTTCTCTTCGGGAGCTTCTTTTAAAGTATCGCTTTTGTCAATGAAGGTGATGAAATCGAGGTTGGCGCGATTGGTTTGGGCATCAAGCGGAATTGCAAAGCGGGTTCCTCGCTCGGTTGTCGCCCTAATTTGAATGTCTACCAAGTCAATAGGACCAGTAAAATTAGCTCTGCCAGTTAAACGGCCAGTCCCGAAATAGGCATCGGTAAAAT
>ERZ1066127.169-NODE-169-length-42216-cov-13.535732_pt1 | contig 42216 bp, 35 predicted proteins | sample MGYA00382774_ERZ1066127 | MGnify/ENA primary metagenome ERZ1066127 (study PRJEB33369, sample SAMEA5778357) | biofilm metagenome | biome: Industrial cooling water; feature: Water cooling tower basin; material: Biofilm | place: United Arab Emirates | collected...
CCTCAAACTTGCTCGAAAACTTTTCAATGTTCTCTTCGCGCAAGGTAAGGCCAGCAGCGTATTTGTGTCCGCCAAATTGATCTACATATTCAGCACATTGCGAAATGGCATGGTGGATATCGAAACCGTTTACCGAGCGGGCCGAGCCGGTTAGCAAGCCATCGGCATGACTAAAAACAATCGTTGGGCGGTAATACTGTTCAACCAAACGCGAAGCCACGATGCCAATCACCCCTTTGTGCCAGTTTTGTCCATATACCACCGTGGTGCGGCGGCTGGTAAAATCAGATGTAGCCTCTGCCACCAACATGGCTTCACGGGTGATGTTTGCATCCACATCGCGGCGGTCGGTATTGGTTTCGTTGATTACCTGAGCACGCGATTCAGCTTCTTGCATGTTGTTGCTGAGAAGCAATTCAACCGCATTTTTAGCATCCCCCATCCGCCCAGCAGCGTTGATGCGTGGAGCGATGGTAAACACGATGTCGGTAATATTCAAGTCCTTTTTATCGCAACAAAGCTGAATGATGGCGCGCAAACCAACGGTTGGGTTTTCGTTTAGCTTTTTGAGTCCAAAATGCGTCAATATCCTGTTTTCACCCAAAATGGGAACAATATCGGCCGCAATACTTACCGCCAACAAGTCGAGCGATTGTAACACATATTGCTCGTCGATTTCATTCCGACTGGCGAAAGCTTGTGCCAACTTAAAACCTATGCCACAACCACTCAATTCTTTGAAAGGATAGGGACAATCGGCCTGTTTTGGATTTAAAATAGCCGCTGCTTCAGGCAGCGTAGCAGGCAAATGGTGATCGGTGATGATGACCGTAAGTCCACGTTCATTGGCATACAGCACCTGCTCATTGGCGGTTATGCCACAGTCGAGCGTGATGATAAGCCCATACCCGTTGTCTACTGCCCAGTCGATGGCCTGCATCGAAAGACCGTAACCTTCTGAGTGTCGATCGGGAATATAATAACCTACCTGATCGTACAAATGCTTGAAAAAGCGGTATACCAACGCAACTGCTGTGGTGCCATCCACATCGTAATCGCCATAAATGAGAATGCGCTCTTGGTTGCGAATAGCCTTGTCGATGATGGCCACCGCCTTGTCCATGTCCTTCATCAAAAAAGGGTCATGGAGCAGCGACAAATCGGGTCTGAAAAAGGCGCGCGCTTCATCGAAAGTGCGTATGCCCCTGCTAAGTAACAGACGCGCAATAAGCGGATCAACGTTAATTGACTCTGCCAGCTGAGCAGCTGTTTCTTCCTGATGCTTTGGTTTATATACCCACTTTTTGTCCATATCTCCTCTTCGTCAGCTATTTAGCTGCTCAGCAGCCGCACATTATTCGAACCCTAAAGATAATCAGCGATTCGTGAAAAATTGCCGCATTTTGTGCAGCACTTTACAATTTACACCAAGCCCTTTTCAGACAAAGGTGTCTAATTTGTTAGTACCTTTGTTCTTTCCAAAACTACCAACCCATGTTGCTAAAAGTTGAACACCTGGGCATCGCTGTAAAATCACTCAACGAGGCCGAAAAATTGTACGAACGCCTGCTCGGAAGTGCTTCTTACAAACGTGAAGAAGTGGCATCGGAACATGTAACCACCTCTTTTTTTAGAAGTGGTGAAACCAAAATCGAGTTACTCGAAAGCACCGATCCCCATGGTGCAATCGGTAAATTCATAGAAAAAAAAGGCGAAGGCCTGCACCATGTGGCTTTTGAAGTGGCCGACATCCAAGCCGAAATGGAACGTTTACGGAACGAAGGTTTTGTGCTGCTAAACGAACAACCCAAGCGTGGCGCCGACAACAAATTGGTTTGTTTTATCCACCCCAAATCGGCAAATGGGGTTTTGGTTGAGCTGTGTCAGGAAATCAGAGACTAGCGATCGGTAGTTACCGGCGGCATAAATAACTTGGGGTCCTGTTTACCTGCTTGGTGCGAAACGAGCTCACCGGTAACCAGCGACCTCCCCTTGGCATCGGTAAACTGCCAACGCAACAACACCCCATCGGTTGGTAGAAAGCCCCATTCATAACCCAGGAGGCGGTGCACCAAGGCATTGTGCTGAAATGGAATGTCAGCAGTGTACCAGCCTTCAAATTGGTTTCCATCAGGTAATTCAAAATGTATTTGTTGCGCCTTGAAGCCAGCCATGATTTGTTCTTGTTGAACGCCAGGTAGCATTTTTGTTTGGCTTGGCGCAAATTTCAATTGCGCTTTGTCGGCCCTCGAGGCACCCGTTTGCCAGGCATAAAACTCACGGTTGGTTGCGTGAACCAGGTAGTTCAAGGCTTTTTCTTCTCCGCGCTTGATGAGCACCTGCTTGGGGGCAACAAACAGCGTAACCTGCTGCTCCTTGCCACTCACTGTTTCGCGATAAACCAAACGTCCTTCATATGATTGGGCTATGGTCATGCCGCTCATCAACAAAAACAAACAGCTTGCGAGGTAATACTTCATGGTTGTACAAGTTATTGTCCGAATTTCAGGCTTTTACGCCAAACTACAAACCTAAAATTCCATTAAAAAAGCCGGCGATTCAAATAGCCGGCTTTTTCCTATGCAATAACGCCTAATCGTTTACCTACCGTTGTAAAGGCTGCAATGGCTTGGTCGAGATGCGCTCGGGTGTGTGCTGCCGACAACTGCACCCTGATGCGAGCTTGTCCCTTAGGTACCACCGGAAAAAAGAAGCCAATCACATAGATGCCCTCTTTCAACAACTCATCAGCCATCACTTGGCTAAGTTTGGCGTCGTACAACATGATAGGAACAATGGCTGAGTTGCCGTCTTTGATGTCGAAACCCGCAGCTAAAATGCCCTTCTTGAAGTATTTCACGTTCTCTTCGAGGCGGTCGCGCAGGGCTGTGCTTTCGTCAAGCATCTTAAACACTTCAAGCGACGCACCCACAATGGCCGGAGCCAAGCTGTTGCTGAAAAGGTAAGGGCGCGAGCGCTGGCGCAGCATCTCGATGATGGCTTTTCGGCCTGTGGTGTAGCCGCCCATGGCACCGCCAAGGGCTTTGCCAAGGGTGCCAGTGATGATGTCGATTTTGCCCATAACGCCGCACAATTCAGGTGTTCCCCTGCCAGTGGCACCGAGGAAACCAGCGGCATGACACTCGTCAATCATGGTGAGGGCTTCGTATTTTTCGGCCAAGGCCACAATTTTATCCAGCTGGGCTACATAACCATCCATGCTAAAAACGCCATCGGTCACGATGAGGATGTGACGCGCACCTTCAGCACGGGCTTGCTGCAATTGTGCCTCCAAGTCGGCCATGTCGTTGTTCTGGTAACGGTACCTGCGGGCTTTGCACAAGCGCACCCCGTCGATGATGGAAGCGTGGTTGAGGCTATCGCTTACAATGGCATCCAATTCTTGCAAAATAGGCTCAAACACCCCGCCATTGGCATCAAAGGCAGCAGCGTATAAGATGGTGTCGTCGGTATGGTAAAAACGGGCAATGGTGGCTTCCAGCTCTTTGTGGATGTCTTGCGTTCCACAGATAAACCGTACACTACTCATACCAAAACCATGCGTATCGAGTGTGCGTTTAGCCGCCTCAATGATGCGGGGATGGTTGCTTAGTCCAAGGTAATTGTTGGCACAAAAATTCAACACCTTTTCACCGGTATGCAGGGTAATTTCGGCATCCTGTGAAGAAGTGATGATGCGCTCCTTTTTGTAAAGTCCTGCTGCTTCAATCTCTTGCAGCTCCTGCTCAAGTTGTGGTTTAAGGGTGTTGTTGTACATACGCAATGGTTGAAGTACAAATTACGGCATTTGAGCCGAGAAAACGGATGCCAGAAAGGGCCATATTGTATAAAAAATGGACATAAAAACCCATAATTGTCGCACAAGGTGTTAACTTTAAGCTTTCAAACCAGCATCCATGAAAATAGCCGTAGTAGGTACCGGATATGTAGGATTAGTAACCGGAACCTGTTTTGCCGAAGTAGGCATCGACGTTACCTGCGTCGACATCGACCAGCGTAAAATTGAAAACCTCCACAAAGGCATCATGCCCATTTACGAGCCTGGACTCGAAGAAATGGTCCTTCGCAATGTTGACAAGGGCCGACTGCATTTCAGCACCTCTTTGCAAGAAGCGATACAAGGCGCCGAAGTGGCTTTTATTGCCGTTGGCACACCTCCAGGTGAAGATGGCAGCGCCGACCTCAAATATGTGCTCGGCGTAGCCAAGGAAATAGGCACACACATGACCGATTACCTTGTGGTGGTTACCAAATCAACCGTACCAGTTGGAACAAGTGAAAAAGTACGCAAAGCCGTAGCCGAAGCCCAAGCTGCTCGGGGTGCAAATATTGCTTATGACGTGGCCTCCAATCCTGAATTTTTGAAAGAGGGTGCCGCCATCGAGGATTTTTTGAAACCCGACCGCATTGTGGTAGGCACCTCAAGCAAAAAGGCAGAAGAAACCATTGGCAAATTGTACAAGCCTTTTACCCTCAACGGCCATCCGGTGATTTACATGGACATTCCATCAGCCGAAATGACCAAATATGCCGCCAACGCCATGCTAGCTACCAAAATCAGCTTCATGAACGACATCGCCAACCTGTGTGAAATCATGGGGGCCGATGTGAACCTGGTGCGAAAAGGCATTGGAAGCGACCCCCGTATAGGCAACAAATTCATTTACCCGGGTGTGGGATACGGCGGTAGCTGCTTTCCTAAAGACGTGAAGGCGCTCATCCGTACAGCCCGCGAAAACGGCCATGAGATGCGCATTCTCGAAGCCGTTGAAGATGTGAACGAAGACCAAAAAATGGTGATGTCGACCAAGGTTGTGCGTCACTTTGGTGAAGACCTCAAAGGCAAAACTTTCGCCATTTGGGGACTCAGCTTTAAACCAAAGACCGACGACATGCGCGAGGCACCTTCAGTTGTAATCATCAACGAACTCCTGAAACGTGGCGCCAAGGTACGTGCATATGATCCAGTGGCGATGGAAGAAGCCAAACACCAACTGCACGACACCATTACCTACGCCAAAGACCAGTACGACGCCTTGCTTGATGCCGATGCGTTGTTGCTCATCACCGAATGGCCCGAATTCCGCTTGCCCAACTTCGATGTGGTAAAAAAATTACTCAAAGGCCATGTGGTTTTTGACGGCCGTAACCAATACGACCGCCACGAATTGCGCGAAATGGGCTTTACCTATTACGGTATTGGCTTGCACTAAGCAACAAGAAATGCACATGAGCCGGCCTTGCGCCGGCTTTTTTGTTTCATGCCCATGTCAAATTTCGAAGGCACTACTTTTCAGCACGTTGTTTACCTATTTTTGCAACTTCTATCGATTATCCAAAATGAAATCTGCGTTCAAAGCCCTTCTCGTCATCCTGTTTTTTGCAGCTGCTTGCAAAGAAAAGCCTGCCGCCAATCCCCAAACACTGGCGCTTGAACAAATCGACAGCCTCGAAGCGGTGTTGCTCGACGACAGTTTGGGACTCACCGATCAAACGGCCTCTGCCATTGTCAAGGCCTATTTGCAATACGCAGATGCTTATCCAAAAGACAGCAACGCAGTTGATTTTCTGTTTAAAGCTGCTGATGTAATGCGCGGCATGTACCGCTATCAAGATGCTATCAGAACGCTTGATCTGGTGGTTGAGCGTTATCCGAAAACAGATAAAGCCCCTGCAGCATTGTTTTATGCCGGTTTCATTTTACACAACGATACCGATCAAAACAACCTCGCTGCCCCCTATTTCCAAAAATTGATTGAAGAATTTCCAGATCATCCACTTGCCGACGATGCGCGCAATTTGCTGCCATTGCTCAACATGACCGATGAACAAATCCTCGAATTCCTCAAGCGCGATCAGCCTTCGTGATATTTAGGCCAAGAGTTGGCCCAATTTCGTAATGAGCTTTTTGCGGTCGGTATAAGGATGCAGCCGACCATTGATGGCCAAAGAAATCCTACCCGTTTCCTCCGACACCACCAATACCACCGCATCGCTGTGTTCGCTGATACCCAAAGCAGATCGGTGCCTAAGTCCCAAATCATCGGGAATATCAGGGTTTTCAGAGATTGGCAACACACAACCTGCTGCTTTGCAACGACCATTGGCTACAATTACAGCCCCATCGTGCAATGGACTGTATTTGTTGAAAATGCTTTCAAACAAGCGGCTGCTGATACGTGCATCAATCATTTCGCCAGTGTTAGCAAAAAACTGCAGTTCGCTTGTACGGGCAAATACCACCAGCATGCCGGTTTTATGCTGCGACAGTTGCCAAGCCGCATTTACAGCTTCCTGAACAAAATTGTAATCTGTTTCCGACGTCTGCACTTGTCCTGAAAACAAGCGGCGTATCCAACCTTTGTTTTGAAAAGCCGTGTTTTTACCAACCATCAACAAAAACCGCCTGATTTCGGGTTGAAAAAGAATGATGAGTGAAATAACGCCTACTCCAATAAATTGTCCAAGAATGCGGGCCAGCAATTTCAGTTCAAGCGCATCAACCACCAAATACAGCACATAAATGGATACCAATCCAAGGAGGATGTTCACGGCCAAACTGCCCCGCACCAGTTTGTACAGCTGATAAAGCAGCAAAAGCACCAGCCCCACATCGATGAGGCTCCGCCAGCTAAGGCTCACAAATCCAAGGTCAAACAAATCCAAGCTTCAGATACAATTGAATGGCTTCAGCAGCCGGTTTTACGTCGTGTACCCGCAAGATACGCGCCCCGGCGGAAAGGGCAAAGGCATGCAAGAAGGTTGTGCCATTTAAAGCGCCGGCGGCATCGGTGCCAAGGCTGCGGTAAATCATCGATTTGCGCGAAATGCCCGCCAAAACCGGATAACCCAAGTGCACAATTTCACCCAAACGACGCAACAGTTCAAAGTTTTGATCGATGGTCTTCGCAAAACCAAAACCCGGATCAAAGATGACATCTTTCGCTCCGAGCAGATGCAAGGCATGAGCCCTGTTGAGTAAATGGGCGGCAACATCGGCCAGCAAGTTTTCGTATTGCGTATGCAGCTGCATGGTGGCTGGCGTACCACGCATGTGCATGAGAATGTAAGGAACTTGCAATTCAGCTACGGTGCGAAACATATCGTCATCGAGGGTTCCGCCACCTACATCGTTAATAAGGTTGGCTCCAGCTGCAATTGCCGCACGAGCAACGCGCGAACGAAAGGTATCGGCCGACAAAAATGCATCGGGAAATGCTTTTCGAATGGTTTCAACGGCTGGTATCAGGCGATCGATTTCTTCTTGCTCCGAAATTTCCGATGCACCCGGCCGGGTACTGTAGGCGCCCAAATCGAGGATGGTTGCTCCATCGCACAACATCTCACCAGCTTTGTGCAGCAAGGCATCTGACTGTAGCATTCCCGCCTCCAGCAGCCGACTGTCGGCAAAAAAAGAATCAGGCGTCAGGTTCAAAATCCCCATTACACAGGGTTCGGCCAATGAAAGCAACCTACCCTGACAGTTGATGGTTATTTTTGCGGGAAAGCGAGTATCTTTAAGCATCCAAAATGCCCTTTGAGGCATCGAAAATAAATCTTTTCCCCTTGAATCCCCAAACTGCTACAGCTTACGACGAAATTCTGACGCATTGCCGCGATTTATTTGAGAAAAAAACGCGCGACTATGGCACCGCCTGGCGCATTTTGCGCACGCCTTCACTAACCGATCAGATATACATCAAAGCGGCTCGCATTCGAAGCATTGAAGAAAAAGGCACACAAAAGGTAGCCGACAATGTACGCGACGAATACATTGGCATGATCAATTACTGCATCATGGCACTTGTGCAGCTTGAGTTGCCAGCCGATGCCCCCAACGAATTGCCGTTAGCAGAAGCCCTTGCGGCATATGACAAGCAGCGCGATATAACCCGGACTTTGTTACTCGATAAAAACCACGATTATGGTGAAGCATGGCGTGAGATGCGGTTAAGTTCGCTTACCGATCTCATCCTCATGAAGCTGTTGCGCATCAAACAGATTGAAGACAACGCTGGCCATACCTTGGTTTCGGAAGGTATAGATGCCGGCTACCGCGATATCATCAATTATTCCGTATTTGCACTCATTAAAACAGCACCCCTAACCGCATGACACCTATCATTCGCTTCCTAACCGGTGCCCTGTTCATCTTTTCGGGCTTCATCAAGGCCAACGATCCCATGGGTTTTGGCTACAAACTCGAAGAATACTTCGGGGTATTTGGCATTACCTGGTTGAATCCGGCTGCAACCTTGCTAGCCACCATCATCTGCATTGTAGAAATGGGGCTTGGCTTGGCACTGCTCATCGGATGGCGCCGCATGTTTACCCTTTGGAGTTTACTGTTGATGATTGTGTTTTTCACCTTTCTCACCTTCTACTCAGCTTGGTTCAACGTAGTGACTGATTGCGGTTGTTTTGGCGATTTTTTAAAACTAACTCCTTGGCAATCGTTCACGAAAGACCTCATTTTGTTGGTATTTATCGGCTGGTTGTTTTTCCGACGCGACCACTTTTTATCGTATTGGACGCCCGATGTTCGTAACCGCCTGGTCATTGCTTTTGTAGCCCTCAGCAGCATATTCAGTGCCTACAGTTGGGCTTATTTGCCGCTCATTGATTTTCGGCCTTATGCCATCGGTAAGAGCATTCCCGAAGGCATGCGCGTTCCCGAAGGCGCTGCTGTCGACCAGTACGAAGACACTTGGTACTACCAGGTAGATGGAGAAGTGAAAAGTTACACCACAGACCAGGCGCCTTGGGATTTACCTGGTGCTGAGTTTGTTGACCGCAAAACCGTACTCGTTGAAAAAGGCTACACGCCTCCAGTGCATGATTTTACCATCAATGACCTCAACGGAAACGACTACACCGACGATTTTTTACAAGCCGAGCGAAGCCTGTTCATCGTGGCATACGACCTCAGCAAGAGCCGCAATGCATCTTGGGAAACGCTCAAAAGTGTGCTTCGCTGGGCAGATGTTCACGGAGTAAAGGTTGCCCTTTTAACAGCGGCTACTTCGGAACAAATAAACCGCTTCAAAGCCGATCATGGGGAAGAATGGCCGCTTTACATCACCGATGGCACCACCCTCAAGACGATGATCCGTTCTAATCCCGGACTTATGGCCATAAAAAAAGGCACGGTGGTTGACATGTGGCCCGCCCGCAATTTGCCAGCCCTCAACGATTTGGCTGCTGTACTGGATGTAGCTCCCTGAGCATGCTGTGGTTTCTGCTCAAGCGATTAGGCAATGGCCTTTTGGTACTCTTTGGGGTAGTTGCTACGGTATTCTTTCTCTTCAATGTGTTACCCGGCGATGCTGCCCAAATGACCCTGGGCCAACGGAGCGACATCCGTTCGCTTGAAGCGGTTACACGTGAACTTGGGCTCGACAAACCCCTACACGAGCAATTTGTGTTGTACTTAAACGACCTTTCACCCATAAGCAGGCATGAAAAACTAGCAGAAAACCAAAACAAGTATGCTTACTTGCCTTTTTGGGAGGGGGAAACCCATGTGTGGGTGTTTAAGGCGCCATTTCTCCGCAGTTCTTACCAGAGCAGGCAAACCGTAAACCAAATTTTATGGCAGGCCTTGCCTGGAACGGCGGTATTGGCACTCAGCGCCATGCTGTTTGCAACCTGCTGTGGTTTGTTGCTCGGGGCCATAGCAGCCATGCATGCACACAGTTGGATTGACCGCTTGGCCGTTTCTGTGTCAATTTTGGGCATTTCGGCGCCATCTTATTTTGCAAGTATTTTAGTGGCATACCTGTTCGGCTATCTATGGCACGATTTCACCGGCTTAAACATGACGGGCAGCTTATTTGAAGCTGATGCCTTTGCTGGAAAAAGTTTATCCCTGCAAAACCTCATTTTACCCGCTTTTACTTTGGGTATCCGACCGCTGGCCATTATTGTTCAACTGAGCCGCAACACCATGCTCGAAGTAATGGCACAAGATTATGTGCGAACCGCACGGGCAAAAGGCCTGAGCGAGTGGCAAGTCATGCGCAGTCACGTTTTGCGCAATGCCCTAGGACCCGTTGTAACTGCCATATCGGGCTGGTTTGCTTCACTTTTGGCTGGGGCAGTATTTGTAGAATACATTTTTGGTTGGCAAGGACTAGGCAAAGTCACTGTAGATGCACTCATGAAATTCGACTTGCCGGTGGTGATGGGCGCCGTGCTTTTTGTTGCTGTGGCTTTTATCTTCATCAACATCTTGGTAGACTTTATTTACGCTTGGCTCGACCCGCGCATCCGCTTGCAATAATGACCCGCATTTACCTCATCGGCATGCCCGGTTCGGGCAAAAGCACTTCAGGCAAGCGCTTTGCCAAGGCATTGGGCTGGAGTTACGCCGATTTAGACAAACTCGTAGCTATCAGAGCTGGCAAACGCATCCCCGAAATATTTGCTAGTGCAGGAGAAGAAGCATTTCGGACATACGAGCGCGATGCCTTACACGAAACTGCAGGTAGTAATCGATTGGTTATTGGATGCGGAGGAGGAACGGCTGCATGGCACAACAACATCGATTGGATGTTGGCCCATGGCCTCGTAGTTTGGCTCGACATTCCCGAAAATGAGTTATTAGACCGACTATTGCGAAGCAAAAACGAGCGCCCGCTTTTTCCAAGTCGCAACACCGATGACATCCGACATCGGTTGCAGGAGCTACTTTCCCAGCGCAGGCCCCATTTTGAAAAAGCCCAATTGCGCGTCAATAGCGAGAAGGCCTTGCTGAACTTGGTGCCAAACCTATTGGCTTTACATTGACATCATACAGGAAACAACAACATAACCTGTAGCTTACAAGCAGGTTACGTTCATCAACTTCTTTTGCATAAACCTAGCATATGCAAAAACGCAAAGTTGATATGGTGGTTCTTTCCGATATCCACCTGGGCACATACGGTTGCCACGCTACAGAATTACTTCAATACCTCAATAGCGTAGAGCCAGGTATTCTCGTGCTGAATGGCGACATCGTGGATATATGGCAATTCCGGAAACGCTATTGGCCCAAAGCCCACATGCTGGTAGTCAAAAAAATATTTGAATTGCTAAGTCAAGGTGTTCCGGTTTATTACCTAACAGGCAACCACGATGAAATGCTCAGGCGATTTTCAGGACTCAAACTTGGCAACTTTCAACTCAAAGACAAACTTCTGATCGAACTGGATGGCAAAAAAGCCTGGTTCTTTCACGGTGATGTATTTGATGTAACCATGCAATATTCGAAATGGCTCGCTCGTCTTGGCGCAGTGGGTTACGATCTGTTGATTTTGTTGAACCGCATGGTCAATTGGTTTTCTGAAAAACTGGGTAGAGGACGTATCTCCTTGTCCAAAAAAATCAAAGATGGGGTTAAATCTGCGGTCAAGTTCATCAATGATTTTGAGCGTGTTGCTGCCGATTTAGCTATCGAGAACAAGTATGATTATGTGGTTTGTGGCCACATACATCAGCCCAATATGCAAACCTATCGGAATGCCAAGGGCCATGTGATTTATCTTAATTCGGGTGATTGGATTGAAAATCTTACAGCCTTGGAGTACCATGTGGGTGAGTGGTCGATCTACCGCCATGATGCAGCCGCTCATTCAGCCATAGACGTAGCTGAGTTAAGTATGGAAACTTCCATCTTCGAACTATTTAAACAAACTGGCTCACGAGAAGAAATCGTTCTGCTGAGCCAGCTGCTTGGCTATCCCGCTGCAGCACACGGATGAAGATTTTGTATGCATTTCAAGGAACTGGAAACGGCCACGTTAGTAGAGCCCGTGAGTTGGTTCCTTTGCTCGAGCAACATGCCGAAGTAGACATTTTGGTTTCGGGCACCCATTCAGAAGTAGGGCTTGGTCGACCCATCTTGATCAAACGCCATGGCATGGGCTTCCAATTTGGAAAAAATGGCGGAGTTGATTTGTGGTCGAGTATTAAAAAATTCAGACCCTTGCGTTTTATCCGCGATGTGCGGGATTTACCCCTCCACCCATATGACTTGATTTTGAACGACTTCGAGCCTGTTAGTGCTTATGCGGCCAAAAGAATTGGGAGAGAAGTCCATGCAATCAGCCACCAAGCCGCCTTTTTATCCGACCAAAGTCCTCGACCCCAGCATATTCGTTCCCCTTTTGCCGAATGGTTATTTCGCAATTATGCGCCTTCCAGTTCGCAAACGGCTTTTCACTTTCAAGCGTACGACACCTTCATTCATACGCCTGTAATTAGAAGCGAAGTGCGTGCGTTAAGGCCTGCTAAAAACGGACACATCACTGTTTATCTGCCGGCATACGGCGACAAGCAACTCGTGAAGCACTTTCAAAAGCTCAAAGCAATGGAATGGCATTTGTTTTCAAAACACTATAACGAACCAACGAAAGTACAAAATGTGTGGATTCGCCCGGTGAACAATCAAGCGTTCCTCGAATCACTCCATACTGCCAACGGGCTGTTAACCGGAGGTGGTTTTGAATCGCCAGCGGAAGCGCTCTTTTTGGGCAAAAAACTATTCGTGGTACCAATGCATAACCAGTTTGAACAGCAATGTAATGCAGCGGCATTAAAACAAATGGGTATTCCGGTTACCCTAAAAATCACCTCGCGTTTTGCAGAACACTTGCAGGCATGGCTACATGAAAGCCACGAAACAAGGGTCCACTTTCCGGATAATAGCCATGACATCATTCAAAATATCGTCAACTCTTAATTGAACAAACGTTCACTTTAATATAAAAACAATTTGTTATTAACTGTTTTTCTGAGGCTTAATTCGCTGTATATAAAACTGTATATGGTGAAAATTAGGTGAGAAGCAATTCTTTGAGCACTTTTGAGCACTAGCTGAAAACCATGTCAAAACCTGCTTCATTACACATTTCATTTTGTGTGTTCGTGCACCATCAAAACAACCAGCCCCATTTAGGTGCGCTATATCAGCGGATAAGTGTCAAATTCAATGCACTTGAATTAACATCAGAAAACCTAAGCCATGCCATCACACATTGCAACAACCATTACGGACTGTTCATAACCCACGATGCCAAAAAGCTACTCACGCAATTAAAGCCCTTTTCAAAGTCGCTCAACCAAGCAAAAATCTGGATATTAAGTCTTGACCCTGCATTACCCGAAAATAAACCCAGCTTTGTAGTGAGTTTAAAAAATATCGGCCTCGCTAGCCAAAAACCACAAGCACTGATACAGGAAATAAAACCGGCTATCAAACAGGCTTTGGCAGAAATGCGTCAATTTTTAGCTAATGAAATTCGGTTGCAGCAGCCAAGCCCAGAGCAACAACGCCTTACCTTTATCGACACACTGAATAATATTTTCGCCCAACACCATGCCAATAGCAAACTGCGGACCCATTTTATTGCTGCACAGCTAGGAATTTCCGTTAGTACACTGGAACGAAAGTGCGAAAAAATGGCCGGTAAACTACCGGGGCAATTGCTTACCGAATACCGACTCGAACAAGCGCGACAATTGATTTTGACCACCCGCCTTCAGATGTCGGCAATCGCCCATCAAACTGGTTTTGCCTCGAGTTCTTATTTTAGCGTGCGTTATGTCCAGCAATTTGGTCAAACACCAACACAAACCAGAAACCAATTAAACAAGCACGCGAGCGACGCCAGCCTTACATCCGCAACGGCTTAAGCCAACCTCAATACCTCATCAGGTATTCTTCGAGGGTAATATCCCCCTCTATTTTGCACCTTTTTCGCAAGCGGTACCTGCTAATATTAACCGAATTCACTGATACCGCCAGCAACTTGGCAATCTCACGCGTGCTAAAATGTACCCGGATTAAACATGCCAACTTTTCTTCAGCTGGTGTAATGCCTTTGTGCTTAAAGCGTAAATGAATTAAAAAATCTGGATGGATCCGGTTAAACAGCTGTTGAAAGGCTAGCCAATCGTCATTGGTGATCAGCTTATGGCCTCGTAACCTCGCCAACAGTTCAACCTTGGCCTCATCTACAACAATTTCTTCATCGGTTAATGCGGCATCATCTTCATACTGCCTATTGCTGTTCACCCAAGAAACCATAGCGCCTTGCGCGCCACCAGCAGCATTCCTCCCAAAAGCACCAGGTTCCCAAACCACCCTAAAAGGCAGCCAATACCAGCCAAAACTGATCATAATGACCAAACCTAAAGACAACCACATGTAAAAAAGCCTGTTGTTCGATTTTTTAACCCTCCTTGGCTCTTCTTGGGCCAATTGAACTTCCTGCTTGATAGGACCCTCTCTCTTAACCCGCTGCTTGTGAAACAATTCCACATAGTGTAACGCTTCTTCAAAATCACCATTTGCCTTGCCTAATGCTGAAAGTAAACCGAGGCTGGCAAGTAATGCATCAGAAGAACGCAATGACAATGCCTGGCTCAATGACCTTTCACCCTCCACTTTTGCCAAGTGAAAGGCACCTTGTTCAGCCAGGGCAGCAGCTTTGTAAAAATGAAAATACCATCGAAAAAGATGAGACTCAGGTAACGCAACCAAACTTTGTTCAACCGATTGCCAATCGGCCTCATTTGGTAATTGTGCATCATCAAGCAGCCGTCTTTCAACACCTTTTAGCAAAATTTGAATTTCACGCGGATTATTAGGGTCATTATCAACCAACAAATCAACAATTCGTTCGGGCAGATATCCTTCCTGTTCGCGCAAACTGGCTATGAACCTGCTTTTTAAAACAGCCCTCTCCGACCCATCAGGCCAATCCGAACCCAATGCCCAAAGCTCCGCACTTGGCAAAAGTGCTAGTATGAAAATGCATAAAAAAGCCCTCGGAGACATATACAGAAACAACTGTTTACGAATATAGCTGTACCCAAGTCAATCTGCAAAGAGAATAAAAAAAATGCGTGAAAATTGAAAGTCTTCACGCATTCCGTCATTTTTGAAATGTCTGTTAATCAGCTTTTTTCTCTCTAAAGTATTCCACTTCATTGAGCTTAGACGAAGACCTCAGAACCCATTTTCGTTGTGTCGGATCATAGCCATAGTCGGCATCGGGCCACTCAATGAATTTCATATCGCCATGCATGCTTTCGAGCGATTCACCTGCCAACATCTTATTGAAGAGGAACATGCCTTTATCCAATTCGTCAGGCGATAAGCGAGGCGTATGAAACAAGATATCCAAATAGGTAATTTGAGGCAATTGCTGCATGACCATCTTGCCACCCATAAAGCGGTAATGTTCATACAAACTGCGGCGGTCACGCTTTTTGTACATAAAATAAAGCGTATCGCCTCTTGCCACCAATTGCTCGATACTGGCTTCATTCAACCTGACAAGTTCAGCATAAAACACCTTGTGCACCGTATCAAAACGTGCGTCTCCACTTACATTCTCTGGACGGTCGTCCAAATAGATGGCCAGCCGCTGAAGTAAAGCTTGCCGCGAGCTTTCGTCAAGTTTCACCTGCTCATGGTCTTTAGGCGCACAAGCAAACATGAAAAGGACACCCATTGTCAATAGCGCGTATCTCATAACCGAAGTAAAAATAAAAATCGGAATGCTCTTGCGAGCATCCCGACCTAGATTATGCAATAATTCTTAGTAAGCCTTGCTGATAGGATTCCACTCGATCCATCCAGAAGTCCAGTTCCAACCTGCATCGGCAGATGTACCGAAAGCACCATGGTAAGCAGGACTTACAGGGAAACCAGTCAGAGCAGGAGCACCTGTAGCAACTACGCCACTGTTTGCACCGAGCAAAGGGTTGGGATTGGCCAAGCTTGGAGCAGCAGCCCAAACGGTAGATGAAATGTTTGAGTCAGCCAACAATACGTTGTTGGTAGCGTAATTGGCAGGCAAGCTAGCGCCGCCACCAGTGGCCGAGTTAGCTGTATTGCGGAAGAACAAAGTACCAGTGATGTTGGCATCGGCACCTGAACCGTTAAAACGAGCACCTGTAGCCCAACCAGCAACAATGGAGTTGCGTACTTTGATAGCACTGTTAGAATTGATTTCTACACCCGCCTGGTAGTTTGCATTGATGCTGGTGTTGAACACGCGAGGACCCATAACGGTAATGTTGGCGAATTCAGCCAAAGAGTGAGGAGAAGCTGAGGCGTTGCTGTTTGAAGAAGCTTCGAAAGCACGTGAGCCTGATTTGTCGGCGATGTTCGGGTCACGAACGATCAAACCAAACTGTACCTTACCAGCATAACCGCGGTCAGAGTCAAAGTCGTCGTCCCAAGTGCTGTAAGCAATGAGGTAGTTGTGGTTGTTGGTGCCACCGAACCACTCGTAAGCGTCGTCGTTACCATAAGAAACCATGATGTTGTCGATGGTAGTTCCACTACCTACCGAACCCATGGTGAGTGAATTCAATTCGTTGTCGGGTGACAATTCTACACCTGCAAATTCGATGCGCACGAACTTCATTGAACCGGAGTTCTGATCGTTGATGGCCGCACCAGCGCCAGGACCGTAAACACCATTTTCACCAGTAGAAGCAGCAATACCTTCGATGGTAGAGTTAGCATTACCGTTGGTCAAAGCGTTACCGCAAATTACGATACCAGCCCAGTCACCACGGTTGCGGAAACCTGCTGGAGCTTCAGATGTAAATACGATAGGGTTGCTTGCAGTACCATTGGCAATGATTTTAGCACCACGGTTGATGATCAAGGCAGCTTTGGTGTCTTTGTCACCAAAAATAACCGTTCCGGCAGGAATGGTGATGGTGTTAGGAGCTTGAACGAATACTTTACCTACCAACAAATACTTCTTGGTAGCATCCAAAGTCAGGTTGCTGGTAATTTCACCTTCGATGCGAACCAGGCTGTAATCGGGTTCTGGATCAGGAGTGGGCGTTACTTCGTCATCACAAGCTACTACGGCTACGGCCATCATAGCCATCAACGCTAAACGGTTGAGGTTCTTAAACATGGTATTTAGTTTTAAATGTTTATGCCGCAAAAGTAACCGCACCTTGTTACCGCCATTTTAAAGGCGTGTTATATGTATGTAACGCAAAACGCCGGTTGTTAACCGGCGCTTAACATAAACAGGATGTGCTTTTTTAGAGTTTGAAATTGAGGTCAAACGTGATGTAGGGCCCAAAACGCTGGCGCAAAACAGGCTTGTCGGTCAGCTCATTGTCAAGCTTGCCATCGTAATTGCCGTCTTCCCTGAAAATCAATTGGGCATTCAACAAATCGCTCACGCCTAACTTGGCATCTATCTTATCGGTTAACTTCTTCGAAATGCTCAAATCAACCAGGTTACGGGGCATTTCATATATCGTTGGAATTTCACGGTCACCCACGGTGAAAATGCGTCGACCGTAAATGTTGTACAGCAAACTCACTTGCAAGCCGCGGTCCTGGTCGTTGTAGTACAAGCCGGTATTGACTACGTAGGGCGATTGGCCCTGCAACGGGCGGCGACGATCCTGGGTCAAGGTGCTGTCGGCACCCAAATCGATTTCGCTGCGTATCAAGGCAGCATTCAAAATCACGTTGAACCTGTTGATGAAGCTACCAGGTGCTCCCAATCCCAAATTTTTACGAACCTCTACTTCGGCACCATAAGAAACAGCTGAGGCCGCATTGCGGAACAAGAAGATGGGATTAGATGTGCCTGTTACAATGTAGGTTTCGATGGGATTGGTGAACTGCTTGTAAAATACACCCACCGCAATCTGCTCAGAAGGTGAAGGGAAGAACTCGTACTTCAAATCCACATTGTTGATGGTCGCAATTTCGAGGCGCTCATTACCTACAATGTCGATGGCGAAGTTAAAGTCGTAAAAAGAGAAGGGCGCCAGTTCACGGAATTCAGGACGGTTGATGGTGCGGCTATATGCCAAACGGAACTGGCTGAAATCGCTGAGTTTGTACGTTGCGTTCATGAAAGGCAACAAACTCAATATGGGATTGTCGACGTTCACCGGAATGGCTTGCGAAATGCGGGTGTTGAGTTGCTGGCGGTTGAACTCGGCACGAACACCAAAATTGACATTGGTTTTTTCGTTGATGTTCCATGCACCACCTCCATAACCGGCCAAAAGCAAATTGGAAGCGCTATAAGAATCGGTGAAGTTGGTGCCTTCGTTCAAGATAAAGCCATTTGGAAAGCCGGTGTTGGCATTGTCGAAAATCAAATCAAGCGGCAATTGCAGCAGGTTCTGGTCAAAACCATTGGCCGACGACTGGCGGTATGCCATCCAGCGCGCCGCAAATTCACGGGCCTTGTATTCGGCATAATAACCAGCCCGCACGGTGAATTTTGGCTTTTTCACATCCTGTCCAAAAACATGCTTGTAGTCGAAAGTGCTGGTATAAATGTTCTCAAACAAACGCGAGAAGAAACGAGCAGCGTCAAAAGTATTGGCTGAAGGTGGAATCACCACGCGGAAAGGCTCGTTGGTGTCGATATTGCGCTGCGTGCGCGCACGGCGCCAATCGGGTTCACTGCGGTTGGTGCGCGAATAGCTCAGTGCCCAATGTATTTCATCGCGCTCTTCGTTGAGCATGTGTGTGCCCGACAACTGGGTATTGAACACCATGCGCTGTTGGTAGTACAAAGAGTAGTTGTCAACATCGAACCCTTGGAAGAAATCTTTGCCCTGACGACGCACCGTTTCCTGGTTGCCGTTTTGCGAGAGCAAATTCTTAAACTCAATGGTATTGGCCGAATTGAGCTTGAGCGCCCAGTTGCTGATCAAACCTGTACGCACATTGTTTGCAAAGGACTGGTCGTTGTACGCAAATGCATCGATGCTAGTGAAATCTGCTTGGTAATTGATGTAACGAAAACGATCTATTTCCAACACCTGATTGGTTTGGCTGTAACTCACCGAATTGAGGGTTGATACTTCTTTTCCTTTTACTTTGAACTTACGACCCATGTCGTAGCGCAAACGCAAGTCGGGCAAAGCCATGCGGTCGTTCAAGGCCCAATCGTTATCGAGGGTTTTAGTGGCCTCGGCTACTTTGTCGTATTGAAAGCCCAAATCGCCCAATCGGCGTGGAAAATCGGCGGGCAAATCGCGACCTCCATTGTCAAAACCCATGAAGTCGGTTGGGCTGGTATTGCTTCTCAAGCCGCTGGTAAAAGTGGAACCCAGCCGTACGCCGGTACCAATGCTGATGTTATTGAAATTTTGCTCTACCTGATTTTTGGTGTAAATCTTTATGACCGCGCCTCCAAATTCACCGGGGATTTCGGCCGAGCCCGATTTGAATACCAACATGCGCTCAATCATGTTGCTGGGCACCAAATCAAATGAAAAAGAGCGCTTGTCGGCTTCGGTACTTGGCGCAATCACGTCGTTGAGCATCACCGTATTGTAGCGCTCTGCCAAACCGCGCACAATCACAAAACGGTCGTCTTGGATGGTGATGCCGGGTATACGGCGAATTACCTGACCTGCGTCGCGGTCTTGCGATTTGCTGATTTGCTGAGCGGAAATAGCGTTGATAACCAATTCGCTCTTCTTCACTTCCATGAGGGCAGCCGTTTCCGTATTTCGAACGCGCTCAGCTACCACTTCAACACCCGCCAACTCTGCAACATCTTCCTCCAACTTGATGTTGAAATTGATGGTTTTTCCGGGCTCTAGCTTAAAATCCTGTTGGAAAGGCTTGTAAGAAATGTAGGAGGCATAGATCGTGTAATAACCAGGTGCTAAATTATTGATCGTATAGTTACCATCGAGGTCGGTAGACGCACCAACTGTGGTGCCCTTGATCAGCACGTTCACACCTGGTAATCCGAAACCCGATTTCGCATCGGTAACCTTACCTTTAATAATGCCATTTTGGGCCTGTGCCGAAGCAAACAGACATAAAAACAAGAAGAAAAAAATTGTACGGGCTCGCATGCCACTTATTGAATTTGCATGCAAAGGACTCCTTTCAATATTAAGAATTTATTACCTGCCCGTTAAGACAGCTTTAATCGTTTCATTGCGATGGCAAAAAGTCCATTTCAAGCGTTAAAAGCACCATTCAAAAAACGTTACTCGTTGAATTGCGGAAAAAAATCGACGATTGAACCATCATGCATTGAAAAACACTACTTTCGTATTCCTAACGATACTGAAATGAAAAAAACAGTGATGTTTATGTTGCTCAGCCTGGTGGTGCTGGCAGCATGCAAAAAAGAACCTGAAAAAACCCCAGAAGAAGTTTATTCCGAGCGCTTAGACGGTAATTGGAATGTAACAAAACTCGATTATTCGGCAACCATTACCACACCTTTTGGCCCGCTACCAATTACTGGCAGCGCCAATAATTCGGGCACCATTTCTTTCAACAACGCTGCCAAAACCGCCAATTACAACATCGCCTTTTTACCGGCATTGGCAGGATTGCCTATCCAAGTTGACTCTGTTAAATTGCAGGGTTCGGGCACCTACAGCAATACAACAACTAACATCACGCTTACCGAGAGTGGCGGACAAGTTTTGGTATTTAATGTGGTTGCCAACGAAGCTAGCCTTCAAATTTTGCGCACTTCTGTGAATTACGACCTCGATACTGTGGTAGTACCAGTAACCATGGAATTACGCTTGGCGCGATGAAGCAACGCTGAATTCAAATAAAGGTCTGTGCGTTCCACAGGCCTTTTTTATTTTTGACACAAATTCATCCCATGCTCGACTCACTGCTCCGTCCGCTCGACCCCAGCCTCATTCCGTTGAACGAAGCGTTCGCACCAAATACCCTCGGTGCGCTCGTTACACGAAACTATGGCCAATTGCCCGAACTCGAGGGGGTACAAATAGCCATCCTAGGCATACAGGAGAGTCGCGGACACGCTGCTAATCCTGGTAGCGCACATGGAGCCGACTATATTCGTCAGGAGTTATACCGCCTTTACGTACCCGAAGGCGGCTTACAATTGGTCGACTTGGGCAATATTGAAGCTGGCCATAGCCTGCACGACAGCCAAGTTGCCTTGCGTGAAGTATGTTGGGCGCTCATCAAACAACAAATTGTGCCTGTAATTCTCGGTGGCAGTCGTGATTTGGTGTATGGCCAATACCTCGCCTATGCCCAATACGATAGCACCATCGACTTGGCAGCCATCGATGCGCGTTTTCATTTGCGCGACGATGGGGAAGAAGCTACCGTGCATGCCGACAATTTCCTGTTCAAAGTGATTGCCCACCAGCCGAGTCATTTATTCAACTATGTCAACCTCGGCTATCAGACTTACCTGGTGAACCGCGACGAAATTCGTTTACTCGAAAAATTGTTTTTTGATGCTGTGCGTTTAGGCGAAGTGCGTTCACAGCTCGAAGAAGCCGAACCTCATTTGCGCGCAGCCGACATGCTGTATGTGGATGTCGCGTCTATCCGCAAATCAGAAGCCCCAGGCAATCCGCTTGGCTCACCCAATGGCTTTTTCGCGCATGAGCTTTGTCAACTCACCCGTTATGCTGGCTTGAGCGACAAACTTAGCTCCATTGGCTTCTACGAGTACGACCCATCATCAGACCGGCAATTGCTCACAGCGGCCACCCTTGCACAGGCAATTTGGTACTTCCTCGACGGCTTCATCAACCGCATGAACGATTTGCCTAAGGTGAAAAACCGCACTTTTATCAAATACACCACAACCCTGAAAGCCGGTAAGCACGATTTGGTTTTCTATAAAAGCAAAAAATCAGGACGCTGGTGGATGGAAGTCACTCTGCCTCCCATCAAAGGCAGCAAAAAAGAACGAACCCACCTCGTGCCATGCTCCTACAACGACTACCTCATGGCAGGCAAAGACGAATTGCCCGACAAGTGGTGGAAGTTTCACCAAAAATACATGCTTTAATTCCTTAGGCCTCGGCCTTCAAGTAGCCTTCCATGGCCATGCCCCGGGAGCCTTTGATGAGCATCAAGGCGTCTTTGAAGTTAGCCAAGGGGCAAGTAGCCTTGAGCTCCGAAAGAGAATCAAAAAACTCGAATTCTTGAAAATTTTGGGCATGTGCGCCAAAAAGCGGTCCGCATAACAAGGCCTTTTCAATGCCTTTGGCACGCAACATTTCCAAAAGGGCCAAGTGCTCTTCATAGGCAGCCTCGCCGAGCTCGAACATATCGCCTAAAATAGCAACACGCAAGGGAGAGGCGATATTTGCCAGGTTTTCCACCGCTGCTTGCATGCTATGGGGATTGGCATTGTAGGCATCCAAAATGATCCGATTGCCCCCTTGCTCAAGCAGCTGTGAACGGTTATTCGCGGGTTCATAGGCCGCCAAAGCAGCATTGATTTTTTCGTAAGGCACACTCAGGAAGCGAGCCACACATGCCGCTGCCAGCAAGTTCACAAAATTGTATCGACCATACAACTTGGTCTCAATTTGCGGTGCCCGCAGCATGAGTCGGTAGCTGTTCTCCCATTGAAACCGCAGGTACCAATCGGCGCTTAACAACCGACCTACACAATCGGCTTCTTGACTTTCGCCGTAATAAATAGCCGATTTCATAGCTGCTGTATAACGCATCAAATCTTCATTTTCGTAATGCACAAAAGCTTGACCAGCTGTCTGATGCAAATATTTGTATAGCTCACACTCCGTTTCAATAATGGCCTCTAAGCCGCCAAAACCTTCGAGGTGTTCTTTGCCAACGGAGGTAACTACGCCTAAGTCGGGACAAGCAATTTCGCACAAGGGCATTACTTCACCCGGGTGATTGGCACCCATTTCTACCACAGCCACCTCGGTATCAAGTGGCATGCGCAACAAAGTGATGGGTACACCGATGTGGTTGTTCAAGTTGCCGGGAGTTGCCCAACACCGGTAGTGGCTGGCGATGGCTGTACGGAGCAGTTCCTTGGTGGTGGTTTTGCCATTAGAACCTGTTACACCTATGACGCGCAATCCGGGGATTGATTGCCTGTGCAAACGCGCCAAATCTTGCAGGGTCTGCAACACATCCGGTACCAACCAGGCTTTATCGCCTAAATCAGGTTGTGGCTCGTCGATCACTACCAGCGATGCACCTGCTTCTAGGGCTTTGGCGGCAAACAAATTGCCATTGAAATTCGCCCCTTTCAGAGCGAAAAAAACATCTCCTGGCTTGATCGCACGGGTGTCGGTGGTAAACTGCTGGTCATGCGCCAAAAAATGGCGGTACAGTAACATTAAATTCACGTTAAAAGCTTTTAGGTTGAGCTCGCGTTCGCTAAATTCGTAAAATAAAGCATCACCCATGAAAAAAGCTTGGCTATTTCTGTGTTTAATCGGTTTTGGTTGGCAAGCACATGCCCAGTTTTTTCAATTTCAGCCGTACAAAGAAGTGCCTGTTTTTAGAAACGGTCAAGCCCTGAAGCACGCTTGGTCGGGAGGCATGGTAACACCCCAATTTGGTGAGATTGATCTCAACAACGACGGTCTAGGTGATTTGGTAGTGTACGACCGGCTCGACCAAAGCGTAAGCACCTGGTTGCGCCGCATCGAAAACGGGCAGTCGGTTTTTGATTATGCTCCAGCATTTGTGACTAAAATCCCTGCCCTGCGCGATTGGTTCGTTATCATCGACTTTAACAACGATGGCAAGCCCGATATCTTTACCAGCTCCAATGGCAGTGCCATGGTTTACCAAAACATTGGTACACTGGGGAATCCGGTATTTCGTCTGCGCAATACTTTTTTAGATGCTATGTGGGACTTTGGGTTTCGTGCGGGCATACTCATCATGAACATTGACAAGCCTGGTATTGCTGACTTTGATGGTGATGGCGATGTAGACATTGCTTCCTTTGACAATTTCGATATTGGCAAGCTCAATTATTTCCGCAATATGTCGGTAGAGCGTTATGGCCATGCCGATTCACTCGACTTCCTTGTTACCAGCCGTTGCTGGGGTCGTTTTGAGGAAGATCCGTTCAGTTCAAACATCACCCTGAACCTGGGCGCTAATTGTCTGGCACCGTTGCCTTTGCCCGGTGTGGTAGTTTCGAGCAGGATCCAGCACCTGGGCTCTACGGTAAGCATGATCGATGCGGATAAAGATGGCAAAATGGACATGTTGCTTGGGGATGTAGAATCAACCGGCCTCAAATTTCTGCGCAATACCGGAACGGCTGACACGGCCCGCATCACCCATGTTCAAGTCAATTTTCCCGTTTACGATACCACCATCTTTGTTCCACGATTCCCTGCCGCTCATTTTGTGGATGTTGACAACGATGGCCGCAAAGACATGTTGGTTGCACCTAACGAATACTACGAAGCTACCCTCACCAACCACGTTTGGTACTACCGCAACCAAAGCAGCTCGGTGCAAGACAGCTTTCGGTTCCAAAGTAAACAGTTTCTTATTGGCGACATTTTGCAGTACTATACCAATGCTGCCCCCTTTATGATGGATGTTGACAACGACGGTAAAACCGATTTATTGGTAGCACACGAAAACGGACAATACAAAGGGGTGCTTCATTTTTACAAAAACCAAGGCACGCAAGTTAATCCGGCTTTTCACCTCACCGATACGAGCTTTTTACGCCTCGATACGCTGAACGTTCGTTTTCCTCGTTTGGGTGGGGGTGACTTAAATGGCGATGGCAAGTTAGATTTATTGGTAGGCACCTATGACGGCCCTATGGTGCATTACCGCAATACTGGCAGCAATGGCATAGCCTCCTTTGCCCTCGAAAGCACTGATTATATGGGCCTAAGCACTACCACTGGCCCAGTTACCGCCCCCGAAATCGCTGACTTCAACCGCGATGGTAAGCCTGACTTATTTGTGGGTGTACGTGAAGGTAAAATTCAGTATTTCCTTAATACGGGTACCAATTCAAGTCCGGCTTTCAGCCTTCAATCGGCACAATGGGGTGGAATCCATGTTGCACAATTCTTCACTGGTTATGCGGTACCCCGACTGGCCGATTTAAATAAAAATGGCCTTTACGACTTGGTACTGGGTACAGAAAGGGGAAGGGTGTATTTCTACCCCGACATTGAAGGCCTAACTGGGAATTTTCCGGCACGAAACACCGCCTTTTTCTATCCCGAAACTGGCGTTTATGACAGCACCCGTTTCAGTTATTATGTCACTCCTTGTGTGGGTTTACTGAACGAAGACACCCTTCCAGACTTACTAGTAGGCACCTACCGCGGCGGGGTGTTGGCCTTCAGAAATACAATAAATACGGTTAGTGTCCGTGATTTTCAACAAACAGCGCATTCGGTGCTGGTTTATCCTAATCCGAGTGCCGCCGAAATATTCATTCGTTTGCAAACCGATGAAGCAGTTGAATTGCGTATGCTCAAGCTATTTGATTTGCAGGGCAGGCTGCTTGAGCAGCAGCAACTTTCGGTTGGTACCCGTGAAACGAGCCTAAACGTCCGCAGTTCGGGCATTGTGCTGTTACAAATGGAGCTATCAGATGGTAGTTTGGTACACCGGCGGTTGGTAATCACGCATTGAGAAGCGTCAACATTTTGCCATAAATGCAAATGCATTTGACCAAGCGTGCATTTCACCGTTGATTTGCCTTATTTTTACGCCTCTTTGAGCGGCAGCCCATTGCTGTTGCCAGCCAATATATGTCGGTAAAAGTAGCACAACTCACCAAAATCTATGGCAGCCAGCGGGCGGTGGATGGGGTAAGTTTTGAAATACCTGAGGGAGCCATTGTAGGGCTGCTGGGGCCAAATGGCGCTGGTAAAAGCACTACCATGAAGATCCTCACGGGCTTTATTCCGCAAACCAGTGGAAAAGCCTGGGTACACGGTCACGATGTAGAAACCAACAGCCTCGAGGTACGCAGGCTAACCGGTTATTTGCCTGAGAGCAATCCGCTTTACCTCGATATGTATGTACAAGAGTACCTGCATTACGTTTCGGGCTTTTATCAAGTAAATGAGCCTTCCAAACGTGTGAAAGAGATGATAGAACGCACGGGCTTGGGCATTGAGCAACACAAAAAGATCGGGCAGCTTTCTAAGGGTTACCGGCAGCGAGTGGGCTTGGCACAGGCCATGTTGCACGACCCCAAAGTGCTCATTTTAGACGAGCCAACCTCTGGCCTTGACCCCAACCAGTTGGTTGATATCAGGGCACTGATCAAAGAAATTGGCAAAGAAAAAACCATCATCCTCAGCACACACATCATGCAGGAAGTAGAAGCCATGTGCCAGCGGGTGCTCATCATCAATCGGGGACAATTGGTGGCCAACGATGCCGTTTCTGCGCTTCAGCGCAAAGTGGCTGGTGCAGTTACCGTTTTGGTTGAATTCAGCGAGGCCGTGCAGGCCAAACAACTGCGGTCATTGCCTGGTATAACAGATGCCCGCAACGAAGGAGGCAACAATTGGTTGGTAACGGGTGATGCCAAAACAGATGTGCGCAAAGTACTATTTGATTTTGCCGTTCGATCAAACCTCAGCGTTTTGAGTTTGAACCAACGAGAAAACTCGCTCGAAGAAATTTTCCGTGAACTAACCCGCAAAAAATAAGATGCTAACGGTTTTTAAACGCGAAATCAGCAGCTTTCTCAGCTCACTCATCGCTTACATTGTGATTGTGGTGTTTTTGCTGGTCACAGGCCTGTTCATGTGGGTTTTTCCCGATTACAGCCTGCTTGATTTCGGCTATGCCACCCTCGACCAGCTTTTCATCATCGGGCCTTGGGTATTTATGTTCCTTATTCCAGCCATTACCATGCGCTTTTTCTCCGAAGAGAAACGTACAGGCACCATCGAATTGCTATTCACCAAACCCGTGAGCGATTTGCAAATCATCATGGGTAAGTTTTTGGCTGGCTTCGCGCTTGTAGCCTTTGCCGTATTGCCTACCATACTATACGCAGTAGCCCTTTGGTTCCTCGCTGATCCGGTGGGCAACATCGATACCGGTGGCATCATTGGTTCGTACATTGGATTGTTGTTGCTGGGTGCGGTATTTGTGAGTATCGGTGTTTTTGCTTCGGCACTCACCGACAACCAGATAGTGGCTTTCATCCTGGGTTTGTTCTTGTGTTTTTTCTTTTATTCAGCTTTCGACAGCATCAAACTGCTCGACTTACCTGTTAAAGTGCAACTGATCATAGAGCAATTAGGCATCAGTGCGCACTTTTATGCCCTTGGCAAAGGGGTGCTTGATAGCCGCGACTTGGTGTACTTTGGCAGCCTCATCGCTTTGTTTGTGACCCTCACCAAAACCGTATTGGAGAGCAGAAAATGGTGAACAAATCGAACAATCGCCGCCAATCGATCATCCGGCTGGTCATTTTACTGGGCATCTTGGTGGTCATCAATGTACTCGCCAACCTGGCATATACCCGCATCGACCTCACCAAAGAAAAGCGATATTCTTTGGCGCCAGGCACCCGCGAGTTGCTCAAATCACTTCCCGATGTGGTGTATGTGCGCGTTTACCTCGACGGTGAATTCCCGGCTGGTTTCCAGAAGCTGCAAGGCTCGGTAAAAGACCTGCTTGCCGAAATGCGTCGCTCGGCTGGTGGCAACCTTGAATACGAATTCATCGATCCGGCCAATCAACCCGACGATCGCTCCAAAAACGAGCTCTTTGAACAGCTCTACAAACTGGGTCTGCAGCCTACCGATTTGCAAAACCGCACCAATTCGGGCGTAGAACGCCAGGTGGTATGGCCAGGGGCAGTAGTGGTGTACCGCAACAAAGAAGTGCCTGCTAACTTCTTGCTGGGAGCCGGCGCAGGCAATTCACCCCTCGAAATCATCAATGCGTCGGAAGAAGCCCTCGAATACACCCTGGCCAATGCCATCAAAAAGGCCACGCAGGTGTACAAACCCAAAATTGCTTTCACCGAAGGACATGGCGAACTCGACGGCAACGCTACCAGCGACATTGCCCGCAGCCTCAGCGAGTTTTATACGCTCACACGTTACGACCTCAAAACCATAGAAGCGGTGCCTGCCGACATCGACCTGCTGGTGATTGCAAAACCCACCGAAGCATTTAGTGAGTGGCATAAATTCAAAATCGACAATTTCATCATGCGCGGTGGTCGGGTTCTTTGGCTCATCGATCCGGTGATTGCCGAAATGGACAGCATGACGCCCGAAAACTTCTTCATGGCCATGCCTCGCGAATTGGGCTTGGATGATATGCTCTTTAAATACGGCGTACGGGTTAACACCGACTTGGTGCAGGACGTAAAAGCCTCACGCATTCCCATTGTGTACGGCACGATTGGTGGGCAACCCCAGCAAAAGCTTTTCCCTTGGTTCTATCACCCCTTGGTAAGTGGCGAAACACAACACCCCATCGTGCGCAACCTCGATCCAATTGCCTTTAAATTTGCTAGCACCGTTGATTTGGTAGAGGCAGAGGGCATCCAAAAGTCGATACTACTCAGCAGCAGCAAACTCAGCCGCCGCATGATGGCTCCCATTCGGGTGAACCTACAGCTCGCCACCGAACAAAGTAAAGAGGAACAATTCAACAAGCCCAACCTGCCCATGGCAGTATTGCTCGAAGGCAGCTTCACAAGCTACTTCAAAAACCGTTACCTCAACGAATTTGCCGTACGTGCCATCGACTCGCTGGGCATGAAACAAGCCGAAAAAAGCAAACCCACCCGCATGATTGTGGTGGGCGATGGTGACGTTATTCGCAACCACGTACGTAAAAGCACTGGCGAAGTATACCCGCTCGGCTTCGATCGCTACACCAACCAAATGTATGGCAACAAGGTATTCATGCTGAATGCCATCGACTACCTGCTCGACGATGCCGGCCTTATCAATGTACGCGCGAAGCAAATTACCCTGCGCATGCTCGATGCTAAAAAAGTGCAAGACGACCGCCTGCGCTGGCAGCTCATTAACTTGGTACTGCCCGTGGTGTTGTTACTCAGCTTCGGCTGGTTGCGCAACCGCTGGCGGAAACGCAAATACGGAAGAAAAATCGCCTGATTATGAAGAAAAACTTGCTATATGCCGCTGTTTTGGTTGTTTTGTTGGGACTGGCCTGGTGGCTTACCCAAAAAGACGACCGCAGCACTTTGAGTCCCGAAGAAGCTGATTTTAGTGTAGCCGATACCAGCACCATCGACAAGTTATTTATTGCCGACAAAACTGGCCAAACCATCTTGCTTGAAAAGGTTGCGCCGGGCCAATGGACCGTGAATAAACGATACATTGCTCGTCCCGACGCCATTGAATATGTGCTTAGCACCCTTTTACGCATGGAAGTAAAAGCACCTGTTCCACGCTCAGCCGTAGAAAACATCAAAAAGCAGCTCAGTACCATTGGCAAAAAGGTAGAGATTTACAGTGGCGGTAAAAAAATAGATGTGATTTATGTAGGCGGAGCCACCATCGATTCGCGGGGCACTTATGTCATCAAAGAAAAAGCTGAATTGCCCTACATTGTACACATTCCGGGATGGGAAGGCTACTTATCACCCCGTTTTTTTACCAAGCTCGAAGAGTGGCGCGAGCGCATCATGCTGCGCCTCAACCCCGACAGCATATCCGAAATCAAGGCCAATTTCACCGACTCGGCACAGCAAAGTTATGTGCTTCGCATGCCCGAACCACGGAAATTTATGCTTTACAAAGCTGATGGGCGCAGTATAGTGCCAGTAGATACGGCTTATGCCAAAACCCTTTTCGCGGGTTTCCAACGTTACCCGGTTGAAGCATATGACAACCAAGGCGTGATGCGCGACAGCATTGTAAACATGGCACCACACTGGCACGAGCTACAAGTGACCATGCGCAATGGCCAAACGCACAGCTTTAAAACTTACTTTAAAAGTCAGCTCAACCAACTGGACGTAGTTTTACTGGGTGTCATGCCTGACCTCGACCGCGACTATTTCTTTTATGAAGAGCAAAACGAGTTTGGCATCATCCAAAAGCGTAGCATTCCATGGTACTATTTCACATTATCTGATTTGAAGCGCAAGGATTGAGCTGATAAAAATTATCTTTACACGCTGCTGGTGTGGCCCGGCCTAATTGGCTATTTTGCTAACCCACAGCGCTACTCCGAAGAAAAATTACGAGCAAATGAAATTCATCGTATCTACCACCTCCTTGTTGAAGCACTTGCAAAGTGTTCAAGGTGTTATTAACAGCAGCTCGGTGCTGCCTATTCTCGATAACTTTTTGTTCGACATCGACGACAAGAAGCTCACGATTTGCACCACTGACCTGAACACCACCATGAAAACCTCGCTGTCCATCGAAGGCAAAGGCCAGGCGAAAATTGCGGTGCCCAGCAAAATCCTGCTCGAAACGTTGAAATCACTGCCCGAGCAACCCATCACTTTTTCGTTCGACGAAAGCTCTTTCGCCATCGAGATCAATACCGACAAGGGTAAGTACAAACTCTCTGGCGAAAATGGCGAAGATTTTCCGGCCATTCCTGAGGTAAGTCGTGCGAGCAGCTTCAGTTTGCCTTCAAGCTCACTTTTATCGGCCATCACCAACACCCTATTTGCAGTAGGTACAGACGAACTGCGCCAAGCCATGACCGGGGTGAAGTTCGAGCTAAATGCAAACAGCATCAATTTTGTGGCAACCGATGCGCATAAGTTGGTGCTGCATACCGTAAAAAAGATTGCCATCGCTGAAACGGGCGGATTCATTGTTCCCCGTAAAGCGCTGAACTTGTTGAAGTCGGCACTGCCTGGCGACGACACCCTGGTAAATGTTGAACACAACAGCACCAACGTGTTCTTTTCGTTCAAAGACATCCATTTGGTTTGTCGCTTGATCGACCAGAAGTACCCCGATTACACCGCGGTAATTCCAAAAGACAACACCAACATCCTCACCATCAGTCGTGCCGAGTTTTTGAGCACCCTGCGCCGTATCTCAATTTATTCAAACAAAACCACCTACCAAGTACGTTTGAAAATCAAGGGCAGTGAGTTACAAGTATCGGCTGAAGACCTCGATTTTTCGAACCAAGCCGATGAAACCTTGGCCTGTGAATACAGCGGTACGGATATGGAAATTGGCTTCAACGCTCGTTTCCTGATAGAAATGCTCAACACCTTGGAAGGCGAACAGGTGAAGTTTGAAATGAGCTTACCAAGCCGTCCGGGTGTGATGTTACCAACCGGCCAGGACGACAACGAGGAAACGCTCATGCTCATCATGCCAGTAATGTTGAACAGCTACGAGTAAAATAAAGCACCCATAATAAAAGCCCCTATGCGGGGCTTTTTTTTTGGGTTCAAGTAAACTGCTTTGCACGCAAACGACCTTTGAACCGGGTACTTTGGGACTTGAAGCAGCTTTTTGCGGTACTGCCTGAAGCCGAATGCCAACTGCCGATGGCTATCCGTGTCGCATTAAACGTCAAGCTAATCCAGCCACTTACCTCCTCGCTAACCAAGGCTGCGGGTCGATTTTGGTAGTGCCGCGCCAAACTTGCAGTTGCATTTCTGCTTTGTTTTCGGCTTCGTCGAAGTGCGCTGTTCCTAACACCTGGCCGGTTTCAACCTTGTTGCCTTTTTCAACGCGCACATTTTCTAGCTGGGCATAAACCGTAAGGTATTGCCCATGTCGTACAATCACTGCTTTTTGCATGCCAGGTATGCTAACTACTGCGGTTACTTCGCCACGGAAAATGGCTTTCACTTCGGCACCTTGAGCCGTTCGCAAATTTATGCCATCGTTGCGAACCTTTACGTTCTTAAGTACCGGATGTGGATGTTCACCAAACGACTCGCTCACAAATCCTTTGGCAATAGGCCAAGGGAGCTTGCCTTTGTTGGCTTCAAAATCGGCACCCAACGCCTTGGCCTCGGGTGTAAGTTCAAATTCTTCGCGGGTAGTTTTTGGTGCAGCAGCTTGTCCAGGCTTCTGTCCTTGTTTTTTTAGCCGTTCTGCTTCCTGACGGCGAGCTTCTTCCAACTCTCGGCGAATGATGTCTTCAATGGCCCGCTGCAAGCGCGCACGTGATGCTTCCTGCTCCTTGAGTGCTTTTCGAAGTTCGCGTTCGTTCTGTTGCAGCTTATTCACCAATTGATTGGTTTTTTCACTTTCGTAGCTAAGCAAACTCTTTTGGGTTTCCTCTTCTTGCAACAGACCTTGTTTTTCAAGCTTCTTATTTTCAAGTTGGGCCTTGCGCTTGTTCAAACTGGCTTGGGTTTGGTTAATCAACCGCACCTGTGTTTGACGAAAACTGTTGTACTGCTGCAAATAGCGCAATCGACGCAAGGCTTGATTAAAATCCTTGGCTGATAATACCAAAATCACATTGCTGTAATTGCTGCGATTGCGGTAAGCCACCTGCAACATCTTGGCGTATTCAGCCTTCAGCTTGGTAAGATCATTTTCGAGCGCTACAATGAGCACCTCCAAACCTTCAATTTGCGATTGGGTAAGATTAATGTCGTTGCTAAAGTTCTCGATAAGCCGCTCACGCACCTGAATTTGCTTGCGGAGGGTTACCAGTTGGTTTACACTGGCTTCCTTCTTTTTTTGAACTTCTTCTATTTGCTTTTTGGTGAAGCCAATTTGCTCCATCAATTTATTTCGCTGCTCCTCGAGCTGCTTTTTGGTTTGGGCTTGTACCGAACCCGCCAGCAAAAGCAGGCAGAGGAGCCATTTAGTCCATCTTGCCATAATTGCCCGGAATGCTGAAGGGATAGGTTTGTCCATTTTCTACTGCAAATTTGGAAAAATTTACGTCAATGCTGCCTGGTTGCGGACCACTTATGTTTATTTTGAAGCTTTCAGGAACGAGAAACTGTTCAAGCGACTGCATTTTGAGGTAAACAACCTCCAATTGTTGGGGGTCACGCTTGAGCAAGAGGCGGTCAAGCTTCTTGCCATTGGTTGCAGGTGCCAGTTGGTATTCGATTCCAGGCTGCCGGCAGAGCAAGTTTCCATGATGGCCTGTTTGGAATTTTTGTCCTTCCAAAAAACCGCAATTATTTAGTAACAGATCTTGCAGTACAGCAAAACTCACGGGTGCACCACTGATTTGCTGCAAATACGCGAAAGGTTTGGCAGCGTATTGTTTGTTGATACGGTCGAGCAAAAAAATGCTGTCGGGACGAATGAGGGCCCTAAAAGCTTCAATGCCCAACATGGGTTTGATACTCACCCACAATTGTTTGTTCAACTCCAGCTTCATGTTCACCGCCGAGCTGAATGAATTACCTCCCATATCAACTTGAAGACTACCTTGCATGCTCAATTCAGCAAAGCGTACATCATGCCGCAGGAGTTCGTTAAAGCGTTGTTTGGCACTAACTTCAGTTGCCGTTTCTACCGGCATTTCGCTGGCATTTTTACGCTTCGATTTGCAGCCAGCAAATACCATGAAGCACAACAACACAAAGGGCAGCGCTTTACTCATACAGTTTGCCATCGGCTAATTTGCGGTCGATAAAGTCAGATGCTACGCCGGCGTTTTTGGCCCTTTGCCAAAATTCACGTGCCTTTGCTTCATCCCCTAATCGATACCAAATGTCGCCCAAATGTTCGAGCAGCGTGCCGTTTTCTCCCGAAGCAGCCAAAGCCTTTTCGATATAGCCCCTTGCGTCAGCAAATTTGCCCTGCTGATACAAAATCCAGCCATAGGTATCGAGGTAAGAAGCATTGCCGGGTTCGAGTTTCAGCGACTTGGCTGACATTTCAGCTGCCTTTTCTAGTTTTTCCTTGCGCAAACTGAGGTAATAGGCATAATTATTCAAAACCAAGGCGTTATCCGGTTTAAGCTTCAGCGCCCGGTCATAGCTCAAATCACTTTCTTCATGCTTTTTGAGGGCATGATAGCCATCGCCCAAGGCAGCATAAAACTGCGACTCTAACTCAGCATTACCATACACCATTTTTACACCTGCCCGGAGCAAGGAAACGGCGGCCTCGTTCTGTTTTTGCTGGAGCAATGCTAATCCACCCAAAAAATAAGGAACCGGCTGGTTTGGAAACAATTCGCTGGCTTTTTGTCCCTTTTCAGCAAGCACAGGCCATTGTTGTGTTTCAAGCAGCGCAAAAAGATATTGTTGCCAAACGGTGTACTTCTGTGATTCCGTATCGAATTCAATGGCGTTTTTGTAAGCCACTGCGGCACCATCAAAATCTCGACTATGGTATAACAAATCGGCACGAATCGCCCAGGCCTTGGGGTCTTCTGCGTGCAAAGCGACTGTTTTTTCACTCAGACGCAATGCCAATTCACGCGCTGCAGGCTCCTTGTCAAACTGTTCAAACAAGGTGAGTAGCACCTGTACTTTCAAGTCAATGTCTACATCTGGAAAGCTAAAAGCTTGCTCAAGGGCTTCGGTGGCTTTTTTATGTTGCTTTTTGGCGCGATAAGTATCGGCCAAAGCGACGTAAATTTTACCATTTGAGGCATCATAGGCCAAAGCACGCTCGAACTGGGCTTGTGCATTGTTAAAGTCACCCTTCTCAAAATAAAGCTGCCCTAAATACAGCATATAATCGGGTTCTGTGGGATAAGCCTCACTTAACTTCCTCACTTCTTCAAGGGCTTTATCGGGTTTGTTGAGCTTCATCCAATACTGCCGCTTTTGCTCGGCAAGTTCAGGTGCAGGCCCTCCTAACTTTTCCACCTCATTCAAGGTTTTGATGGCCTCGCTCCACTGGTTCGACTCACCTTGAAGCAAGGCAATGTCCATCATCACATCCAACTGATTCTGGTCTTTCAACCTCACCAACTGCTTGAGTACGTCAACGGCTTCAGGCTGGCGACCCGACTGGCGCAGCAAGTCGGCCTCCAAGCGCAGGTACCATGGGTTGGCTGGATTCAGTTTAGCTGCTTTTTGGGCATACTCCAAAGCACGCGACAACTCCTTGCGCGCCAAACTGGTGCGACCAATTTCATAGTAGGCCTGAGCATTGGTGGCGTCGCGTTTCAAAACCTCCAAAAAGAGGTTTTCGGCCACGCCCATATTGCCGATAAGTTTTTCCTTTTGCGCATTAAAAAACAGAAAATCTACTTCCATGCGCTCACCCTCGCTCAACACACGCGCCTTTTCGCGTGAAGCCGCGGGCTTCTCACTGGCGGTTTTGGCCGAACTACATGCAAGCAGACTCGCTGCTGCGAAAAAGGCAAAATATCTCTTTACTGTCATTATTCAACAATCACATTGTAATCGCCCACGCTCAAATCACGTGCACGACCCTTCCAGCTGGCCTGGTTGCCCACCATGCTATTGCTAAGCACCAGGTTTTCGAGTTTGCTGCCCGTTTGGATGATGCTGTTGCTCAGCACACAGTTTTTTACACTGCTGCCATTGCCCAAACTTACGTGTGGACCTACTACTGCATTTTCAATCACCACATTTTCGCCAATGTAGCACGGTTCAATGATGGTGCTGTTGGTAATTTTGGCTGAGGCGGCACGCAAATTCTGGCTTTTGATAAACTCCAAATAACGCTGATTCGTATAAACAGTAGCGTCTTTGTTGCCACAATCGAGCCATTCGGTTACCGTGCCAGGGAAAAAGCGGGTGCCCTTTTGCTTCATGTTTTCGAGGGCATTGGTGAGCTGGTACTCGCCTTTATCCCGCACATCATTGTCGATGAGATATTGCAACTCGCGGTGCAGGTATGCGCCATCCTTGAAATAGTAAATGCCAATGATGGCCAAGTCGCTGATAAACTCAGCCGGTTTTTCGTGAAATTCGCTGATGTGCCCATCTGCTGCAATTTTCACCACCCCAAATTGGCGCGGATCTTCTACCTGGTTCACCCAAATGATGCCTTCGTGTGAAGTATCAAGCTTAAAATCAGCTTTGAAAAGCGTATCGGCAAAAGCCACCACCACTTTGCCCTGCAACGCACTTTTCGCACAGAGGATGGCGTGGGCCGTGCCCAGCGCTTCTTCTTGGTAATGAATGGTTCCCACAGCTCCGAGTTTGCCAGCAATGTCCTTGAGGTTTTGCTCCACAGCGGCACCAAAAGAAGGGGCAATGATGTAGGCTATTTCGTCAACCGGCTCGTTGCACACCTGCACAATGTCTTCCATCAAACGCTCCACAATGGGCTTTCCCGCGATAGGCACGAGAGGCTTGGGAACAGTGAGGGTATGCGGACGCATGCGCTTGCCGAGTCCGGCCATGGGAACGATGATTTTCATACGATTATTGGTTTTTTTCGGATGGTGACGAAGTTACGGATTTCGCAGGCTTTTCGAGGAAAAAGCCCAACAAGAGGTAGGCAAAAAATAAAAGCAGGCGCACAAGCCAGTGGAGCCAGCTCGTTGGCGCCGGAACCAATAGCTCTGCCAACTGCCACAAGGCGATGGCACTTAACAAATACAAGCCCATGCGAGCCAAACGGTAAGGCACTGCATAATGCCGCTGTCCCAACACATAACTAGCCACCATCATGCCCGCATAGCACAGCAAGGTGGCCCAAGCAGAGCCCGCATAGCCAAGGCTGGGAATGAGTAAATAATTGGCCAAGATGGTAATGGCAGCACCAAACAGCGAGAGGTACATGCCCCAGCGGGTTTTATCGGCCAGTTTGTACCAAATCGATTGGTTGTAATAAACGCCCAAAAACAAATTGGCCAACAACAGTATCGGCACGATGTACAGGCCTTCGAAGTAGGCCGGATCGATGAAGTATTTCACCACGTCTAAAAACAACAAAACACCCAAACCGATGGCCCCAGCCGCCAGCACAAAATACTGCATCACCCGGGCGTAGGTTTGTCGCGCATCGGCACGACCTGCCTGCTGGAAAAAAAAGGGCTCGGCAGCCATGCGGAAAGTTTGGGTAAAGAGCGCCATCAACATGGCCAATTTGTACACGGCGCCATAGATTCCCAGGGCATAAAAACGCGCTTCCGTGGTGCCTGGCAAGAGGTATTTGAGCAAGGCACGGTCGAGTGTTTCGTTCACCATGCCCGCCAGTCCGGCAAACAGGAGTGGGATGCCATACCACCCCATTTCCTTCCACAAAGCGGTATCAAAACCCTTCCAGGTCGGAAAAAGCGGCAGCAACCACAACAAAGTGAGTGCGTTCGCCAGCAAATTGCTGAGGAAAATGTAGCCGACGCCCAGCTCGTGTTGGTAAATGCTGCTTAGTACTTCAGTGGCTATGCCCTCTTGGAGCAACCAGGGACAAGCAATCAAAAAGAACAGATTCAAACCCACGTTCAAGCCGATGTTGAACAAGCGGATACCGGCATAGCGCAAGGCCTTTTGCTCTTGCCGCAAACGGGCGAAGGGCAAAGTAGCCAGGGTATCAAATGCCAAGATGAGCGCAAACCAACGCACATATTCGGGGTGCTCGGGGTATTGCAGCAATCCTGCCAACACCGGCGCTCCCAACAACAACAAACCGCTGAACACCACCGAGCTCAAGGTGAGCGACCAAAATGCCGTGGCATAAACCCCCACTCCGCCTTGCTGCACCTTGCGGAAATAGGCCGTTTCCATGCCGTAGGTGTATACCACATTCAAAAAGGCAACGAGGGCATACAAATCGGTTACCACCCCATACTCCGCTGGCACAAACAAACGCGTATAGAGCGGCACCAGCAGGTAGTTGAGCATACGGCCCACCATGGTACTCAAACCATAAACTGCTGTTTGGGAAGCTAATGCGCGTAAGGCCGACAAAGGGAAATTTTAAGGTTCAAAAATAGGAAAAGGAGGTGGTTTTTGGGATTAAAACACGGAGTGCACGGAGTTCACAGAGCTAAGTAGATAGGTGAGTGCGCTATCCACGCGGTAAACAAAGCTTCGCCTTTGTAAACGCTTTGCTGTAAAGATATGGATGTATGGTGTTTCATACATTTGGCCATTTCTGCAAAGTCCCTGGCAAACCTCTCGGTGCCCTCCGTGTTTTATGCTAACTCCTCAGAGCCTGCGCCCCCTCTGTGCTCTCCGTGTTTTGCCTCGGCTCAGCCCCTCAATTATTCTCCTATTTCTCTCCAAGCAGTGTAACTATTCAAGCAGATGTGTACTTTTGCATTTTAAAACGATTCTAAATAAACGTGCAGCTCAGTCAACTCCGTACCGGACAGGTGGCCTTGATCAAAAATCTGGGTGATCATCCCATCGCCAATAAACTGCTCGAAATGGGCTGTTTGCCGGGCGAGTGGGTGCGGGTTCGACGCATAGCTCCTTTGGGCGACCCCATGGCCATCGAAATTTTAGGATATGAATTGGCACTGCGGCTCGATGAAGCCGCTGCCATAGAAGTGGAAGTTCGCCCCAATTTTGTGCAGCCGTGAAAAAAACCCTCCGCATAGCGCTGGTGGGCAATCCCAACAGCGGAAAATCGTCGCTTTTTAATGCCCTCACTGGTCTGAACCAAAAAGTAGGCAATTTTCCAGGTGTTACGGTCGACAAAAAAACGGGCAATTTGTGGCTCAGTAGCTCGCTACAAGCCGAAATCACCGATTTGCCCGGCACATATAGCTTGTATCCGCGTTCGGAAGACGAGCAAGTGACGTTTAACGTGCTGCTCGACCAACACAACGCTTCACACCCCGACCTCGTGCTGGTGGTTGCCGATGCCACCAATTTGCGCCGCAACCTGCTCTTCATCACCCAAATAATAGACTTGGGTTTGCCCACGGCCTTGGTGGTGAACAAAATTGACTTGGCGCACGAGCAAGGTTATGAACTCAATTTACAGGCATTGTCGGCCAAATTGGGCATTCCGGTATTGGCCACCGACGCCCGCAACGGACAAGGGGTGAAAGAGCTCAAGCAACTGCTGGCCGACGAAAATTTCGGCCTGGCTTTGCCTTTCTACCTGCAAACCGAAGCAGTTCAGCCAGTACTCGAGGAACTTGAGCCCATCAACGGGATGAAGCCGGGTTACCGCTCATTCATTTTTTTGTGCAACCACGATTATTTGTCGCACATCAGCAACAAGCAGCACCAAGCAATCGACGCGCTCATCCAAAAGCACGGTCTTAATATCAACCAGCTGCAGGCGCGTGAAACCGTGCAGCGCTACGAGCAAATAGCCGGCTTGTTGGGCAGCATTGAAAAGCGCAGCACCACTGCAGCCAAAAAATCGCGGTCAGAAAAAATCGACAAAGTATTACTGCACCCAGTGTGGGGCTATGTGGTTTTCTTAGGCATCTTGTTCTTCATCTTCCAAGCCATTTTTTCTTGGGCCAGTTGGCCAATGGACTTTATTGAAACCGTATTTGGTCAGCTAGGTGCTTGGGGAAGTGCTTATTTGCCCGAACATTGGTTATCAGACCTCCTGATCAACGGCATTTTGGCTGGCTTAGGTGGTGTAGTGGTGTTTTTGCCACAAATTGTGTTGCTGTTTTTGTTCCTCAGCTTGCTCGAAGAAACCGGCTACATGGCGCGGGTGAGCTTTTTGATGGACAAACTCATGCGGAAATTTGGCCTTAACGGCAAATCGGTGGTGCCGTTGATTGGCGGCTATGCTTGTGCTGTGCCGAGCATCATGGCCACCCGCAGCATCAACAGCTGGAAAGAGCGCATCCTCACCATCATGGTCTTGCCGCTGATGAGCTGCAGTGCGCGCTTGCCGGTTTATACCCTGCTCATTGGCATGAGCGTTCCCGACGACAAAGTGTTGGGCCTTTTCAATTTGCAAGGCCTGGTGATGATGGCCTTTTACCTCCTTGGATTTGTGGCTGCCATTGGATCGGCTTTGGTGATGAAGTGGTTCATCAAAGAGCGCAACAGCTCGTTTTTCTTGCTCGAAATGCCCATTTACCAATGGCCTCGTTGGCGCAATGTGGGCATGACCTTGATTGAAAAGGGAAATGCTTTTGTATTGGGTGCAGGTAAAATCATCCTCATTGTGAGTGTGGCGCTTTGGTTTTTGAGCAGTTTTGGTCCTGGCAACAGCTTCGACCAACTCGAAAGCCAGTATGCCGCTCAAATGGTAGATGGCGAACTCAGCGCAGAGCTACAGCACCAATTCGACCGCGACAAACTCGAAGCCTCCTATGCTGGCCGCATAGGCAAATGGATGGAGCCTGCCATTGCGCCCTTGGGTTTCGATTGGAAAATTGGCATTGCGCTGGTCACGAGCTTTGCGGCACGTGAAGTATTTGTGGGCACCATGGCGACGATTTACAGTTTGGGTGGCGAAGATTTCGAAGAAAATACACTCCGTGAACAGATGTTGGCCGACATCAATCCACGGACCGGCATGCCACTCTTCGACTTGGCAACAACCTTTAGTCTGCTGCTTTTCTATGCTTTTGCCATGCAATGCATGAGCACGTTGGCCATCACCTGGCGCGAAACCAAAAGCTGGAAGTGGCCAGCACTACAGTTCGGCTACATGACCGGATTGGCCTATTTGGCCTCTTTGCTGGCCTATCAGCTTTTGCGCTAAACGCAGCAACTCTCCTTTCGGCTAAAAGCCGTATTTTAGCAACCCATTATTACTATGAAAGTAGCCCTAATAACCGGCATTACCGGGCAGGACGGCGCCTATTTGGCCGAACTGCTCCTCGAAAAAGGATACATGGTGCACGGTATCAAACGCCGCGCATCGCTGTTCAATACCGATCGCATCGATCATCTATACCAAGATCCGCATGAAAAAGGCGTGCGCTTGAAGTTGCATTATGGCGACCTCACCGACAGCACCAACCTCATCCGCATCATCCAGGAAGTGAAACCCGACGAAATTTACAACCTGGCCGCCATGAGCCATGTGCAGGTAAGTTTCGAAACCCCCGAATACACTGCCAATGCCGATGCTTTGGGCACGCTTAGAATTTTGGAGGCCGTACGCATTTGTGGACTTACTGAAAAAACCCGTATCTACCAGGCATCTACCTCTGAGCTGTATGGCCTGGTGCAAGAAGTGCCTCAAAGCGAAACCACGCCATTTTATCCGCGCTCGCCCTACGGCGTAGCCAAAATGTATGGCTACTGGATTACGGTGAACTACCGCGAAGCTTACCAAATGTATGCTTGTAACGGTATTTTGTTCAACCACGAATCGCCCTTGCGAGGCGAAACCTTTGTGACCCGTAAAATCACCCGGGCTGCCAGCAAAATTGCCTTGGGCATGCAAGAGAAGCTCTACATTGGCAACCTCAACGCGCAGCGCGACTGGGGTCATGCCAAGGATTATGTAGAGGCCATGTACCTCATCTTGCAACAAGACACCCCCGAAGATTTTGTCATTGCTACCGGGGTAACTACCTATGTGCGCGATTTCATCCGCATGGCTTTTGCTGAAGTAGGCATTGCCATCGACTTCAAAGGCGAAGGCATCGACGAAAAAGGCTTTGTATCGGCTATTGATACAGATAAACTAACAGCGCTCAACATCCGCACATGCAAGCTGAGCATTGGTCAAGAAGTAGTAGCTGTTGACCCGCGTTACTTCCGCCCTACCGAAGTAGATTTACTCATTGGCGATGCCACCAAAGCCCAGACCAAGCTGGGTTGGAGCCCGCGCCACACACTGGCCGACCTCGTTCGCGACATGATGAGCAGCGACCTGCAACTCATGCAAAAGCAGCTGTTCTTGGAGCAAGGCGGCTACGATATTTTGAAGCAACACGAGTAAGAAGGATAACTACCAATAAAAAACCCGCTTCTCCAAGGAGAGCGGGTTTTTTGTTTGAGGCAATCGCTTCGATTAGTCACGACGACCCATGTAAATCATTACATAGTATAACAAGGTAGCCAGTGAACTGAGAGCAGCAACCACATAGGTCATGGCCGCCCATTTGAGCGCATCCTGCGCTTGGGTGTGTTGTTGGCTGCTGGTTACATTGGCGGTATTCAACCAAGCCAAGGCACGACGGCTGGCGTCGAATTCAACCGGTAAAGTGATGAAAGTGAACAGCGTTGTAAGTGCGAACATCACGATGCCCAACAAGAGCAACTGTGGAAACACATTCAGGGTAAGGATACCACCCAACAATACCCAAGGCATAAACTTGCTTGAAATGCTGAGTGCAGGCACCATGGCCGAACGGAAAGTTAACCAGCTGTAAGCGCGGGCGTGTTGTACGGCGTGGCCTACTTCGTGCGCAGCAACAGCGGCAGCTGCTACTGAACGACCGTAATACACATCGTGGCTGAGGTTCACCGTTTTGTTCGTGGGATTGTAGTGGTCGGTTAACTGCCCTTCGCTCGATGTGATTTTTACGTCGTGAATGTCGTTGTCGCGGAGCATGCGCTCGGCCACCTCAAGGCCCGAAAGTCCGGAGCTCAGCGGTGTAGCGGCATACTTGTTAAAACGGCTTTTGAAACGTGCTCCGACAGCCCAACTGGCTGCCATGATCACAATCATGAGAAT